>RCUL01000416.1_pt1 | contig 22942 bp, 22 predicted proteins | sample 2167521 | NCBI WGS metagenome assembly RCUL01 (sample SAMN09932745, study PRJNA488358) | compost metagenome | feature: garden; material: soil; isolation source: compost soil in acetic acid-enriched culture | place: Germany: Experimental Botanical Garden Goettingen | collected 2016-01-27
CCGGGCTCTCCAGCTTGATGAGGATCGCCGTCACCAGCATCAAGGGGGAGAACAGGGGGATCGCGATCACCGCGGCCAGTATATCCATGCCCCGCTTGATAAAGGCGTACACGGGTGAGGGCAAGAGAGAGCCGAGCTGGTTCTCGTGCAGATGGTCAATCTTCACGCGCCCGATCAGGCTCTCACTGATCTGCTTGATGTGATAGACGGGGATGTGGGCCAGGGCGCAGCGGGCCAGAAAACGCTCCCACTCCCCCGCCAGCTTATCATCCCGCAGATCTGCTACCACTGCGTCATAGCGCACGGCACCGAGATCGGGTTTGTCCAGCAAACGCCACTCTACACAAGCGTGTTGAGTCAGGGCCTGATAGTCGCCAAAGGGCAGCAAGGCATACTTGGGGGTGCGGTAACGGCGGCCGATAAAGTAGGCCAACCAGCAGCAGAGCAGCGCCACCAGATATGACTCGAACAATACCTGGCGGCTATAAGGCAGGCGCAGGAAGAAGAGGATCCCGACCAGCGCACCATAAAGGGTGGTCACCGTGGGGATCATATAGGCAACCGGGCTTGCGCCCGGGTAGCGCAGGAAGCGATGTAGCACGCTCCCGGTCAGCAGAAACGCCACACAGGCACCGCTCAGGGTATTGATCCTGACAGCATCGAGATGGGTCCAAAACGTCCAGCCCCAACGTTCGATGGCAGGCAGACACACCGCCAGCAAGGCCCCGAAGATGAAGAGGGCAGGAGGGCTGAATAATACACGCTCATACCAGCGTGAGTGACGGCGTTGGTAGCTCACTTAGTGCCTCAAATAATAAGTAAAAAACATCCCAAAAAAGAGATGTGGAGTGTAAACCTTATCGAAAAGGACCTCAAGTTTAGATAGTGATGGTAAGCTGTAAATAAATCCACCATCTAAACTAGAAAACAAAAATTGATCAGCTATTTCATTTTGACTAACCCGTTTCGATCTATCCTTAATATATTTGTTGATTACTGATTCGCGATCACAAGGTGATTAACCAATCAGTAATCTATACCACAGTGATCACCATCTGCTTCATGGTATACTACCAGAACAACAAGCGATAATAATCGCCTCATTGCAGCTTGCTGATGACCATCATTTTTTTCATTGCTTTCACCCCTGCCAGCGCTTCACCGACTTGGACATTGTAATTTCTTAGGTTCAATTTCGCGCTGATGAGTTGTTTGAAACGATACATTGCGGTCTCGGCTTTTGAACACTGATGGTAGCCAGAAGTAAATTCAGATAATACGTGCAATGCCTATGGTGCATAGAAGAGAAGAAGCCGACCGCTGCTTCTGGTACGCTTCATCTCGCCAAAGAAACAAAGCTATACACCATGAGATACCTGCTTGGACTTGCCCATCTGACGCTCTAGGTTGCTGGTCTCAGATGCTCAGATCCCCGGATGCGATTAAAGTTCTGGATTTAGTCAACAACGCCCCGTTATTGAACTAAAATTGAACTAAAAAATATTAAATAGCAAAACAAAAGCTAAAGCACATCTATCTCGGAATCGTCTTCTCAATTTCCCTATGTGTGCCAAAAGATAGAGATTGCCAATGTAGTTATTACTCAAACCATCCTTATATATAGGGCTATCTTGTAACCCGAGATGAATGACAATATTAGTGACCTGCTGACGATACCATTTCTCTTTGATTAACTTTAAGCGTTTATTTGCCGCCCCAAAGCTGTTATTGGTTCCGACCTGATTATTAGCATGTTGTCGATACCGCATCATGGGTACGGGGTCAATAAACCAACTATATCCCTGACTACGAGCAAACGCATATAGCAACCAGTCGTGCAGTGCGATATCTTTACCAATTTGCTCATAGCGCTCTTCTAACCATGTTTTAAATTGCACGGCAACTTCACGTTTAAAAACATAAGTGCAACCAGGGCCGGCCGCTTCAAATAAAAAATCCCACTCCCGTTGCGGCTGCGCTTTATCAATCAATACTTCACGACCATCCTCCCAAAATGCAGTTACATTGGCAGAGTAACAGTCGTATTGCTGAAGCTTTTCGATGCCTTTAGTTAGTTTACTCTCTAGCCAAATATCGTCTTGATCGCTAAAACCAATATAATCATAACTATTTATGTCTGTATCTTTTAACAGCCTATAGAAATTTTTACCTGCGCCCCCAAATTGCTCGCCATACGGCAACAAAATGATATTCTGATGTTTTTCAGCATAAACCTTACAAATTGAAAACGTGTTATCATTGCTCAAATCAACACTAATCACAAGATCAATATTGTTTTGCTGCAAAATAGATTCAAGTTGCGCAGAAATTAAAGAACCACCATTGTATGCTGCAAGTAAGATTAAAGATTTTTCATTCTTCATTCTTCTGATTCACTCCAAACCGCCTTTAAACCATGATGATGTCAAGAATTTTCGCTAGTTAAGTTAGTTAGCACTCTGGATACTAATTTTAGTGCAATTTTCATACAACTAGCCTCGGCGTAGCAACGCAGTTCGGGGGCATTACCCGAGGGGCGCAGGTGAATAATGCAGCCGTCATTTAAGCTCAAGCGCAAACCATCAGTAGTATCTGCCGACATCACCTGAACATCATTAAAGCCAAGCTTAACTAACAAGGTTTGAGGATCGTTAAGGCCGTCAGCCAATATCGCCTGGCTACGAGCAGTGGCAAAATTTTGAATTCGGTCAGAATGGGTATAACGGGCAGGTAAGGCATTCACCAAGGGTGAAATCGTCCCCTTGCCCGCAGCCGCTAATAGCATTAAAAACGGCAGCACAGCATCACGGGTTGGCAAGGCCGCCAGAGGTTTACCTGCAAATGCGATATCACTACCTAACAGGAAACCGCCGTTAGCTTCAAAGCCAGCAATGCGGGTGTAATCTTTAGCCAAATGAGCAAACTCGGCAATCACATAGGGCGAGCCAATCTTGGTCAGTTGCACTTTGTTAAAGCGCCCGCAATTGGCAATCACGGTATTGCTGCTAACCGGAATGGCTAACGCCTCAATATGTAATGCGCTGGCACACAATAAACCCAATATATCACCGCGTAGCCATTCACCGTTTTCGTCAGCGACCAAGGGGCGATCACCATCACCATCGGTTGAGAAAATTGCATCCAGTTGGTATTGGACAGACCATAACCTTGCCTTGGCTTTATCTTCTTCGCCCACGGCTTCAGTATCGATCGGCACAAACTGATCGCTACGCTCAATGCGAATAACCTCGGCACCTAATGATTCAAATAGCGGCGCATAGAGTTCACGACCGGCGCTGGAGTGCTCATAAATACCGATCCGCTTACCCGCCAACATATCGGCCGCAAACAAAGAGGCATAGCGGGCACAATAACTTTCGGCCGCCCGTGGGCTGGCTATCAATTCAGGCAACACGAGTAGGTTGTCAAACTCAACCTCAGTGGCCAAAATCGCAACTTCATCGGCTTTGGTGATCTCGCCATCGGGTCGATAAAATTTCAGGCCGTTACGATCAAACGGAATATGACTACCCGTGACCATGATACAAGGCAGCTTGCCTTGCATCGCCTGATACGCCAATGCCGGAGTTGGGATCACTCCGTAATAAATCGGTTCCACCCCAGCTTGCATTAATGCGGCAGCGCAAGCCTGCGCCATGGCATAACTGCTTGGGCGATTATCAATCGCCAACGCTAATTGCTTGGGGGCAAACTCTTTGCGCAATACGGCAACAAAGGCATGAGTAAAAGCCGCACACACTTCGGGAGTAAAATCGACTACCAAGCCACGGGCGCCGCTGGTGCCAAATTGCACACCACTCGTACCAATTACATTTTTTGTATTAAACATTAGCCGCCATCCAAATAATGCACATGCTCATCAATAGCCCACTCCGGTAGATGGAATACGCACAACATCATCTTCCTCAAGATAAACACCGCTACGAACTTCAATCATCTCAAGCGGGATCTTGCCTGGGTTTTCAATGGCGTGCGCCACGCCAAGTGGAATATAGGTAGATTGGTTTTCGGATAACAAAAAGCTCTCTTCACCTCGCGTCACCCGTGCGGTGCCAGAAACAATAATCCAGTGTTCAGCACGGTGATGGTGAATTTGCATCGCGGTTTTTTGGCCTGGTTTCACCATCAACTGTTTAACGTGATAACGCAGCCCATCGGCAATCGCATCGTGGCTACCCCAAGGGCGAAACACTTCGCGGTGTTGCAATTGTTCGGGGCGATTGGCCGCTTTTAACTGATTGACGATGCCTTTGATCTCTTGCACTCGGTCTTTATGCGCCACCAATACCGCATCTTTGGTTTCAATGACCACCACATCATCAATGCCGACCGTAGCGGTTAAGCGGTGCTGGGCATAGATAAAGCTGTTGTGAGTCTGCTCGGTTAACACATCACCGTGCAGCACATTGCCTTGCGCATCTTTGTCACTCACTTCCCACAGAGCAGACCAAGAACCGACATCACTCCAGCTGGCATCCAGCGGCATCACCACTGCGTTGGCGGTTTTTTCCATCACCGCATAGTCGATGGAATCATCCGGGCAAGCGGCAAAAGAAGCCGGATCAAGGCGGATAAAATCCAGATCATCTTGCGCTAAGGCCAAAGCTTGCTCACAGGCCGCCAACATGGCGGGGTTATGCTTTTTAAGCTCTTGCAGATATACAGAGGCCTTAAACAAGAACATACCGCTGTTCCACAGATAACGGCCATCCATAAGATATTGCTGAGCGGTGGTTAAATCAGGTTTTTCGACAAATGCTGCGACCGTGCTGGCGCCGTGGCCCACGTCACAGCCCTGCTGGATATAGCCATAACCGGTTTCTGGCGCGGTGGGCACTATGCCAAAGGTGACCAACTTGCCCAGTTCGGCCAAGGGAATAGCCGCTTGCACCGCTTGGCAAAAGGCGGCAGGTTTGGCGATCACATGGTCGGCGGCCAGCACCAGCAATAAGGGATCGTCACCTTGTGCACTGGCATGCAGGGCGGCAATGGCCACTGCCGGTGCCGTGTTGCGGCCAAACGGCTCCAGCGCAATCCCGCTGTGTTGCAAATGCCCCTTGCGCAACTGCTCGGCCACGATGAAGCGGTGCTCTTGATTGCAGATGATGAAGGCTGGCTGATGCGCCAGCGGGCTTAAGCGCTGCAAGGTCTCTTGCAGCAAGGTCGCCTCACTGGTCAGGGATAAAAACTGCTTGGGGAACAGTGTGCGTGACAAAGGCCACAGGCGAGTGCCAGAGCCCCCGGCCATTACAACTGGCAATATCATGGCATTACGTCCTAGCTAAAAAATAATCTTTGGTGTGCTGATGCACGCTTGGGTCTTGCAGCAAGTCCGCCACCTCAAACCAACGGTATTGGTCGTGCTGGCTGATGGGCAAAGCATCTTGCTGCCCTTGCCACGCCAATTCATACCCCAACACCACGTAATGGGTGGTGAACTCGGTGCCGGAGAAGTTATCGGCATAAAAGTGCTCATAGGGCCCAAGCAAACGGGCACTATCACGGCTTACTGCCAGCCCTAACTCCTCTTGAGTCAGGCGCAAAAACGCCGCATCCAAGCGCTCGTCTTTGCGCACCCGGCCACCGGGCACAAACCAATACCCTTGCGCCGGGCGGTTTAGCCGCCGCCCCAGCAACACCAGGCCTTGGCCATTTCGTACAATTAAATCCAGTGAGATAAGTGGCGTTGCCGCCACTATCTGTTGAAATTGCGCCTTGTCTAACCAAGGACTTGGCTGACGTTGGCTCATTTACGAAAATCATCCTGATGCGCCAAGAACCACTGATAAGTCAGGGTCAAGCCTGCCTCTAACGAGTGGGTATAACGCCAGCCCAGATTGGCCAAGCGGCTGACATCCATCAACTTGCGCGGGGTGCCATCGGGTTTAGTGGCATCAAACACCACCTCACCGGCAAAGCCGACCACCTTGGCCATGGTCTGCGCCAACTCGCGAATGGTGCAATCAACCCCGGTGCCAACGTTGATGTGCGACAGCATCGGCTCGGTATTGGCCTGATAAATTTCATCGGCCAGCTCCATCAAATGCACGCTGGCGGCGGCCATATCATCGACATGCAAAAACTCGCGCATCGGCGTGCCGCTGCCCCACACCACTACTTCGCTGTCACCGCGTAATTTGGCTTCATGAAAACGGCGCATCAGGGCCGGGATCACATGGGAGTTTTCCGGGTGGAAGTTGTCGTTTTCGCCATACAAGTTGGTGGGCATCACGCTGCGATAATCGCGGCCATATTGGCGGTTATAGGATTCACACAGCTTGATGCCAGCGATCTTGGCAATCGCATAGGGCTCGTTGGTGGCTTCCAGCATGCCGGTCAGCAGGGCTGCCTCGCTCATCGGTTGCTCCGCCAACTTGGGATAAATGCACGATGAACCCAAAAACAGCAGCTTTTGCACCCCACCCAGATGCGCACCATGGATGATGTTACACTCCATCATCAGGTTTTCAAAAATAAACTCGGCGGGGTAGCTGTTGTTGGCGTGAATACCGCCCACCTTGGCGGCCGCCAAATAAACCTGATCGATGCGCTCGTTTTGGAAAAACGCCGTCACCGCCTGCTGAGAGGTTAAATCCAGCTCGCGGCGGGTGCGCACCACCAGTTCTACATCCGCACGCTGGCTTAACTGACGGCAGATGGCCGAGCCGACCATGCCCCGGTGACCAGCGACAAATACCCGCTGTTTAGCCTGTTGCGTTGTCATCGATCAGTTCTCCACCGACAGGGAAACATCAAAGCCATGGGCTTTGAGCAAGGCATGTTGCTTGGCCTTGTTTAGGTCGCTTTGTACCATCTCGGCGCACATCTCTTCTACGGTTATCTCTGGCACCCAACCCAGCTTGGCCTTGGCCTTGGCCGGGTCGCCGAGCAGGGTTTCAACCTCGGATGGGCGGAAGAAACGCTCATCGACTTTAACGATCACATCGCCCACTTTCACGCCGGGGGCGTTATCGCCGCTGATAGCGCTGACGGTGGCGATTTCATCCACCCCTTCGCCGCTAAAAGTCAGTTCGATGCCAGCTTCTTTAGCCGACATGCGCACAAATTCACGCACAGAGATCTGCTTGCCGGTAGCGATCACGAAATCTTCAGCGGCATCTTGTTGCAACATCATCCACTGCATACGCACGTAATCTTTGGCGTGGCCCCAGTCGCGCAGCGCATCCATATTGCCCAGATGCAGGCAGCTTTCGAGACCTTGAGCGATATTGGCGATAGCGCGGGTGATCTTGCGGGTGACAAAGGTTTCACCACGGCGTGGCGATTCATGGTTAAACAGAATGCCGTTACAGGCATACATGCCATAGGATTCGCGGTAGTTCACGGTGATCCAGTAGGCATACATCTTGGCCACCGCATAGGGTGAACGCGGATAAAACGGGGTGGTTTCGCGCTGCGGGATCTCTTGCACCAAGCCATACAGCTCAGAGGTAGAGGCTTGATAAAACTTAGTCTTTTGCGCCAGGCCATTCACCCGAATCGCTTCAAGAATACGCAGTGTGCCGATGGCATCCACATCTGCGGCATATTCCGGTGATTCAAAAGAGACGGCGACATGAGACATGGCACCCAGGTTATACACTTCGTCCGGCGCAATCTCTTTGATCAAGCGGTTAAGGTTAGAGCTGTCAGACAAGTCACCATAATGCAAAGTGATATTGTCACTAACCTGACGCAGATGATCGATACGCGAGGTGTTATAAGAGGAGGCACGACGAATTAAACCGTGCACCTGATACCCCTTTTCAACCAACAGCTCGGCTAAATAAGAACCGTCTTGGCCGGTGATGCCGGTGATGAATGCTACTTTATTGTTCATTTTAAATACCCCTTCATTAAATAGAAACATAAACTAAGCCTATGTGCAGCCTGAGTCATCAAAGAAAATGAACTTTTATCCCCCGTTGGTGATGCATTATTACCATGGCGGCGATAAAGAATTAATGGTTGATTAATAAAAACCACCTCACCATAAAGGCTGGCGACAAGACCTATCCACCAATCATGCATCGGTATATTTTTAGGAAATGGTAGTATTTTGGGTTTAAGTTCTGCTTTGAACGCCATACAACAGCCCAAAAAACCATTTCGTAAAAGATTAGGTAAAAAACCAAGCCTGCTATTTCTTAAAGAAAAAAAAGACTCGTTAATTATTTTTGCGTTTGCATCAACTACACGGCAATCAGAAACGATTAAATTAGCGCCATTGTCAAAAGCGACTTTAAAGACATCAACTTTATTTTCTAGCCAAATATCATCTTGATCACACAAAAAAATATAATCACCTTTGGCAGCATTAATAGCATTTTCAAAGTTTTTAATTAATCCATTTTGGGGGCCTTGTAAAACTCTTATTTTTAAACTTTCAAAAGAAAAAACTATCTCTAATGTGTTATCTGTAGAGCCATCATCAGAAACAATTAATTCATCACCATCCTTTAATTGAGGTAGAATACTTTGAATCTGTTCTTTTATATAGCTTTCACCATTATAGGTAGCCATGCATACAGAAATCATATCAATTCACCTCACCTCACCTCACCATGTCCACTGTTTTCTTAAAGCCAAAACTCAAAATATTGAAAATAATGTATACTGGTGCAAACAATAACAAAAATGAGTATAGCATACTAAAAAAATAGGCTATATCCGTGTAAATAACAGTAGCACTAAAAAATACAAGACAAAATAAAATTGCGCCACCGCCACCAGTTCTTTTCATTAAATAAAATGATTTATATCTCAAAAGGAAAACCGAAAAACCTGCAAAAAATGCACCTAAATATTTTATAGGCCCCCACGCCAAGTCTAAAACAACTGGCAATTGCCCATTGGGTCCAAAACTTGAAAGCGGGTAACCTGTGGCTTCATTCATGATGACCGCACCTAGGGGATATTCGTGTGTTGTGACGCCGAGCATGGCTAATAATGGCTGGAGAATATAACCCCAAAAACTAAAACTTGGATTATAATTTTCATTCAATCCATATTCATACCAAAAGAAAAAAAAGTCACCCGATGCCAAAAAACGAACGCCTAACGAAGTAAACAGCAAATTCATGACATCGCTACTTTCTGACAAACCGGATAAAAATAAAACCAAAAAAACCAATCCAATTGCAAGCATAAATAACAGTATTAATAATTTCTTTATTATAAAGTACAACCTAGTTCCTCGATAACATTCGTTAGCAAATGCCAAGCAAAAAATTAAAGGGAGAAGGGCTGATTTAGAACCAGAAGTAACAAAAAACAGAAAAACAAAAAGTAAAATCAAGATCAAGCTTATTTTACTAATGATATTTAATTGTTTGTTCGCATTGCTATCTAAAATAAAAAGCATCCCAACAAAAAAAACATATAGCGGCAAAATAAAGTGAATGTATCGCACCACACCAAATCCACCTGCATAAAACAGAACCTTGGCATCTGTCGCATTTTCAGAAAAAAGAGGAACCCCCCTTGCCACCCACATAATAATAGTGGGCAGAATAAAAAAAACAGCCATGATATTATAAAATAAATAACCATTTTTGCTTATAGAAGAGCTAAAACTGGCCTTATATAAATCAAAATTAATTGGCTTAATAAATAACGCCGGCAAAAAAAACAAAACATTGAATAACAAAAAGTCATAAAATGCAAAATAGTCGTACTTAAAATAAGAAACAAAAAAAACGGTGACAAACGAGAAAGAATTGAATACAAGAAAAAATAGCAAAGGGTCAAACAATGAATATATATGTCTTTTTAAAAAAATCAGCTTAACAAAAAAAAACAACAAAAATAATAAAATGGCCATACCCATATGGTCATTCATCACACCGAATGCAAACTCAATAAATGAATCCATGTATTAACCATTCACAAAAATAGATAAGGGCTTCAAAGTTCTGGTAATCAGAATTAGTTTAAGTAGCCTAGTTAAAATAATACTATAAGTCCCAATCTTGTGGAAGAAATCAACTTTACGCGAAAATTTCTTACCATCTCGCACCACAAAATAGAAACGCTTAAGTAAATCTTCTTCACATAATGCATTACTGCCGCTACTGGCCTCATGCGAGGCCACGACTTGGGAGACATACATATTCTTTCTGAGCAAACCAAGTCGATAAAAAAAATCATGATCAGAAAAATAGAATAGAGATGAGTCATAGCCACTCACCTCTTCGAAACTGGTTGTTTTAATCAGCAAACCACTGTTCATACACGAGTAATGTCTAATATTAAGCAGTCCACCTCTGAATTTATTGCCAACTGGAAAATACCGACCGTAATGGTTCTTTGCTGGCGAATTAATTTGACCTCTTGAGTTAAATAAAAGCGGAGTGATTACAGCAACAGAGGTATTGTTCTGCACCATCACCATTGCCTCTCGATATTTACTCAGGCTAACAGTCTTATAGTTTGTATCCTGATCTAGAATTAAAATCCAGCTATATCCATTTTTTTTAGCATAGATTGCAGCCGTATTATAAGCTTGGGAAACACCTGGGTTTTTATAATCATGAACATACTCAAAACCTAAATTTTTAAATCTCAATAAATCTTCATCACAATGCGGCTCGGGGCTATTGTCGTATATATAAACAGTATTGATTCCACCTAACTCATCGAGAGAAAATGTTTTATAACTAACACAATCAAAAAAATTTTCTTTATACAAAACAAAAACGACTAAAATTTTATCTTCCATTTGAAGAACTCACTTCAACTTGTTTTTTATCGAGCAATAACCCCAGCGAATTAATGCAATAGCAGCCCAAAAAGAACCTTTATTATCAAATACGACAGATAAGTTTTCTTTATGATCGAAATCATGGCTGACACCGCCAGGTTTGGCATATGCAAAAAAATCGCTTGCATACAAAAAGCTGAACCCCTCATTTATCATTTTCATGTTCATATCATAATCACCATATATTTTATATTTAGGATTGAATGGTGAATTTAAGAATGGCTTCTTCTTTAAAATTAACATGGCCTGATGATGTAGCGTATTTGATAAATTGGTTCGCCAGTTAATAAATGATTTAAATATCTCATTTCTCTCAATATCAACCGAACCATATATTACATCAGTTTCTGGGCAGTCTAAGTTAGGCAAAGAGGTAATTTTATCTCCAGCGCCTAAAAACAACACATAATTTTCTTCAGGAACAACATTCCACCCTTTATTCATTGCATCATAGATGCCTTTGTCTGGTTCACTAATACTATAAAATACACTTTCTTTTACCTCTGATAAGAACTCTTTGGTTCCATCACTTGAGTTGCCATCTATTATGATGTGTTTTAAATATAAACTGTCAAAAGACTCAACATTTGTTATTGTTTCTTTTAAATCAAGCAATGCGTTTCGACAAACTGTAATTACATATATCTCTTTTTTATCTTTGCAAATCATATGCCATGTTACTCCAACATTAGTCTAACAACATCACTTACTGATATAAGATATATAGTCTAATGCATATTTTTCCCTTGCGTTATTATAAAGCGCATGCGCATTATTTCGTCTTATATTTTCGACATCAAGATTAAATTCTATTAACATCTGATGCAGTCCCGAAGATAAAGACTTAACATCCGATACATCAACAAATATAGAGTCTGCTGGATTTTGTTCTCTATGAACCGGTAGATTAGAAAGAATTAATCGCTTGCCCATATATTTTGCTTCTTCAACTGTCGTGCTCCACCCTTCAAATTTTGAGGGATTTATCACAGCAATACAGGCAGCCATCAATGCTAACATATCCTCTCGAGGTACCAGCCCTAATGATTTGTATTTATTGTCAGGAACTTGATTGATCAATCTATTAATATCATCAATATGCGAATCCCTACGATAATCTTTCATTGCCCCTGTGGATATGACCTCAAAATCCAGATCATGGTTGTATTCAATTAATGAATTTAAAACCAACTCATGATTTTTATGCACCCAATACTGATTTGGCAAGTAGAAAAATGGCCGTGTAATTTTATATTTATCCAATATGGCTTGAATTTTAACTTCATTAATAGCATTGAGATCCAGCAGGGGTACAAATCTTAGTATGTGCGAATTACATGGCTTTTTATAAAATCGGTAGTAATCATCACAAGCGCTTTGGCTGCTAAAAATAATTGATGAATATTTAGCATTCAGTTTGACAGTTTTTTTTCTTTCCTCTAACTCGCTCTTGGAGAAATATTCTGGAAAGTAATTTTCTTGAAAGTCAGGCTTCCACCAAATAGTTTTGCAGTTATATTTTCTTGAGTATGATGAATGCGTTAACAAATCAATTTTTAATGCGTTGACTACTTTCGCTAATTTTAAATCACATCCATATACTCTATTTAATACTTTTTGGAGGAAACTATTTCCCCCTAGAGAATTATCAACATGAATCACTACATTCTCAGATGCATAATTATCAAGCACTCCAGCCTTATTCGTGATAATAATAAATTTGATATCAGCTTGAGGTGCAAGAGATAACGCACTTACAAGGCTAAGGTAGTAATTTATACCGCCGATCCAGTTGTCGCCAGTAAAAATAACCGGAATGCCCACAATATACATGATGAACCCTTTAAATAAGATGCGAAATGACTAGTTATTTTTATTTGAGTTAAGACTCTCGAACCACGATGACACTTCGCGTAATCTCTGCCTTAATAAATCATGTCTAAATGCTGGCATAAATAATTGTTCATGAGCATCACACACGAGGTGCTGTGGATCACCAGCCTTGCTTTTATTTACAAATATAGGCTGCTGTTTAATATTATTGATTTCATATAAAAGAGTAACGATTTCATTTATTCTTACACCTTTACCATACCCCGCATTTATAACACTGGGGAAATCTTCAAATTTCTCTATTGCCTCAATGAGGATATCAACCAAATCAGATACATGCAACCAATCACGCTCTTCCAAACCACTGCCGAAATACTCGTGTTGATTATTGGCTATTTTACACAGCGCATCCCAAATTAATTGTTTCTTTAAACCAGAACCATAAATTGAGAATGGCCTGATAATTTTAGCATTTACATTATAATTTTTTATATAAAATTCAATATATTGTTCAGCCAATAACTTATGAAGCCCATAAACTGACAACGGCTTGCATTCAGTATTTATTGACGTGGATTGACTTGCATTTTCACCATATACGGCAGCACTTGATATAAAAATTAATTTGCCGTTTTTCCAATCTGATTTTAATTTTTCCATTATTAGTGTTAGTGGCTGAAATGTTTTATTAAAATCATTTACTGGTTCGTTCATTGAACTTGAAACTGAAGACCCACCTAACAGAAAATAGATAACATCTGGTGCAGGGATGGTATCTAATAATGATGAGTTAATTTCACCACCAAATAAAGCCAAATCATTATGAGCATTTAATTTATCGACCCCATGACCAATGGCTATTACTGATTTATTCTTATTTAACAAACCATCTACTAAATGTTGCCCAATAAATCCACCGGCTCCCATAACCAAACATGTCGTCACTAACATTACCCTCGCATATCTTCTGGAATAGTCTTAATGACCTTTGCTGGGTTACCCGCAGCAACAGACCAAGCAGGAATATCTCGAGTCACAACTGATTTAGCACCAATGATAGCACCTTCACCAATTGTTACTCCTTTTAATACCACAACGTCAAAACCAAGCCAGACATTATCGCCAATGACAATAGGTTTTGAATTGACTGTTTCCCAATTTTTATTTGCTATGAAATTACCGCTGTGCCAATCCCTGAGTTGCTGCTCTTGATCTGCTATTCGATCGCGATAATCTAATGAATGAGAGTCATGATCATAAATCATGCATCCCCAAGCTATCGTTACATTGTTGCCAATGGTTATTGATGAGCGACTAATTAGCCGAGTACCGCCATTGATAAATGTGCCGCTCCCTATTGATATAAAACCAGTATCACTTTCAAAAATATTATCATTTAATAAAATACATTCATTGCCAATAGATAATGAAGGTTTGTTTCTAACAACTCTATAATTAACCGAAAAACTCTTTCCAAGAACGCTGTTACCTATGCTGATGTACTGGTCATTTTTTACCATTCGATAGGGACAATAAAAAAACCTATAAATGATTTTCTTTAATAAACTCATCATTGTTTTGCTAACCTATATCCATAAAAAAGACACACTAGCATAGATGGGACTATTGCGATTGCACTTGCTAAAGGTATTAATGAAAATCCATGATTCATTCTTATCATTAAAAAAACCATGAGAGAAAACAATGGTAAAGAAATAATAGCAAACCACACTTGTATTTTTAACTGCTCATATGCATTCATAAAAACAGCCCCGGAATATGCAAATGACTGTACAGCAACCAGTAACGCAAATGGCAATGCTTGATGATAATTAGCCTCTAATTTTCCATCAGTAATTATAGATACAATAATCTCTATATAATATGAAAATACTATTGCTGTTAATGTTGCCATGAATGACAATATCATTAGCAATCGAAAGCAGCGTATTTTTTTTGCTCTATCTTGCTCGGCCTTAGCTTTCGATATCTCTGTCCAAAAAACAGACACGAATATTGAAAAACCGACACTAAACAACTGAAAAACTTTATTTATCGTGTCATAAACAGCGGCGTCTACACCACCAAAAAAACGGTAAGCTATGTAATTACCGGTCATGAATAATCCGAGATTACAGATTTGTAGTAAAAAAAACTTGATTCCTGTCGATAAGATGCGCTTCAAGACCAAAAATTCAAACTTAGCACTTATGATCTCATATATTGATGATTCATTTCTGGTTGATGATTTAAAAACGAGCCAACCTTGGGAGATTATTAATAAGGCATAGATTAATGAGATTTGAAAAATTGTGTATGAAAACCAGTGGTGCGTTGTTGTAACTAGTAACCAAAATACTGGATGAATCAAATTAAAAAGATACAACTTTTTAAAATTACCTAAGGCTTGTAAAATTATAGAGCCTGTAGAAAAGAAAAAGCTTAATGTGGCACAAACAATCAATATAAGTGATACGAATGGATAATCTTTAAATGGTGATGAAAATGTTGCAAATGCTCCAAACAAAAAAAGCAGTATCAGCGAAATCACTAGATAACACTTTATAACTATTGTGATCCAGTAAGATACGTCTTCATAATTATTTCGCGCAGCAGCCTCTGAAATTTTATTTTTCAGCCCATATCCGATGCCAAAATCAAAAAGCGCCATCCAAGCGACCATGGAGGTCATGGTAACCCAAATTCCGTACTCTTCAACCCCTAATATATTTATAAGATTTTTGACGACAAACAAACCACAAACGACTTGTATGCCACGGCACAATAAAGAAATTAGGATGCTTGATGTCATTTGTGAATAAACTTTTTAAGTACTTGCAATATTAATCGCATATGCGTCTTCATTTTGGCGTGACGAGGGTATTTTTTAATAAATAAGAACTGAATCAGTGATTTAATTCCATCCGCATAGGATACACCAGTAATAATATTTCTAAGTCTTATCTCATCTGTAACTTCTTTAATAAAAGAACTACTATATTTTTCAGCATAAAGCAAAGGTACTATATTGCTCATCCATAATTCAATTTCTCGACTCCATTCTTCTGATGCAATTTTTTTATGTGTTAAAGATCCAGGCCACACACGATACGCTGATATGATTTCTTTAGAAAAGATCACCTTGCCAGTCAGCGCTAATTTTTGAATCAGCTCGCTATCAGCAGCAGTCAGTTGAAAAGCTGTATTTATACCACCAACATTCTGATATTTTTCCTTATTGATTAAAATTGATGGCATTCTCGCATCGACACCAAATTTAAACACTTCAAATGCGGCTTTTGATTCAAATATGCCTTCAACAGGAGGCACCCATGAGGACAATACATTGCCAAACTCATCGATAATATTATGCCCAAAAACAATCATTGAAACATTCGACATGTCTTGGTCAGAAATACTATCTACCGTTTTGCTGACCTTCACCTCCAAGCCCTGATAATACAAATCGTCATCTGATGGTAGGAAAAAAAATGGTTCTTCTGAAAGAGAGGCAGCACGGACCCAATTTGAAAACATTGGAATAACAGGTGCACAGCCATGAATAAAGACATTAGCTTTACCATGAAACGTTCTATTTTTTTTATAAAAATCACCATTATCAGATATACACACCAAAATATCATCTGAAATGCTGTTTATCATAACTTGCAGCAAGCTTTCTCTTTTATAAGAGGGAATGCAAATATTAAACTTCATAAGGATTTACCATCTAAATTTATTTGCTATATAGTTTGCTTTTGGTAATTATAATATTAATATTATAATCCATACTCAGCAGCATCTCAGGACAATCTGATTAGCTATGGTGGGTTGAACACTAACCCCAAACAATTACATTATGGCAACTCATATTATAAACCGAATTTTTAAGGTAACAACCAATATGCCCTATATATTATAGCTACTAGATAGAATAACCCCATATCAAGTCGGAACGTTTAAAATAAGCACCTAATTATTATATTTAAACTCTATTACCAATTTTAAGACCTTCGAATAAGCTTATCTTGGCTTCCCATTTAGGAATATTTTGCAAATTTTTGCATAAATCCATAACTTCTCGCTCTCGATATGGTCTTTCTCCCCACTTTATATTTAATTTTACATTATTTGCCTTCTCATAAATGTCAACCAATGCTCTTAATTTATATTTTTCATTGGAACTGACACCGTAACATTCATTTGAATTGGGCTCTTTTTTATCAATCAATTCGATTGTAGCTAGATATGCAGCACATACATCATCGATGTGTGTTAATTCGATTATTTGCTCGCCAGCAGACATGGATAGTGTCTCATTTTTTTGCGCAAGCTTGTCTAACAATGAAATTAACTTTCCTCTTGTATCATTTGGTCCATAAGTGTCAAAGAGTTTAAGCGTGATACAAGAAAAACCTTTTGCCGATGTATAATATTTTATTATGTCATCAAACGCTTGCTTGGTAGCTGAATATAAATTAACCGGATCATACGGAGCTGAATTATAGTGTTGCCAAGATGTACCTGTATTAATGAGCTTTGTTACATTGTTAGCACTCATCGCCTCAAGCAATTTCGTAGGAAATGTTATATTTGATTTAATTAAATTATCAATTTGATTATACGAGTGCACAGTCAAATATAATGATGCTAAATGTATAACAATATCAGGTTTAATTTCAGCCATTAAATCCATAAGAGTGTCTTCATTAAAATGGCAAAGGCTAACCGTATTTAATCTAGCTAACAAGTTTTCATCTTCGATTGGTTTTCTGATTAAACCAAAAACCACATGACCTTTTTCTGATAAATAAGTTGCCAAATGTGAACCAACAAAACCTGTCACGCCAGTAAGCAATACTCTCATTTTTATACTCACTTATCAGAAAAATGGACTGTCAAAATCAGAAAACTTAATAAAATTTTGATCTCGATCAGATAAAACAGGACTTTCTATTCCCCAATCACAACCAAAAGAATCCCAACGAATTCCAGCATCATTCACCGGTGAATGGGTGGTGCTTGTTTTATAAACCATCAGTGAATTATCAGCTAATGATATAAAACCATGAGCTATACCTTTAGGCAGAAATAGTATTTGACCATTTTCTGATGTCAGTTCTATTTTCCTAAATTTCCCATAAGTCTTAGATGCTTTTCTTATGTCAACAAACACATCAATCACTGCACCGACAGGACAATAAACTATTTTGTCATGATCAACAGGAGGCGTTTGAAAGTGCATTCCTCTTATCACATTTTTATGTGATATTGAGTAAAACTCTTCAGCAAACTCGAAATCAATTCCAAATTTGCTATAAGTTTCCTTATGAAATGTTTTGAAAAAACTTCCACGATGATCATTAAACTGCTTCGACTTAATCAAATAACAGTCTGAAATATCCAACTCAATTATATCCATAATAATGAGAGAGCTTTCGCCCTCTCACTCCATATTTAGAAACTCACACCAAAAAACTCTTCAAACTTGGCGATCACATAATCCAGATGATCATGGGTCAAGCCTGGATAGATGCCAATCCAGAAGGTCTGGTTCATGATGCGGTCGGTGTTGGTCAGCTCCCCAACTACCCGGTATTCACGCCCGGAAAAATAGGGCTGGCGGGTCAGGTTGCCAGCAAACAGCAAACGGGTACCAATTTTGGCATCATCCAAGAACTGAATTAAATCCACGCGGCTCACACCGGCGGTTTCTTTCAAGGTAATGGGAAAACCAAACCAAGAAGGGTCGGAGTTTTTGGTCGCCTCTGGCAACTCAAGGAACTCAACACAATTGGCCAAACCGGCTTTTAAATAGGCAAAGTTAGCTTTGCGCTGCTCGACAAACTCTTCTACCCGCTCCAATTGCGCCAGCCCACAGGCCGCCTGCATATCGGTGATCTTCAGGTTATAACCCAAATGGGAATAGGTATATTTGTGGTCATAACCAAATGGCAACGAACCCAATTGCTGACCAAAACGCTTGCCACAGGTGTTATCGCAACCCGGCGCACAATAGCAATCACGGCCCCAGTCACGGAACGACTCGATGATTTTTTTCAGCTCTTTCGACTTGGTGAAGACCGCGCCGCCCTCACCCATAGTGATATGGTGCGCTGGGTAAAAACTCACGGTGCCGATATCACCAAAGGTACCCGCCATCTTGCCGTCAAAACGCGAACCCAAGGCATCGCAGCAATCTTCAATCAACCACAGGTTATATTTATCGGCAATTTTACGCACCTTCGCCAAGTCAAACAGGTTGCCCAAGGTGTGCGCCACCATGATTGCCTTGGTTTTTTCAGTGACTGCTGCCTCAATCAACTCTGGGTCGATGTTATAGGTTGGAATATCGACATCGACAAACACCGGCACCAAACCATTCTGGATAGTCGGGTTAACCGTGGTCGGGAAGCCCGCAGCAACGGTAATCACCTCATCACCGGCTTTTAATGCACGCTCACCCAGTTTATGGGAGGTCAACGCGGTCAGCGCCAACAAGTTGGCTGACGAACCGGAGGTCGTGGTCAGCACATGCGGCACACCAATATATTCACCCAGTTTCTTTTCAAAGGCATCGTTAAAACGGCCAGTGGTCAACCAACCATCAAGGGAGGCTTCAACCATCAGTTGCAGTTCACGCGCACCAATCACCTTGCCTGATGGTGGCACCACGCTTTGACCGGCGATAAACGGCTTGGGTGCCATCGCCTGATCGGCGTAATCAGCAACAAGCTGTGAGATTTGGCTGCGTAATTCTTGTGGAGTCATGTTCTGTTATTCCTGCTGGATTATCTAGCTGTATGATGGATTCCCGCCTGCGCGGGAATGACGACGGTTTAACATCCGTTGTCTATTAATAGTTAATTCGGCGTGGCGGCCATGTAGTCACGTATTTCTTGCAACGAATATTTACGCATATCATCACCCGCCAACCAGGCTTGATGCCAACGAATAATTCGCCCAAGGGTTGTTAACAAATCCCAGCGAGGTTGCCAATCCAACCGCATTTTTGCCTTGGAGCAATCGAGTTTTAAATAGTTGGCTTCATGGGGGTGATCGCTTCCATCGAGTTGCCAGCGCGCACCATTACCCCACTGCTCAACCATTTTTTCAACAATAAACTGCACTGGCTTGGCATCATTTTCATTCGGGCCGAAATTCCAACCCTCGGCAAATTCAGCGCCATCTTGATACAGGCGTTGGGCAATCAGCAAATAACCCGACAGCGGCTCTAATACATGCTGCCAGGGGCGAACGGCATTTGGATTGCGGATCACCACAGCTTCATCGTGCTCAAATGAGCGCAAGATATCGGGGATTAACCGATCTTTAGCCCAATCACCGCCACCAATTACATTGCCAGCGCGTACCGAGGCCAACGCTACGCCATGCTTGGCATATTCATGTTTATGAAAAAATGAATTGCGATAGGCCGAGGCAACTAATTCGGCACAGCCTTTACTGTTGGAGTAAGGGTCATAACCGCCCATCGCTTCATCTTCTCGATAACCCCACACCCACTCGCGGTTTTCATAGCACTTGTCGCTGGTGATATTCACCACCGCCTTCACGCCGCCCACCTGCTTGATGGCCTCTAATAAGTAAACGGTGCCCATCACATTGGTGGAGTACGTTTCTATCGGGTCATCATACGAGAGGCGCACCAAGGGTTGTGCTGCCATGTGAAATACGATCTCGGGTTTGAATTTAGCCATCGATTCGCGCAGGTGCAGAAAATCACGAATATCACCCTCTTCAGAGAACAGGCCGTGACTGACTTTCGCCGCATCAAACAGGCTTGGCTCGGTGGGGGCTGGCAGGGCATAACCACGCACCTCGGCACCCATCTCTTCTAGCCATAATGCCAACCAACCGCCTTTAAAGCCGGTATGGCCGGTGAGAAATACCCGCTTGCCTTGCCAAAACGTTACATCTATCAAGGTCGTTACTCCCATATATTCCAAGGGGCTTTGCCCGATTCCCACAAGGATTCAAGGTAGTGTTTGTCGCGCAGGGTGTCCATTGGTTGCCAAAAGCCGGGGTGCTCAAAGGCCATGAGTTCGCCTTGGGCAGCCAGCGTATTCAGTGGCTCTTGCTCCCACGTGGTGGCATCATTTTCAATTAAATCGATCACCTTGGGGCTTAATACAAAAAAGCCGCCATTGATCATGGCACCATCACCTTTTGGCTTCTCTTTGAACGAGCGAATTTGTTTGTTTTGAATATCCAGCGCGCCGAAACGCCCCGGCGGGAAAGTCGCGGTTAAGGTTGCCAACTTGCCATGGCTTTTGTGAAAGTCGATCGAGGCTTTGATATCTACATCTGCCACCCCGTCACCATAGGTAAACAGAAATGCCTCATCGTCTTTGACATAATCTGCCACGCGCTTAAGGCGCCCACCGGTCATGGATGCATCCCCCGTATCCACCAGGGTGACATTCCATGGCTCGGCACGCTTATGGTGCACCTGCATCTCATTTTCACGCATGTTGAAAGTGACATCTGACATATGCAAGAAGTAATTGGCAAAATACTCTTTGATCACATAGCCCTTATAGCCGCAGCAGATGATGAAGTCATTGATGCCATGGGCTGAATACATTTTCATGATGTGCCAAAGAATGGGTTTGCCACCGATTTCCACCATTGGCTTGGGGCGAACTGCGGTTTCTTCACTTAAACGGGTGCCTAAGCCACCGGCTAATATTACTGCTTTCATATGTCCCTCGATTACTTTGATACCGTAAAGGCATCTGAGAAAAATTGTTTGCTCGTTAAACCCTGCTCAATAAAATCATCTTTCGCTGCCGCGATCATCACTGGTGAACCGCAGGCATATACACAATATTGATGAAGATCTGTCAGATCTTGTAATACCGCTTGGTGAACAAAACCGGTTCGCCCCGTCCAGTTGGCATCGTCACCAGATACCACTGGCACAAACCTGATGTTGCTATGTTGGCTAGCCCACTGATTTGGCTGCTTCGTATAGAAGTCTTGTGAATGATTCATACCCCAATAGATATGAATTGAACGTTCTGAGCCTTGTGCGATCAGTTGTTCGACCATGGCCTGCACCGGAGCGAAACCTGTACCACCTGCCAGAAAAATTATCGGATGTGTATCTTTTCTTACAAAGAAGGTGCCTATCGGTCCATCGAGGCGCATGAGGGTTTCTGGCTTAACACCGGCAAATAGCAAGTTACTCATTGCACCATTGTCAATGCGCCGAATATGTAACTCGATGCCCCGCTTCACATCAGCATTAGCAATTGAGTAGCTACGGGTGATGCCTTGATAGATTAAATTGACAAATTGGCCTGGTAGATAATTAAACTGCGCAGTGGGTGGCAATCTAAATTTCAGGGTAAGAAAATCACCACGCAGTTCAACTGCACTCACCTTGCATGGTACGAGCTTTCTTACCTGCTCGGCCAACTCAGGGTAATATTCGGCTTTAATGGTTAACTGTTCGCTGCCCGCTGTGCATTGGCAGGTGAGAAATTTTTCGCCAACCCCAAGTTGCTGACATTTACTATCTAATACATAGCCAGCCATCACTTCTGATTCACACAAGCCACAAGAGCCATTTTTACAGCTGTGTTCTAACATTATTTTATTTTCTAATGCTGAATCTAAAATTGTATTGTCTTCTGCAACGTTGAATTCAATATTAGAAGAGTAGAGCTTAACGGTTGAGTTCATTTTCGTATCAATCAAATAAAATGGCTTGCTGGAGTTTCACGCCTTGTAAATCTTTTGCCGAAAGCTGCGGCGCTTCACTGATTGGCCAATCAATGGCAATGGTTTTATCATCCCAACTGATGCTTGCTTCGCTGTGCGGTGCATAGTAATCAGTGGTCTTATACAAAAACTCCGCCGTCTCGCTCAAGGTGACAAAACCATGGGCAAACCCTTCCGGGATCCACAGTTGGCATTTATTTTCAGCAGAGAGATGCACGCCAACCCATTGACCAAAGGTCGGTGAGCTTTTGCGAATATCCACCGCCACATCGAACACATCCCCCACCACACAGCGCACCAATTTACCTTGCGCGTGCGGCGCGAGTTGGTAATGCAAGCCACGCAATACGCCTTTTGACGATTTGGAGTGATTATCCTGCACAAAGTTAACCGGGTAGCCCACGGCGGCTTCGAATTGCTGCTGGTTAAAACTTTCAAAGAAAAAGCCACGCTCATCACCAAATACTTTTGGCTCAAAAATAAGCACATCAGGGATTGCTGTCTTGATTACATTCATACTTTTCTCGGGATTCGGGATTCGGGATTCGGGATTCGGGATTCGGGATTCGGGATTCGGGA
>RCUL01000417.1_pt1 | contig 22859 bp, 21 predicted proteins | sample 2167521 | NCBI WGS metagenome assembly RCUL01 (sample SAMN09932745, study PRJNA488358) | compost metagenome | feature: garden; material: soil; isolation source: compost soil in acetic acid-enriched culture | place: Germany: Experimental Botanical Garden Goettingen | collected 2016-01-27
TCAGGATCTCGATGCCCTTGCCGCGGATGTAGTTGGCGATCTGCCGGTTCATCTCTTCGGCCACCCGGGTCATCAGCGCCCGCTCCTTGGGCAGGTAACCACTGACCCAGTGGGCGATCTGCTCGCGGTCCTTGAGAAAGAAGAACACCAGGATCGGCACCAGCACCAGGTAGATCATGATGTTGACCAGCAGCGGCAGGCTCGACAACGAGAAGGTCAGCGCCCACTGGCCGAACTTGCCGATCTCGCCGCGCATCACCTCGATGGCCTGCAGCACCTGTTCGTCAGAGACCAGGTGCGGGTAGCGCTCGGGCAACAGCAGCAACAGCGACTGCCACTTGCCGAGCATGCCCGGCAGTTCGTTGAACAGGGTGATCAGCTGATGCCAGAGCAGCGGCACCAACACCAGCAGGAACACCGCCAGGGCGCCCATGAACAGCATGAACACCAGCGCCACGGCATAAGGCGTGGGCACCCGCAGGCGCTCCAGGGCGTTGACCAGGCCCTGCATCAAAAATGCCAGGACCATCCCCGCCAGCACCGGCGCAAGCATGCCGCCCAGGGTCAGGACGGCGGTGAACGCCAGAAACAGCAAGACCGCCAACACCACCGCTTCTTCATCGGAGAAGTAGCGCTGCATCCAGTCGCGAAGCACCTTGAACATTGACGATCCTTTAACAGAGAAAACTCAGGCCTTCTTCAACCAGTAGCGGTACACACCGGCCTCGACCTCTTCGAGCAGCAGCGTATGACCGGCCAATTTGGCAAAAGTGCGAAAGTCGCGCTGGGAACCGGCGTCGGTGGCAATCACCTTGAGCACTGCGCCACTGGCCAGGCGATTGAGCTCCATCTTCGCCTTGAGCAGCGGCAGCGGGCAGTTCAGCCCGCTGGCGTCGAGTTCGGCGTCATGGGTCGGGATAGCGCTCATGGGGTTCTCCAGGCAGAAATACGGGCACAGGTAGCATTTTGAACAAGCCCGGTAGGATACCGCCACTGGTCGCCAACGTGTGAGCGGGCTACAGTAAGGTTCTTTGTCGACCAGAGCTTCGTGCATGAATTTTCTGCGCCCTACCCTGCTGACGCTGGCCTGTTTGATGGCGCTCCCCAGCCATGCCGACGACCTGCCGTCACTCGGCGACGCCAGTTCTGCCATTGTCTCCCCACAACAGGAACACCAGTTGGGCCGCGCCTGGCTCAGCCTGCTGCGGGGCAATGTCAATCAACTGAACGATCCCCAGCTCAAGGATTACGTCGAAACCAGCGTCTACCGTCTGGCCGAAACCAGCCAGCTGCAGGACCGGCGCCTGGAGTTCATTCTCATCGACAGCCGTGAACTCAACGCCTTCGCCGCCCCTGGCGGGATCGTCGGGGTCAACGGCGGGCTGTTCCTCAATGCCCAGACCGAGGGCGAGTACGCCTCGGTACTGGCCCACGAACTGGCGCACTTGTCGCAACGCCACTTCGCCCGCGGCGTCGAGGCCCAGCAACGCATGCAGTTGCCGATGATGGGCGCGCTGCTGATCGGTATCGTCGCCGCGGCGGCGGGTGCCGGCGATGCCGGTATTGCCGCGATTGCCGGCACCCAGGCGGCAGCCATCCAGGAACAGCGGCGCTTCTCCCGGCAGAACGAACAGGAAGCCGACCGCATCGGTATCCTCAACCTTGAGAAGGCCGGTTACGATCCGCGCAACATGCCGACCATGTTCGAGCGCCTGATGCGCCAGTACCGCTATGACGCCAAGCCGCCGGAATTCCTCCTGACTCACCCGGTCACCGAATCGCGGATCGCCGACACCCGAAACCGCGCCGAACAGGCGCCCAAGGGCGGCACCGAAGACAGCAAGCGCTATCAGCTGATTCGTGCCCGGGTAGCGCTGATCTATGAAGGCACCCCCGGCCTTGCGGCCAAGCGCTTCCAGGCGCAGCTCGATGAAAACCCGCAGCAGGACGCCGCCCGTTACGGCCTGGCGCTGGCGCAGATCAAGGGCGGACGCCTGAACGAGGCGCGCGAGAACCTCAAGCCGCTGCTGGCCAAGGCGCCCAACGACATCACCTACAACCTGGCGCAGATCGACCTCGACATCACCAACAACCGCTTGCCCGATGCCCAGCAACGGGTCGAGCGGATGCGTGGCCTGTACCCGGGCAACTACCCGCTGCAACAGGCGCGCATCGACCTGCTGCTCAAGCAGAACCGCCCCGCCGAGGCGGAGAAGGCGCTGGATGCCTTGCTCAAGAATCGTCCGCAAGACCCGGATGTCTGGTATGACGTGGCGGAAGTGCGCGGGTTGTCGGGCAACACCATCGGCCTGCACCAGGCCCGCGCCGAGTACTTCGCCCTGGTGGGCGACTTTGACCAGGCCTTGCAGCAGCTCGACTACGCCAAGCAGCGGGCCGGCAACAATTTTGTCCTGGCGTCGAAGATCGATGCGCGTCAGCGCGAGCTGATGGAGCAGCAGCGGATGGTCAAGGACATGATGCGCTAAGACCGCATGAGGCTGCTTCGCAGCCTATCGCCGGCAAGGCCGGCTCCCACAGTAGATTTGCATGCACCGAACCTGTGGGAGCTGGCTTGCCAGCGATGGGGCCGTCAGGCGTTACCGGACAGCTTCATCCGCGCCGCCTGGGTAAAGTCGAGCATGCGCTTGAGCGGCTTGATCGCCTGAGGGATCAGCGCCGGCTCGACGAAGATCTCGTTGCTGCCTTCACGCAGGCACTGCAAGGTACGCTCCAGGGTATTCATCGCCATCCACGGGCAATGCGCGCAACTGCGGCAAGCCGCGCCGTTACCGGCGGTGGGCGCTTCGATGAAGATCTTGTCGGGGCACAGCTGCTGCATCTTGTAGAAGATGCCGCGGTCGGTGGCGACGATGAAGGTCTTGTTCGGCAGGGTCTGGGCAGCCTTGATCAGCTGGCTGGTGGAGCCCACCGCGTCGGCCAGCTCGATCACCGCTTCCGGCGACTCGGGGTGCACCAGAATCGCCGCATCCGGGTACAGCGCCTTCATGTCGGCCAACTGGCGCGACTTGAACTCTTCGTGAACGATGCAGGCACCGTCCCACAGCAGCATGTCGGCACCGGTCTGTTTCTGGATATAGCGGCCCAGGTGCTGGTCCGGGCCCCAGATGATGGTCTCGCCGTTATCCATCAGGCTTTCGACGATTTCCAGCGCGCAGCTGGAGGTCACTACCCAGTCAGCTCGGGCCTTGACCGCCGCCGAGGTGTTGGCATACACCACCACGGTGCGTTCGGGGTGCTTGTCGCAGAACGCCGAGAACTCTTCAACCGGGCAGCCGAGATCGAGCGAGCAAGTCGCCTCGAGGGTCGGCATCAGCACGCGCTTTTCCGGAGTGAGGATCTTGGCCGTCTCGCCCATGAAGCGCACACCGGCCACCACCACGGTCGTGGCTGCGTGGTTCTTGCCAAAGCGGGCCATTTCCAGCGAGTCGGACACACAGCCGCCGGTTTCCTCGGCCAGGGCCTGGATCACCGGGTCGCAATAGTAATGGGCAACCAGCACCGCATTTTGCGCCTTGAGCTCGGCGGCGATGGCGGCACGGTAGTCGGCCTCTTGCTCGGGCGTCAGCGGCTTGGGCTGCTTGGCATCGAGGTGGGCTTGCACCAAAAGGCGTTCGGAAATCTGGGTCATGATCGCTGGACCTGCAGGCGCTTGTGCGCGTAAGTCGAGTGTATCACCGAGCCCTGGCAAATCGGCTACAGGCTCCGCAGGCAAGGCGCTGAACGGCGTTGCTGGCAGAACCAAAGACCTTCTGCGGCCTCGGGTTTTTATGGGATGCCGAAGGCTACAGATAATCGGATGAATTCAAAAGGTTTTTTTAGTGAAACAAGCCCGGGGCGGGCGCCCCGGGCCTGAACATCAACCGCCTGTCGCCTGCATGGCGCTGGCATTGGCCATGATCACGCTGGCGAACTGCTCGACGGTCATCTTCTGGCCGTTGAAGTCGACCATGCCATCGGCATAGTGCAGCGTGGTAACGATGTCGTTGCCCTCGACCTTGGCCATCTGGCTTTGCACCGCCATCATGCTGACCATTTCCCCGGCCTGGGCCGCTTGCTGGGAGACGATGGCAGCATCGGTCTGGCCTTCGAACTGCGCCTGCAGGGTCGCCAGGTCACCGATCATCGGCTTGGACAGCGACAGCTTGCTCTGCAGCTGGGTGATCAACTGCTTGTACAGCTCCTGCGGTGGCAACTCCAGAGAACTCGGGTTGGCCAGGTCAACGCTGAAGTTGAAACGGCTTTCGCCATTGGCAGTCTTGAACGACAGGTTCTCCAGGGCGATCTGCGGCTTGGCCGCCAGCAGACGCTGCACATCGCTGCGCACCTGGGCCGTTTCGGCCTCGGTCATCGCCAGGTCCGGCATGCCTTCACCTTCGGCAGCGGCCTTTTGGAACTCCGGCAGGCGGCTCTGGTACCAGCCGATCAGCGCCTGCATGGCCGGGATGTCGAGACGCTTGAGGCTCCAGACCATCTCGCCGGCACCGATGGCCTTGCCGTCGAAGTTGATGTCGGCAACCTTGTATTCCATGCGCACCGAGAGCTTGTCACCGTCGTTCTTGTACTCGTTGTTCTGCGCCAGGCCCTTGAGCGCCAGGACCTTCTGCTCGTCACCGAAGGTCGCGACCGTGTCAGCCACGGCCATGTCCATCTTGCCGACATAGAAGCCGAACGGCGTCTTGGTCATGTCGCCGGTCAGGCTCAGGCCCTTGATCTCGACTTTCAGCACTTTGCTGTCGGGGTCGACCAGGTTCAGGCTCAGGCCGGCCGACTGGCCGGTGAGTTGCACATGTTCGGCGCCTTCGTTGCCGTGGCCACTGACTTCAAACCCGGAGAACTTCAGCGACGAGCCGTCCTTGCTCCACTCGATCGGCGCCACCTGGAAAGCACTGTCCATCGAGCGATCGTAGCCGTAGGCAACCTGGCCTTGCAGCGGCGAAACGTCCTTGGTCAGGGCGAACCAGTCAGCGGTGGCAGCGTCTTTTTCCAGGGCGTAGTGGCTGGCAGCCATGACCGGCATCAGTTTCAGTGCCTTGACCCGCGACAGCGGAAACGGCCCGTGTTCGATCTGGTCGACAAAATTCAGCTCGAAACTTTTGCTTTCTTCACCAACCTGCAGGTTCTGCACCTTGAGGCGGTATTTGGCGGTACTGCTGAACAGACGGCTGTCCAGCGATACCAGTTGCAGCTCCATAGTGGTTTCCATGCCCAGCAGCGCCTGCTTGGTCTGGGCATTGGATTCGGCGATGGTGGTTTCGAGCACGCCGGGCAATTGCTTGCCGGTGTACCAGGCACCCGCGGTGCATGCCGCTGCCACTACCACTGCGAGGCCGAGTACGCCTGTAGATTTCTTCATGAATTGTTTCGCTTCCATTTGTAGAGAGTTGTTGCTTTGGCTAAGCCTTGCGGCCTATTCGTTGACGTCCATGTACTCGCGGGCCCAGACGATGTAGTCGTCCGGCTGCGTGTAGGTATGGGTGAGTTCGGTGGCGCTCAGGTCCGAGGTGCTGCAGGTGATGCCGCGCTGCTCGCGCAGGCAGTCGTAGGTGGCCTTGATCGCGGCAAAGTAGGCGCCATGACCATCGACGGCAATGCGCACACCCAGCTCGGCCAGGCGCGCATCATCATGCAATTGCGGGTTGCCGTAGGTCACCAGCATCAGCGGCACGCTCAGGTGTGCGGCGATCTGTTCCAGGTGCTCGAAGTCGCGGATGCCGACAATGCACAAGGCGTCAGCGCCAGCGTTCTGGTAGGCCACGGTGCGGGCGATGACTTCTTCGGTAGGAATCAGCGCCGCGTTGGTGCGGGCAATGATCGACAGCTCAGGGTCAACCCGCGCCTCCAGCGCTGCACGGATCTTGCCGACGCCTTCGGCGATGCTGATCAGGTCGGTGGACTTGCGCCCGAACTGGGCCGGCAGCAGGGTGTCCTCGATGGTCAGCGCGGCAATCCCGGCACGCTCAAGTTCGGTCACCGTACGCATCACGTTGAGCGCGTTGCCATAGCCGTGGTCGGCGTCGGCGATCACCGGCAACTGGGCCACCCGGCCGATCCGCGTCGCCTGCTCGGCGAATTCGCTGAGGCTGATCAAGGCAAAGTCAGGGGCGGCCAGCACCTGCAGGGAGGCTACCGAGCCCCCGAGGATACCCACCTCGAAGCCCAGATCGGCGGCGATACGCGCCGACATCGGGTCGAACACGGAGGCGGTGTGGTAGCAGGCAGGGGAGGCAAGCAGTTGACGGAACGCGCGACGCAGGTCTTGGTGGGAGGCTCTTGGCATGGTCTTTCCAGGCTATCGACTTCATTTAGTAGGTCGAACATTACCACTGGTGGCTATCTGACTGACAGCGCCGCGCGTTTGAGGGTCTCGCTGGGCAGTTCCTTGAACAGCTTGCGGTAGCTGTCGGAAAACCGCCCCAGGTGCCAGAACGACCAGTGCATGGCCACCTCGGCGACGGTGGTGTCGCTGGGCCCGCAACTGAGCAGTTCTCGCCGTGCACTGTTGAGCCGGCGCAGGCGCAACCACTGCGCCGGGGCCATGCCGGTGAAGGTCTTGAAGGCATGCTGCAACTGGCGCAAGGACACCCCGGCGACCTGCGAAAGCTCCATCAGGTTAAGCGTTTCTTCAGGACAGTCCGCCGCCCATTCACCGACTTTACGCATGATCGCCCGTTCCTCGGTACGCCGCCATAACGCCCCGCGATCGAGGCAGATGCACGCATTATCGAGGATGAACAGGCAGTCTTCGAGCAGCTGTTCGGCCAGTGCATCCTGGCTTGGCGGGTCGATGGTCTGCGAGATGCGCGTGAGCGTCCCGCTCAGCCAGCGGCTGAACAGCTCGTTCTGCATCGAGTTCAGCGGCGCCATGAACAGCCCGTCGAGGCGGGCGATGTCCAGGCCGTGGCGCTGGACGAATTCCGGGCCGAACACCACGGCCACTTCCTGGTAGTTCTCCGGGGTGATCCAGATGTTGCGGCTTTCGCCATTGAGCACGTAGAGGCTGTGGTCGCTGCGGTCGAAACAGAACGCCAGGGAGCCGGCCGGCGCACTGAAGTTCTGCTCGACCCGGGTGTTCATGCACTCCTCGTAGATCTCCACGCCGTGCAGGTCGAGGCAGCGCAGCTGACCGGCGAAATGCCCGGGAGACATCTGTTGGTAGTGCTGGGTCCAGCCCGGGGTGGCACGGACCTGTTCGGTGACATCGGCGGTGTTGAAAGCTTGGACCCGCAAAGGCGTTGACGCTGTCATGAGCTGCTCTTTATGCACTCTTTTGGTGCATTTTAGTCTTGCTGAAAGTGGATAGATCGAATGCGCAAGCGTCACCCAAGATAGACCTCAACGCGCTACAGGGGAAGCCGCTTGGGTGGCAAGCCGGTCGCAACTGCCGGTCCTGGCGTGGATAAAACCAACAACGAGGTCTTTATGAATGCCCCTTTCGATCAGCTGTCTGCGTGGCTGAAAGAACACAAGATTACCGAAGTCGAGTGCGTGGTCAGTGATCTGACCGGTATCGCCCGCGGCAAGATCGCACCGACCAACAAGTTCCTGCATGAACGAGGCATGCGCCTGCCGGAAAGTGTGCTTCTGCAAACGGTAACCGGGGACTTTGTCGACGACGACATCTACTACGACCTGCTCGATCCTGCCGATATCGACATGGTCTGCCGCCCGGATTCAGCGGCGGTGTATGTGGTGCCATGGGCCATCGAGCCGACCGCCGTGGTCATTCACGACACCTTCGACAAACAGGGCAACCCGATCGAACTGTCGCCACGCAACGTGCTCAAGAAAGTCCTCAAGCTCTACACCGACAAGGGCTGGCAGCCGATCGTCGCCCCGGAGATGGAGTTCTACCTGACCCAGCGCTGCGAAGACCCGGACTTGCCGCTGCAAGCGCCACTGGGCCGCTCGGGCCGCGCCGAAAGCGGCCGGCAGTCGTTCTCGATCGATGCCGCCAACGAATTCGACCCGCTGTTCGAAGACGTCTACGATTGGTGCGAAGCCCAGGGCCTGGACCTCGACACGCTGATTCACGAAGACGGCCCGGCGCAGATGGAAATCAACTTCCGTCACGGCGACGCCCTTGACCTTGCCGATCAGATCACGGTGTTCAAGCGCACCATGCGCGAGGCCGCGCTCAAGCACAACGTCACCGCCACCTTCATGGCCAAACCGGTGGGTGACGAGCCGGGCAGCGCCATGCACCTGCACCAGAGCGTGATCGACATCGCCACCGGCAAGCCGATCTTCGTCGACGACAACGGGCAGATGAGCGAGCTGTTTTTGCATCACATCGGCGGCCTGCAGAAGTACATCCCCAAAGTGCTGCCGATGTTCGCCCCCAACGTCAACTCGTTCCGGCGCTTCCTGCCCGACACGTCGGCGCCGGTCAACGTCGAATGGGGTGAAGAGAACCGCACCGTGGGCTTGCGCGTGCCGACTTCCAGCCCCGAGGCCATGCGCGTGGAAAACCGCCTGCCGGGCGCCGATGCCAACCCCTACCTGGCGATTGCCGCCAGCCTGCTGTGCGGCTACCTGGGCATGGTCGAGAAGATCAACCCCAGCGCCCCGGTGCAGGGCCGCGCCTACGAACGGCGCAACCTGCGCCTGCCGATCACCATCGAAGACGCACTGGCGCACATGGAGGACTGCCCGACCATCGAGCAGTACCTGGGCAGCAAGTTCGTGCGCGGCTATGTGGCGGTCAAGCGCGCCGAGCACGAGAACTTCAAACGGGTGATCAGTTCCTGGGAGCGCGAGTTCCTGCTGCTCAGCGTTTGAGCCCGACCTTGTAACAAGTATCGAAAACAACAATTCGAAAAGGTGTCGATATGCGTCCCATGAAAACAGTCGTTACTGCAACCCTGGCGCTGCTGGTCAGCGCCGCGGCCCAGGCCCAGCCCAGTGTCAGCGTGTACAACTGGACCGACTACATCGGTGAAACGACCCTGGCGGATTTCCAGGGCAGCACCGGTATCAAGGTCATCTACGACGTGTTCGACTCCAACGAAACCCTGGAAGGCAAGTTGCTGGCCGGCCGCACCGGCTACGACGTGGTCGTGCCTTCCAACCACTTCCTGGCCCGTCAGGTCGAAGCCGGGGCCTTTCTGAAACTGGACCGCGAGCAGCTACCGAACTGGAAGAACCTCGACCCGGTGCTGCTCAAGGCCCTGCAGGAGAACGACGCCGACAACCAGCACTCGGTGCCCTACCTGTGGGGTACCAACGGCATCGGCTACAACGTCGACAAGGTCAAGCAGGTGTTGGGCGTTGATCACATCGACTCCTGGGCGGTGATGTTCGAGCCCGAGAACCTGAAAAAACTCAGCCAGTGCGGCGTGTCATTCATGGATTCGGCCGACGAGCTGTTCCCGGCAATCCTCAACTACATGGGCATGGACCCACGCAGCAACAAGCCTGAAGACTACAAGAAGGCCGAGGCCAAACTGCTGACCCTGCGCCCCTACATCACCTACTTCCACTCGTCCAAGTACGTCTCGGACCTGGCCAACGGCGATATCTGCGTAGCCTTCGGCTATTCGGGCGACGTGTTCCAGGCCGCCAACCGCGCCAAGGAAGCCAAGAACGGCGTCAACATCGCCTACGCCATTCCCAAGGAAGGCAGCAACCTGTGGTTCGACCTGCTGGCCATCCCCTCCGACGCCAGCAACCCTAAGGAGGCCTATGCCTTCATCAACTACCTGCTCGACCCGAAGGTGATCGCCAAGGTCAGCGGCGTGGTCGGCTATGCCAACGCCAACCCGCCGGCCAAGCAGTACATGGATGCCGAACTGGTCAACAACCCCGAGGTGTACCCGCCGCAAGAGGTGCTGGACAAGCTGTATGTCTCCAACACCCCGACGCCGGCGATCATGCGCCTGATGACCCGCTCCTGGAGCAAAGTGAAGTCGAACAAATGAACCAGTACACCTCTGAACACGCCCGCTCCTACTACAGCGCCACGGCCCACAAGCTGGCGCCCTACTCTGCCCTGAGCGCCGACCTGCAGGCTGATGTCTGCGTGATCGGCGGCGGCTTTACCGGGGTCAACTGCGCCATCGAACTGGCTCAGCGCGGGCTCTCGGTGATCCTCCTGGAAGCCCGGCGCATCGGCTGGGGCGCCAGCGGTCGCAACGGCGGCCAGTTGATTCGCGGTATCGGCCACGAGGTCGAGGGCTTTGCCCGCTACGTCGGCCAGGACGGGGTGAAGTACCTGCAACGCGCCGGCATCGAATCGGTCGAAGTAGTGGCCGAGCGCATCCGCGCGCACGGCATCGATTGCGACCTGCGCTGGGGTTTTTGCGAACTGGCCAACACCCCGGCGCAGTTTGCCGCCTTCCGTGCCGAGCAGCAGAGTCTGGCCGAGCTGGACTATCGCCATGAAACACAATTGGTCGGGCCCGGGCAGATGCATCAGGTGGTCGCCTCCGACGTCTATGCCGGCGGCCTGATCGACCGCGGTTCGGGCCATCTGCATCCGCTCAACCTGGTGCTTGGCGAGGCGCGCGTGGCCGAGTCCCTCGGCGTACGTATCTTCGAACAGAGCGCGGTGCTGGAGATCAGCCATGGCGCCACCGTGCAGCTACGCACCCGCCACGGCACGGTTCGCGCCGGCAGCCTGGTGCTGGCCTGCAACGCCCACCTGGATGAACTCGAGCCGCGCTTGAGCGGCAAGGTACTGCCCGCCGGCAGCTACATCATCGCCACCGAGCCGTTGTCACAGACGCAGGCCGAGCAATTGATTCCGCAGAACCTGTCGCTGTGCGACCAGAAGGTCGGTCTGGACTATTATCGGCTGTCTGCCGACCGGCGCCTGCTGTTCGGTGGCGCCTGCCACTACTCCGGGCGCGATCCTGCAGACATCGCCGCCTACATGAAGCCGAAGATGCTCAAGGTATTCCCGCAACTGGCGGACACCCGCATCGACTTTCAGTGGGGCGGCAAGATCGGCATCACCGCCAACCGCTTCCCCCAGGTCGGCCGCCTGCAGCAGCACCCGAACGTGTTCTATGCCCAGGGCTACAGCGGCCATGGCCTGAACGTCACCCATTGGACCGCGCGGCTATTGGCCGAGGCCATTCATGCCGGGCACAGCCAGGGCCTGGATGTGTTCAGCGCCGTGCCGCACCTGACCTTCCCGGGTGGCAAGGCCCTGCGCTCGCCACTGCTGGCCCTGGGGATGTTCTGGTACCGCCTGCGTGAGGTGCTGGGCTAACTCAGCCGGCCGCCGGCAACACGCTCAGCGGGTCGATCGGCTTGCCGCTCTGGCGGATTTCGAAGTACAGCTGCACCCGGTCGGTGTCCAGGTCGCCGGCTTCGGCGATCTTCTGGCCCTTGCTGACGGTCTGGCCTTCCTTGACCAGCAACTTGCTGTTGTGACCGTAGACGCTGGCATGGGAGGTGCCGTGCTGGAGGATGATCAGGTTGCCGTAACCACGGATGTTCGTCGCGAACGCCACCTTGCCGCCGAGGCTGGCGTACACCGGCTGGCCCGGAGTGGCGGCGATGCGAATGCCCTTGTTGAGCTTGTCGGCGGACGAGTAGCGGCGGATCACAGTGCCCTGCAGCGGCCACGCCCACCCGCGCAGGGTGACCTTGGTGGCCGGCGCCACGGGCCTGGCCTTGCTGGCACTGCTGGTGCTACGGGTGGTGGTGGTGCGCGTGGTGGTTTTCGAACCACCGAAACGAATGGTCTGGCCGACATTCACCGCATAGGGCGCGCTGATGCCGTTGTAACGCGCAAGCTCCTTGAAGCTCCAGCCATGGCGCGAGGCGATCGAATACAGGGTATCGCCGCGCTTGACCTTGTAGGTGCCGGCCACGACTTTGTTGGCAGAGGTACCGGGGCTTGGGGAATGCGAACTGCATGCGGACATCGCCAGCATTACGGCGATCAGAACAAACCTGAAAAACACACCACTTCCTTTTCCCGGAGACGCCATTGACGAGGGCGCTACTATAAATCAGTCGGCGACATTACGCGGCAAAGTCCGTGCAAGTTCGATAAAGGCGCGGGTCGCTGGCGAGATGATTCGCTCATCGACCACCGCCAGCCCCACCGTACGCATGACCGGCGGATCGAGCGGGCGCTGCACATAATCCAGGGTCGTGCGCAACGGCAAGGACGATTGGGCAACGATGCTCAACCCGTCACCGCGGGCGACCACCTCCAGGGTGCTGAGCAGTTGCGAGGTGCGGTAGCGAATCCGTGGCTGCAGCCTGGCGGCGAGAAACAGCCGCGAGACGATCTCGGCGGAACCGGCTTCGGTCAACACGAAAGGGTCGAGGCAGAGCTGCTTGAGGGTCACGGCGGGGTGCTGCGCCAGTGCATGGTCGGTGGGCATGAGCACGACCATCTGGTCCTCCAGCAACGGGCAGGTATCGAACTGCTCCTCGGGCAGCACCACAAAGCCGACATCGATGCGCCGCTCCTGCAGCCATTGCAGCACCTGGCGATCCGGGCCTTCGTCGACATGCACCTCGATGCCGGGATAAGCCTGGCGATAGGCGGCAAGGATGGCCGGCAGCAAACGCACCGAGGCCGTCGGCCCGAACGAGCCGATGCGCAGCGTCCCCCGCTTCATCCCGAGGGCATCCAGAGCCTCCTGGCGCATGGTTTCGGCCAGGCCGAGCATCGCTTGCGCCCGTTGCAGCAGGCGGCTGCCGATATCCGTCAGTTCGATATCCCCCTGCTGACGCTCGAACAAGGCCACGCCAAGCTCCTGCTCCAGGGCACGAATGGCGTGGGAAACACCCGATTGCGAGATTTTCAGTTGCGAAGCCGCCAGGGTGAAGCCTTTACGCGCCGCCACCACGGCGAAGATTTCCAGCTGGGTCAAGGTCATCGGCAGCGACATCCCATGAGCGATTGCTCATTTCCATATGAGTTTGCATTCGTAGAAGTATGGCGCATCGACTTTACCTCGTCAGCCAGGTCCGCCCATGCCGTCTCACTATTGCACCTACCTGAAACTCGCGCTGGTTTCGATGATCTGGGGCGGCACCTTTGTCGCCGGCCGCGCCCTGGCCAGCGGTATCGATCCACTGTTGCTCGGCAGCCTGCGCTTTATCCTGGCCAGCGTGGTGCTGATAATCATCCTGCTGGTTTCGAAAAAAGGTTTCGTGCGGGTTAACGGGTCCCAGCTCGTGCAGATCCTGGGCTTGGGCTTTTTCGGGATCTATGCCTACACCCTGTTCTTCTTCCACGGCTTGCAGTACACGGATGCCTCAAGGGCCTCACTGATCGTTGCGAGCAATCCTGCGGTCATGGCGATCGTGACCTACCTGTGTTTCAGGCAGCGCCTTGGCCGGGCCCAACTGCTCGGCGTCGCCCTCTGTCTGCTGGGCGCCGGCTGCGTGGTGCTGGCCAGGGCGCCTGGGGCGATCGGCCAGGGCAACTGGATCGGTGATGCGTCGATCTTCGGCTGCGTGCTGAGCTGGGTGATCTTCAGTGTGTTCTGCACCCGCGTGGTAAAGCAGATCGGCGCGCTGCACACCGTGACCTATGCGGTGTTCGCCGGGGCGGCGATGCTCAGCTTGCACGCGGTGGTCAACACCAGCATGAGCATCGCCTCAATACGCTTGCTGTCGGCGCGCGACCTGATCAGCCTGGCGTATCTCGGGGCTGTGGGTTCGGCGCTGGCGTACGTGATGTACTACGACGCCATCGCCCGTATCGGAGCGACCCGCGCCGGCAGCTTCATCGCCCTGAATCCGCTGACCGCCGTAATGGCCGGCGCCTTGCTGCTGGGCGAGCAACTGACCGGCGCCATGCTGGCCGGCGGGACGTTGGTGATCACCGGCATACTGCTGGTCAACCGGGTGCCTGCGGCGCTCAGTTGTCCTGCTTCCAGTGCAGGTTCACCTTGCCTGTCTCGCCCGGAACGAGAGTGACCGCACCCAGCTGTTGTTCGCCATTGCGCGAGGCAACCAGGTTGTATTTGCCCGGCGGCAGCTTGACGTAGACCATCGGGCCGACCTGGTTGAGTTGCAGCACGGTTTGACCTTGCGGCCCCTGGATCGTCAGGTCGACATCCGGCACGTACTTGTTTTCCGGGCCGGTGGAGAACGTCAGGTGCAAGTTGTAGCCCTGGACTTGCTGAATGGCCCGCGACTCATCGATGCCGATACCGCCGGTGACATAACTTACGCCATTCTGCTCCTGGGATTGCAGCTGCACCCCGGACATATCGACAGGCTCCTGGTACTGCGAAGCCTGCAAGCGCTGCGCCGGCCAGGCCAGCAGTACAACGGCCAATGCAGTGGAAAACGCCAATATGCTGAAGGATTTCATTGCCATGACTCCTGCGCGACAGCGTACAGACCATTTTACGCCGCTCCTCCCTGGCGTTTAGATCGATTCGGCGTGAGGGTCGCGAGCAATACAATGACGATTTCGTACCGTGCTAGAGTCTGCGGCCCAATCTGAAGGTGGACCACGAATGGAACTCTCCCCCGCCGAACATCAGCTGCTGCAAGCCCATCACCTGGCTCTGTTTGAAGGCTGCGTGATCTTCGACACTCAACCGCCCATCGACGCACAAGCTCTGGCCCGGGTCGAAGCCCACCTGGCCGGCCCGGTGCCTGCCGGTCTGTTGCAGCTATGGCAGACCTGCTTTGGCGGTCGCGTCGGCTACGACCTGGAGGTGGTCTACGATGGCCATCGCCACCCATTCTCCTTCAGTGAACTGTTCTATCCGGACAGCGACGGCTACCGCGACCTCTGGGGCTGGATCGAACACGAACTGGACCAGGCCGAAGAAGCCGCCCGGGAACAGGGTCGCCCATGGAGCGGTAAACTGGACTACCTGCCTTTCGCAGGTTTCGAGTACCTGGAGCGCCTTTACGTCTGCGTCACCCCGGGCCCGGACCATGGCGCGGTGATTGCCTGGAGCCGCGGGTTGCCGCCGGCCTGGGCCGGCAGCCTGCACCAGGACAGCCTCGCGCGCATCGCTGATGACGTCGGTGGACTGTTTCGCCTGCTGGCCTATGAAGAAGACCCGTTCGACCCGCAGGCCGAGTACAGCAGCGCCAGCGAACTGCTTGAAGCGCTGGATGAACTGGAGGGGGCCGGTGAGGTGGGCGTGGCGCTCAAGGCAAGGCTTGAGGCGTTGCTGCGTCAGCGCCTGCTCGACTGGCGCCCGGCCCTGGCTGACGGCAGCCTCGCCCATCAGCCGCGCCTTCGCCAGCTGGCGATGCTCGATGCCGCCGAACAGGGCGACATCCCGCGCTTGCAGACGCTGCGCGACGCGGGCTGCGATCTGACCGAAACACTGCGCGGTCGCGGTGCAAGCCTGGAATCTTGCCTGCAGCACGGGCACCTGGAGGCTGCCAGCTGGTTACTCGACCAGGGGGTCCCCGTGCAAGCAGACACCCTCCTGGTGGGCGCAGCCCAGATCACCCCGGCATTGGCTGCCCGCTTGCTGGGCATGGGCGCCTTGAGCGAACCTGGCGCCGTGCTGAGCGCCGTTGCCCAGGACCACATGGCAAGCGCCGAGGTCATGGCCCGCCCGCTGCTCGAAGCTTCGCCGGCCAGTGCCAGCGCCTTGCGCGAAGCGCTACTGGAGCGCGCCGAGCAGCAGCGACGCGACGCCAAACGGATCAAGGCCGGCAAGCTGTTCAGCAATCGCAGCGCCGTTGACTACCTGGCCGAAGCCGAGCGTATCGACACGCTGCGCCAGCGCCTGTTCACCTGAGGACGACTGTCAGCCGTTGCGGGCTTTGATGTAGGCAAGAAAGCTGTCAAGGTCCGAACTGCTGAGCATCCTCGATACCGCCTTGACTTCGTCCATGGGCCAGTCCCACCAGGCAGATTCCAGCAGGATGTTGCGCACGTCTTCGTCAAACCGCCACCTGATCTGCTTGCAAGGGTTGCCACCTACCACCGCAAAAGGAGGCACATCGCGGGAGACCATCGCTCCGGCGGCGACAATTGCGCCGTGGCCGATGGTCACGCCCGAGAGGATCACCGCGTTGGTGCAGATCCAGCAATCACTGCCGATCACCACATCGCCTTTGCTGGGCGCATAGTCCTTGATGTCCTTGACGGCATCGACCATGGCCGGAAACGGGTAGGTGGTCAGCCAGTCGGTACGGTGCTCACCGCCCAGCAGAATCTGTACCCCCGCCGCGATCGAGGTGTAGGAGCCAATTTTCAGTACGGTGTCGTCGCCAAATTCGACGACTTCCGGAATGCCATAGGTGCCTACCCCGACACTGTATCGGGGATAGCGCAGCCTGATTTTTTCTGCAGCGCGCTCGAGCTTGTCCATCGAGCGCAATCGCTTGCGCTCCCGACGCTGTTTCAAGAGGTCGAATAACTTCACAAAGGGGTCCTTGCTGATCAACGGTGCAGTACGAGGCGTTTCAAGCGTTTGAGCGTTGTACGGTTGTAATTGCGCAACGGAATCGTGCGTAACAGGCTCCAGGCGAACTTCTTGTCGGCAACCACCGCATACTTCAATGCCTTGTTGACCAGCACCGTCCTGCCCTTCTGGTAACCGGGATGCGCCTGATAAGGCGCCATTGCCAGCATATCGGCATCGAGCAACACCTTGAACCTTCGAGACAGGTTATTGGGGTGTCGACGGTAACGGGTGACACAGACGGGCAACTCGTGAATCTCGTAACCCTTGCTGGCAATTCTGAGCGTTATCTGGAAATCCTGGACTTTGATGTTCGGGTCGTAAAACTGCGCCGCCTGCAAAGCCTCCATGCGGTACAACGCGCCGGGGGCGCCAATGACCACCGCTTCGCTGACGATCTGATCGAAGCTGAATTTCTTCACCTTGGTACGGTGCTGGGTCTTGATCTCGGCACCGTCGCTGTCCATATAAGCGATCAAGGCACCTACGCAGCCCACTTTCGGGTGCTCATCCAGATACCTGGCCCTGACGCTGAGCGAATGGGGAAGCATGATGTCGTCCAGATCCGGGGTGGAAACATACACACCCCTGGCATGCTTGAGGCCGTTGTTCAGCGTAGCGCTGACGCCCTGATTCTGCTGGGTCAGGAGCTTGAAATCGTAAGTATCCTGCAGCGCCCGGAGCATCGCCAGGCTGTTGTCCGTCGAGCCATCGTCAACAATGATGACTTCGAAGTTGGAGTAGTCCTGGGCAAAGATGCTTTGCAGCGCAGCCTCAAGGTACTTCTCGGCGTTGTAGCAAGGAGCAACGATGGAAACCAGCAGCTGCGATGCCAGTGGCTGGGAGAGCGGCTGCAAATGCTCGGGGGTCATTGCGGGTAATGCCTCACGTCGGCCTCTCTGTGGAGGCTGTTGCTGATCGTCTGAATCAAAAAATGGCCACCATCATGCTGGAACTCGTCGCCATTGTCATGATGCGGCGGCACCTCGGTGTCAGCCGATGCGCCCGCAGCCAGAAATATTCAGAAACATCTAAATACTGAAAAGAATTCAGCCGGAGAGATTATCATTAAACTGCAACTGCTAATAATTCTCATAAACACTTGCATTTATTTATCCCTGGGTGACACCTTACATGACTTGCGAAATTGCCCGTAGCCGTTCTTCACACTCCTTCATGGCTTCAGCACTGGGCCTGGCCGTCGCTTCGGCATCGAGCTGCTCGCTCGCAGAGCAGACTTCCAGCCCGCCTCTTGAGCTGGGTAACATCAACATTGATGCCCAGGCCAGCGGCGACTACAAGACCGAACGCTCGGCCTCGAGCAAATACGCCACACCGCTGCTCGACACCCCGCAGACCATTACCGTGGTGCCCTCCCAGGTGATCAAGGAGCAGCAGGCGCTGAGCCTGCGCCAGGTACTGTCCAACGTCTCCGGCATCACCTTCAACGCCGGTGAAGGCGGTGGCGGTTCGGGCGACAGCATCAACATCCGCGGCTTCTCGGCCAACAGCAACATCCAGATCGACGGCCTGCGCGACAGCGCCCAGACCAACCGTACCGATACGTTCAATGTCGAGCAGGTCGAAGTCATCAAAGGCCCCAACTCGGTGTTCGGCGGCGCCGGCACCACCGGCGGCAGCATCAACATCATCAGCAAGCAGCCCCAGGACCAGGCCTTCACCCGCCTGGGCGGCAGCGTCGGCACCGACAACTACTACCGCATGACCCTGGACAGCAACCAGCCACTGGAAGGCGTGGGGCAAGACAGCGCGTTTCGCATCAACCTCATGGGCCACCAGAACGACGTGGCCGGCCGCGAACAGATCGACCGCGAGCGCTGGGGTATCGCCCCTTCCCTGCGCCTGGGCCTGAGCGAATCCACGCGCCTGACCCTGAGCGCCTTCCACCAGGTCGATGACAATCTGCCCGACTACGGTGTGCCGGCCCTGGATGGCAAACGCCTGGCGGGGGTAAACCGCGAGGACTACTTCGGCTGGAAGAACCTCGACAAGGAAGAGATCGAGCAAAGCTCATTCACCGCCAACTTCGAGCACGACTTCAACGATAACCTGCGCCTGCAAAACCTCACGCGCTACAGCCACATCGCCCGCGATACCACGGTGTCCGCTTCCCACGTCAACACCACCGGCGTCCCCCCGGGCCGTTACCGCCCCGCAGGCCCGCAAGGCTATGGCCGCGACGCAACCACCGAAATGTGGATCAACCAGACCAACCTGATCAGCAACTTCAACCTGCTGGGCATGCGTCACGACCTGGTCAGCGGCATGGAAGTGTCACGCGAAACCATGGACCTGAAAACCTACGGCTACGGGCTCAGCAACGCCCTGTATCCAGCCAACGGTTACGACCTGAGCAACCCGCCAGGACACTGGTCGGGGCCCGCCAACAAGGCCACCAGCGGCTACACCGACACCGAACTGACCAACCAGGCGCTGTATGTGTTCGACACCATCGCCCTGCATGAGCAATGGGACCTGAACCTTGGCCTGCGCTATGACAAGTTCAAGGGCGAAGCCCAAGGCTACGACGCTGCACATGTGCGCACCTCCGACTTCGAGTCCACCGACGAGAAGCTCAGCGGGCGTGCCGGGCTGGTCTACAAACCCACCGAGAACGGCCGTATCTACCTGGCCTGGGGCAACTCCTTCAACCCCTCCGCCGAGAGCCTGGCCTCTACCGGCGGCGGCCTGAGTGCTACCACCGAAAACCTGGCCCCGGAGAAAAACGAGACCTGGGAACTGGGGACCAAGTGGGAGTTGCTCGACAAGCGCCTGGAACTGGACGCGGCCGTGTTTCGCGTAGAGAAGACCAACGCCCGCGAAACCATGGCCGACGGCTCGACCCAGTTGGCCGGCAAGCAACGCGTGCAGGGTGTGGAAGTCGGCGTGACCGGGCACATCACCGAGCAGTGGGACGTGTTCGCCAACTACACCTTCCTCGACAGTGAAACCCTCAAGGCCGCCAACACCGCAGCCGGTATCGCCCGTGAAGGCCAGGCGCTGGGCAACACCCCACCACGCTCGCTCAACCTGTGGACCACCTACGAGCTGCCGGCTGGCTGGACCCTCGGCTATGGCGCGCGCTATGTCAGCGAACGCAACGTGACCTCCAGCACCAGCGCCAAGCTCGACGCCTACTGGCTGCACAACGCCATGGTGGCGTACCGGGTCAACGAAGACCTCGACCTGCAGCTGAACGTCAACAACCTGTTCAACAAGGACTATGTCGAGCGTGTACGCCAGCAGAACGGCACCGATGCGCGTTCTTCGGCCATCGAGTATGGCGATGCGCGTTCGGCGATTCTCTCGGCGACCTATGCGTTCTGATTGGTAGGAGCGAGGGTGCAACCTGCCTCGCGATTGCGTATGTCCTTCATATCGCAATCGCGGGGCAAGCCCGCTCCCACAGAAACGAAAAAGCCCGCGACCTTTGCAGGACGCGGGCTTTTTCTTACAGCGTATGGTGGGTCGTGTAGGATTCGAACCTACGACCAATTGGTTAAAAGCCAACTGCTCTACCAACTGAGCTAACGACCCGTTGGATGGCGCGTATAATACTGATTTCTAACAGGAAATCAACACCCCATCGCAAAATAATTTAAAAATATCTGGTCGGGTCCTCTACACCGGCAGCTTTGAAGCCGTCGGCGCGCAGGCGGCAGCTGTCGCATTTACCACAGGCGCGGCCTTCATCGTCGGCCTGATAGCAAGAAACGGTAAGGCTGTAGTCAACCCCGCGGGCCATGCCGGCCTGGACGATCTGCGCCTTGCTCAGGTTCTGCAGCGGCGCCTGGATACGGAAGCCCTGCCCTTCGACACCGGCCTTGGTCGCCAGGTTAGCCATGCGCTCGAAAGCCTCGACGAACTCCGGACGGCAATCCGGGTAACCGGAATAGTCCACGGCATTGACGCCGATGAAGATATCGCGGGCCTCCAGCACTTCTGCCCAGCCCAGGGCCAGGGACAGGAACACGGTGTTGCGCGCCGGCACGTAGGTGACCGGGATGCCTTCACTCGGTGCTTCGGGCACATCGATGCTGCTGTCGGTCAGGGCCGAGCCACCGATGCCGTCCAGGCTCAAGCCGATGACCTTGTGCTCGACCACGCCCAGGTCGCGGGCTACCCGCGCTGCGGCGTTCAGCTCAGCGCGATGGCGCTGGCCGTAGTCGAAGCTCATGGTGTAGCAACTGTAGCCTTCAGCCTTGGCCATGGCGACCACGGTGGCCGAGTCCAGACCACCGGAAAGCAGAATTACCGCACGTTTCTCAGTCATAGCATCGCTCCTGTCAGCGTCCCGGCTCGTCGTTCCATAGCAGCTTGTGCAGCTGCATCTGGAAGCGAACCGGCAAATTATCGGCCACGATCCAGTCGGCCAGGTCAGTTGCGCTCACCTGATGGTGGCTTGGCGAGAACAGCACTTCGCCGGCACGTTTTTCCAGGCCGTACTGAATGAGCTTGGACACCGCCCAGTCATAGTCTTCACGAGAGCAGATGACGAACTTGACCTGATCGTTGCGGGTCAGCAGTTCGATGTTCTCGTAACGGTTGCGGTGCACTTCTTCCGAGCCTGGGGTCTTGAGGTCGACGACGCGGCTGACCCGGGTATCGACCCTGGAAATATCCAGGGCACCACTGGTCTCCAGCGAAACGTCGTAACCGGCGTCACACAGTTGCTTGAGCAAAGGGATAGCGTTGGGCTGGGCCAGCGGTTCGCCACCGGTTACGCAGACATAACGCGGCTTGAAGCCAGCGACCTGTTCGAGGATCGAATCAAGGGTGCGGATACTGCCGCCGCTGAACGCGTACTCGCTGTCGCAGTACTGGCAACGCAGCGGGCAGCCGGTGAGGCGAACGAATACCGTGGGCAGCCCAGCGGTACGCGTTTCACCCTGCAAAGAGTAAAAAACTTCGGTAATTCGTAATGTGTCTTGCATAGTCGCCACGGGCGTAACAGCTAAACAGGCTGTCCGCCTCCGTCAGGCACCACTGAGAACTCGACATCGCGTAGTTCGCAGCAGCGTGTTTCATAAAAGGGCAGTGATTCTAACGAAAAAACCCGCGACTAGCGCGGGTTTCTTTTAAAGCGACCGACTCAGAGCTTCTGCAAGTCGCGCTGGGCCAGTTGTGCAGCCGAGGTCCCCGGGTACTGGGTGACCACCTGCTGGAGAATGCCCTTGACCCGGTCGGTGTGACCCAGGCGGCGCTCAACATCGGCCAGCTTGTACAGCGAATCCGGCACCTTGTTGTGCTTGGGATACAGCTGGCTGACCTTGGCGAAGGCTTGCCCTGCGGCTTGCAGGTCGCCCTTGGCCAGGTTCACTTCACCGAGCCAGTACTGCGCGTTGCCGGCGTACTGGCTGTTCGGGTACTTGCGCAGGAAGGCGTTGAACGCCTGGCTGGCCTTGTCGAAATCCTTGGCTTTGATCAGGTCGAAAGCAGCATCGTAGTAGAGCTTTTCTTTCGCCGGATCGCCAGGTTCGCTACTGGCTGCTGGCTGGCCGGTGGCAGCACCAGCGGCAGCGCCTGCAGCGGCACCGGCGGCTTCGCCACCGGTGGAGGAATTATCAGGAGTGGCGGCAGGTGCAACACCGCTTCCAATACGCCGATCCAGGTCCTGGTAACGCTCCAGGCTCTCCTGTTTCATGCGTGACACATCATTTTGCAGCTCTTCAATGATGCCTTGTTGACGCGCGATCTGCTCCTGCATTTGCTGCAGTTGCATGAACAGCTGGCCCTGTGCCGAGGCAGGGGCCGTAACCCCTCCCCCGGCATAGGCGCCGTTCGTACCATAACCCGCAGGCGGATAGCTGCTTGCGCCGCTATAGCCTGCGTTGTCATCAACAACAGGAACCTCAGCCCAGGCCATGAGAGGCAGGGTGAGAGCCAGGACGGTTACAGCACGACGGCACGTTCGCATATCGAATTACTTACGCAGTTCGACGCGACGGTTCTGAGCCCAGGACTGCTCGTCGTTGCCGGTGGCAACTGGACGCTCTTCGCCGTAGGAGACCAGTTCCAGCTGAGCAGGGGAAACACCCTGCAGAACCAGGTAGCGCTGAACGGCTTTGGCACGACGCTCGCCCAGAGCCATGTTGTACTCGCGAGTACCGCGCTCGTCGGTGTTGCCTTCCAGAACAACACGGCTGCCGTTGGACTTCAGGTCCTTGGCGTGAACGTCCAGAGCGCGCATGGCTTCTGGCTTCAGGTCCGAGCTGTCGTATTCGAAGTAGAAGGTGGTGATTGCGCGCAGAGCAGCTTCTTCGCTCAGGGAGCCGTCAACTGCACCAGTGTTTGCGCCGTAACCAGCGTTTGGATCTACCGCGCCTTCACCGGCATTGTCGCCGCCTTTGGACGAGCAACCTACAGCTACAGCCATGGCCAGAGCCAGCGCAGCAAATTTACCAAACTTCAGCATTTCCATCGTGAAACTCCTAATGAACCCCAGTGTGTTAAGTA
>RCUL01000419.1_pt1 | contig 22747 bp, 33 predicted proteins | sample 2167521 | NCBI WGS metagenome assembly RCUL01 (sample SAMN09932745, study PRJNA488358) | compost metagenome | feature: garden; material: soil; isolation source: compost soil in acetic acid-enriched culture | place: Germany: Experimental Botanical Garden Goettingen | collected 2016-01-27
TTCTCAAACAGCGGCTTGGCGCCGAACTGCATGGTGATGTTGTTGCTGCTTAACATATGATTGTAAAAAAATCCTTAATTATCAGTGCTCTATGTCACTGGTTGAAAATTCTGGGGCGCTATTGGGGCAAATGCCCATTCTTTTGCATTGCACTCCAGATCAAGTCGGCCTCACTGCGGCTGGCGGATTCGATCCATTTTCCATAGACCTCTTGCAACATCCTTGCGGAGTTGTGGCCCATCTGTTCAGCTATGAACGCAAGATTTCCGTGAGCAGTAATATTCCAACTGGCAAAGGTATGCCTAAGTTGGTAGGCCCGACGATATCGAACCCCAGACTTTTTGATTGCTGCTTGCCTGGTGCCACCAGGAAAACACCGGAGTAAAAAGGTGGCCTACCCGGCACAACTCTGGTTGGTCGGAAGACTGGGCACAATGTTTGGCGCACGATCATGCCACCTGGTAGGTGCATGTCAATCTTTGCGTCCGAAAGTGCCCCAGTTATCTTAAATTGTTCCTGTAACGCGGCCAGAGCCGGGGGCATCAGATGCACAATCCGAGTGCGATTAGTCTTTGGCAGTTTGAACTGCATCTTCTGTTGAGTGATGCTGCGCCGGATGTGGAGCTCCCGCCTCTCCATATCGACATCCTCCCAACTGAGGGCGCGTAGCTCACCTGGGCGGATCCCGGTATAGGCCAATACCAACAAGATGTTCTTGAACTGCTTGTTGGAAGTTACCTCTAGCAACTTTTGAAACTCCCAGTGTTCAAAAGGATCTGCGCTCTTTCCTGTACTTAACTTTGCTGCATTGACGCGTACATCAAACTCTCTCTCGATAAGTTCATTTCTGGCTGCCCAGTTCAGTAAGTTCCCAACATGTCCCAAGTAGGTCTTGACTGATCTTGGTTTGCAATCGCTGAACAAGTCGTTGCGTAGTCTTTCGATATGCATGGGCAGTAGGTCAGAAATCGGCATGTCCTGGCCCAGGAACAAGGTCATTCTGCGAAAGGCGCTAAGGTATGAGCGCTTGGTGGAGATGCCCACTGTTGGGCCTACGCTCTCCATAAATGTTGAGACGGCCTGGGCCAGGGTCATGTTGGGAGTATTCTTAATACCTAGGCGCGCCAGAGCCTTGGAATTGGGGAAGTGCTTGGCATAGTCAAAATTGCCCAGGGCGATCTCGTGCTTTATCGCAGCAAGTTTGTTTGCTGCGAATTTGATGTTGGCTTTGCTTAGAGGGATGTCGAGGACTTCGCGACAGCGGTTGCCTTTGTAGCTGAAGCAGAGCCGCAATTTGTTACCGTGTACCTCTAACCCCGTCTGTCCTGCAACCAGGGTGGAGAGGTTGTCTATTGCGTTGACTCTACCCACTTGTCGTACTCCTCAATGCTGTAACGAACCTGTCCATCTGGACCATATTTCCAGATCACTCCTTCCGGCCATTCTCCTTTGAGGCGTCGTCCCTCGGCTGCCTTCTCTGTCATGCCTGTGAGCGCTTCAAAAAGGCGTGGCCTTACCCATCTGGCGCAGGGGTAGATGTAATTTCGTTGCATGTGGTCCTCGCGGTTAATAGTGACTCGAGCCGGTGACGCCCGAGCTTGTTGTAGTAGAAGGTTTGAACTTGCTTGCGGGAGTTTGCTGCCTGGTCAAGGCGGTACTCTCCCAGTTCGGTGGTTTTCAGCTTGTGCTGGTTGGCCAGCCGGCCAATGGCTTGGGCGCTGACCCCCAGCTCCTTACCCAGTGCAGTTGCACTCCAGAGCTGGCCGGTAACCCGGGGCGCTTCGATAGGCAGATCGAAGTGCGCCAGGATGCGGCCTATCTCGGCGAGCTTTGCCGATCGAGAAAGGGTGGGGGAGCGCACGGTGCTGACCAGGTCGTTGAGTAGTTGGCTATCCTGGTCGATGGTCAGTTGAAGTTGTTGCATGGCGTGGCCCTCCTGTCCTTGAGGATGGGGCGCCGACTTTAATGAAGGAAGAGCCGTGATTCCTTGCTACCTAAGTTATGGGAACACTATTGGTTTGCCGGTTATGCCCGCCAGCCGCGGTACCCGATAAAACCTGGCGCCAGCACCTGCCGGAACGGCAGAGCGGGGAGGTGAGCTATCAAGGTCTTGAGTTGGGGGTTGTCGGGTTCGCTGTCGATGGTGACCCGGGCGCCCGGGTTGATGCGGAGGTATCTGGCACGGGTTTCTTCAGCTTCGGTGCGGGTCAGGCCGGGCTGGATGATAGGCTCGCGGAATCGCACGGCTCACCTCCTTGGCGTGGCGGGATCTGGAAGGAGTCACCCGTCCACGGCACTTCGCCAGCGATCCGCTTGAGCAGTACGGCCGCGTCATGCGCCGGGTCGTCGCTGAACCCGTTGGCGATGGACTGCAGCACCGCAGTGAGCTCGAACTCCTGGCCTTCGGTGATGGTGCGGCCTTTCACCTGGCCAGCCAGCAGGGTGTCGATGCGCTCCAGCAGTAATGCAGCTTCCGCCCCGCAGCCTTCGTCATGGTCAAAGCGACTCCAGCGACGGACCTGATCAACATTGGTTCTGGCCTCGAGCAGCAGGTCGGTGAGCAGCTTGAAGCGATCGGCCATGGACACCATGCCATAAGCTAGGGCTTGCTCGCGCTTGTGGTGATTCGCCAGCAGCTCCAGCCTCGATCGCAGCGGGTGCTTGTCAGGCAAGATGCCGGATCTGATGGCGTTGTTGATTGCTATCCCGGTGCTGTTGCGTTCTTCCAGCAGTGCATAGACCTTGGCCTGCAGTTGCTCAACTTCAGAAAATGTGACATATGCCCCCTCTTTGCGTTCTTCCATGACCGGCCCTGTGGCGGTCAGCTCAAGATCGTATCGCTTCATAGTGGTGCCTCCTCGCCACCCAAGGCGGCAAAGAGGGCGGGGATGAACTGGGTGAGTTCGGCGGTCACCAGGGTGAAGTCGGCATCCAGGCGGGCGGCGGGATCCTCGCTGGTGACGTCGTCGTTCTGCTCGCGCAGGTCCTCGCTGAACTTGAGGCGCTTGATGGAGAGGTCATCCCCCAGCACGAAGCTGATGCGCTCACCCCAGTTCAGGGCCAGCTTGGTGACCAGCTTGTCGTTGGCGAGGTGATTTTTTACCTCGTCGGTCATCAGATCCTGCTGCTTGAACCGGGCGATCCCGCCGTGCTCCATGGCACTGCGCAGCTCGGATTCATCCTCCAGAGTGAAAGCCGCCGGCAGGTTGCCCTTTTGCAGCCACTCGGTCATGGTGATCTCGGGCGGGTTCTTCAGGGCAACCGGCACCACCGGCAGGCTGCCAATGGACTTGCGAAGTAGAGCCAGCACATCGTCCGCCTTCTTGGCGGAGGAGGCATCGACCATCAGCAGGCCATCAGCCGGGTTGATCCAGGCGAAGGTGTTGGCGGTGCGGCTGAATGCCCGGGGCAACATGGTGTGCAGCAGCTCCTCCTTGAGAGCTGCCTTCTCTTTCTTCTTGAGGGCGCGCCCCTGCTCCGTCTCGATCGCCTCGATCTTCTCGGCCAGGGCTTCCTTGACGACGGCGGGAGGCAGGATCTTGTCCTCCTTACGGGCGCAGATGAGGATCTGGCCGGCGGCGGCATGGGTCAGGGTGCTGCCGAATTTGCCGAGTGGGCGGGTCCAGCCGAAGCGGGAAATATCCTGGCTGCCGCAGGGGGTGAAGGCGCACTCCTCCAGTTGGGTTTCCAGCTGTTCGGCGGTCAACTCGAACGGGCGGGTGAAGCGGTAAACTTGAAGGTTTTTAAACCACATGGTCTGGGTCCTGTTGGGAAAGCAAAAGCCCAGCAAGTTCTGGGCTTTGGTTGATTAGTCGTCGTAGCTCTCGATAATGAGGTCGTAGTTGTGCGGGTGTTCACCCTGATCCAGGTTCACCTTGGATTTCATGGCGTAGGCAGCCATCAGCTTGCGCTCAGCTCCGTAGAATGGGCCAACACACTTCTTGGATTTAACGTTATCCTCGTCGATTTTCATGGAGTAAATGCAGCCCTCTTTGTCGAGGTCGAGCTGATATTCGCAGCGGTATTTATCCATGTCCGCTTCTTTGCCGATGTAGATGTGACGATACCCATAGGAGGATTCTTCGATAATGAGCGTCATCTCCTCGTCAACGTGATCACCTTCGCCGTATTGGGTGATCGATTTGCGAACCGCATCTAGCACCCATGACAAGGTTATTTCATCTGGAAGCTCGCTCATGAGCTCCTGAATTTCCTTATCCAGCACCTCTGCCAGGCGCTGGTCATAGAACTCGGTCGCTGCCATGCGCAGGCGCTTGGTCACGAAGTCGTGATAGCTGGGGAAGTCGCTCAGGTCATCGATGTTAGGCATGATGGCCTTGGTCAGCGCCTCTTTGACGGCCTTGCCCACATCGCCGTAGCTGCGCAGGACATCCTGGGCGCAGTCGTCGATCAGCTTGTCGGCGTATTTGCTGAGGGCCTGCTCGAGGGCACCGCCCTGGATCTTTTGCTGGAGCACAGCCCCGAACATGGCCTGGACGGTGGCGTTACTGGGGTCGATGGTCGGGGTGAACTCGGTGGTATCGGTCATGGTTGGTCCTCTGGGAGTGCAAAAGCCCCGTTGGCGGCGGGGCTTGATTTGGTCGTTTACGCTGCTTTCCTGGTCGTGAGGCCAAGGCGATCAACGTTTTTCTGGTAAATGGCTGATGCGGACTTCTTCTGCTCATTTGTGAGGCGGGGTCCTAGCGCACTGACCTCGCTGACCAGGGTTTTCATTTCTGAACCAGACTGGGCGTGATCCATTTTGAACAGGATCTCGGCGAGCTGGTCTTCTGCTTCGAAGTCCTTCGGGTCGCTGTGTTCATCAGCATTCAGGACGGCCTCAACAACTGGATCACTTCCCGCGGCGACAACTTGAGCCTCCCCTTCGATCACCTGACCACCTTGTTGTTGGGCACGCCGTTCCGCAGCCTTCCGTGCGAGCTCTGCTTTTGCGTCGGAGCCATCTTGCGGGTTGTTACTTGGAGGCGTTACATCGATCTCCTCCAACTCATCGACTGAGTAAACCCCAAGGATCACGTCTGGGGTGTAGAGCCTTGCCCAGCGCTTGACTCCCAGATAGGCAAGCTGCTGCTTAGGGTCATCAGCCCAAAGGGTGGAGTTTCGAGTGCGTGCCTGCTGGAGCAACAGGGTCACTTCACGGGATTGGCCGCTGGAAAGGTGTGCGATGATCTTGACCCCACAACCCGCCTCATCGGCAAAGGTCCAGTCAGGCACTCGATACTCGACAGGTTTCCCATCTTTCTCTTTTCGGATCACTTTGAATTTACCGATCACTCGCTCCCAGGGTCCAAAGAACTCGTAGTCAAAGCGTCCCTTGATCGCACCGGAGTTGACCACAATCGCGTTGACCAGCTGGGCTTCATAACCGAGCGTGCCATTGACCAGATGGGTCTTCTGCGCAACGGGGAACGGGTTCATCCCCCACTGGATGGCCTGCAGGCAGATTGCAAAGCAGTCAGCCTTGTTCCCACGTAAGTGCTGGGGAACGGTGGTCTTTCCGCTGGCCATCATGTCGGCCATCTTGTCGATGCTCGCCATGAAATCGACGTTCATCATCAGGTTCAGCATGTTGGCTTGCCCACGTTCATTGGCCAACACGGGGTTGGCTTCTTGGGTTGCTACTTGGTTATTCATCATGCTGCCTCGCTATCGAAGAGGTTGTCAGGAAGGGCATCAAGCGGCCGCTCAACGTCAGTGACTTGTGTGAGCGTGATGCCACTCTCGTCTTCATTGAGGGTGTTGCGTTCGGCGTTGGCCTGGAACGAGGGGACGATAATCTCACCCATGCCATCGTGACCCGGCCAGTAGTTGTCTTGGCTCCAACGGACCACGTTACGCACTGCCATGTTGCGCAACTCCAGCGCACGGCGCTGGTCGTCCTGACCGTAGTAGTAGACGCCTACCAGAATGGGCTTGAACACATCGCGGCCCAGGGGACCATCTTTCTCAACGGCGATGAAAACGAAACTGGGCTTGTGGCCAGTCAGGGTTTCATAGCCATCGGAGTAGTGGGCATCCTGCACGTGATAGTTGTGGGAGCTACCATCTCGGGCGAACCCGCTGGGGCTGGCGTTGCGCACGAACTTGAGGTCAACCAGAACGTGATCGGGGCGCATCCAGTCTGGACGGCACTTGAGCAGGGCTTTGGTTTCGGAGTGATGCCAGTAGAGACTGGACTCTGCAACTCCTTCATCCAGCAGCACAGCAGCTTCGGGATGAGCCAAGACGGCCTCTCGATAGCGGAGGGCGTGCTGATACTCGTTGGCCGTCAACACCTCGCGTCCGCCGGCCTCTTGCATGAATTGCTCTTTGAGCTCATCAAGGAACACCGCATCAGGGTTGAAAGTTCGGATCCGCTCGGCCATTTCAGCCTTGGTGCCATTCAAGGGGAGTGGGCTGGGCAGGGCATTGATATGTGCTGCCTGCTCCGCCTGCTGGATGCCCAGCAGGGCGTAGTTCTCGAGCACGGCTTGATAGCTGCCAGACGTTTTGATGGGTTTTGGCAGGCTGTCGTTATAGGCCTTGATGCAGGCTTTGAGTACTGTGGCAGTGCGCTTGTCATCTTCGCCCAGGGTCTGGAATGCTTCTGGCAGCAGCTCATAGGCCGCCTCGTGCTCACCTACCCCCTTACCAGAATCAATGGGCTTTGGCAGCTTGGTGTTGTGCTCCTCGATGGCCTGGACCAGTTCCTCGATGGCTGGTTTCTGCTCGAGGCTCTCGTTGTATTCCTGAATGACGGCCTTCATCTGTTCGGCTCCAGCCAGGGCATGAGCAGGCCACTCAGGCTCAACGATGAACTCGCTGTTGAAGTCATCGAACTCAAGCACGACCTTATGCAGGATCTTGCCCTCACGCAGGGCTGCAGTTTGCTTCTGGTCGTTGCCCTGTACTTGGTAGTAGTGGTAGTGCTGACCAGACACCAAAGCCCAATCCAAGCCGCTCTTGGATAATCCAGGCCCACCGTGGTAGGCATCGCCGGGGATTCCGCAGTAAATGCCAGGGCCTGCCGGTTCGAACTTGGTGACAACGGCCTCTGCTATCTGGGTTTTCTGGTTGGAGTTTTCCATGGTTGGTCCTCGTTTGTTAAATAGTGCGTCCATAGCGGCCAGCGCCTTATCCAGCGCGATTGCTTTGGCGTGGTCCATGCGCGCCTTGGATTCGGTGATGATGCGAAATTGACGCAGGTTGATGATGTGATGCGGAGTGGGTGGGCCAACGAGCTCCGGTTCTGGAGCGTTGCTTGTTACTGCTTGTTCAGGCTCAGGCCCTCGCTCGGAATAACGGTGTTCGATGCCTAGGTGCATGGCTAAGGCTCCCTTTAAGCCGCAGCTGCCGGCTCCGATTCCTGGCCAGTCATCAGCCAAGCGAAGTGGGCGGAAAGCTCGGGGTGCTGCGCTATCAACAGCAGGGTGCCGCCGCTGATTTCTCGGTAGTTCAGCTCGTAGTTCTTGAGCGTGGTGGGTGGAATGCCCAACATGTCGGCGAACTTCGGCCGGCTGAGGCCTAGGTGTTCACGCAACTGGCGCAGGCGCTTGCGGCAAGCATCATTGAGCGGGGGGATGGTCAGGTTGCTTTGGTCGGTACGCTTTTTCATGGTCTGGGTCCTGTGGTGGTTATCCGAAGGCGGCCACGGCTACACCAGAGCCACCTTCGGATACCGGCTCGCAAGCCGGCACCCTGTCACCTTCCTGCCCCACATTCCGGATTGAACGGGTTAGCGGGGATCTGCCGGGCCAGCAGATTGCGTGCGGTGACGGCCCAATCCAGGTTGTTAAAGAGCATGCTCAGCCGAATTTGGCGTGAGCGAAGCCAAAGCATCCTTGCGGTGCTTGAGAAAGAGGCTTTGGCTACGGCGCTATCAGGGAAGCGCCAGACCCGGGTCAGATGGCGTTGCGGTGGAACTCGGCGCGCCAGTGGAGGAGGGCGCTGTGCTTAATGATGCCGGCGGTGCGCTTCTGGGCTGCACGGGCGGCGACGATGTGGTGCTGCTCGGTGGCCATCATGGCCAGGTGCAGGCGCTGCTTGATGGCCCGGCGGCGAGCGGCGTTGCCGTTCAGGCGGTCGGCGATGGCGGCAACGATCTGGTCGGCGCGTTTTGCGGCCCTGGAAAAAATGCGCTTGGTCATGGTACATTCACTCCTGTTGGCGAGTTGGTCCTCGTTAACTCCTTCCTCGCTTTGGCGTGGTAGGGTCCTGTTGCCGGGGTTGGTCCCCCGGCGCAATGACTGGGGGTGGTTCCCTGGTCCGTCAAAGCCCCGCCCTGTGCGGGGCTTTGTCGTTCTTACGCGCTGGTCATGCGCTTCACTGCTGCCCTGGTTGGGGCTGGGTCCTGTTGCCGGGTGGTACTCAATTCTTTGCTGGCTTTTTACTCCGCCAGATCCGGAGGTTTGCCGGTTACGTCTCCGGCCCGGGCTCTCACCGTTCGTGTGGCATTACCCAAGACCTTCACCACGATTGGCCGCCTTCCACGCTGCCCCTTGGCTGCTATCGGTCTTGGGATATTCCATCCCAACCCTTTCCGATTTGAATCGGTTGTTGCTGTTTTGGAATGAGTTGATTATTGCCAAATAGAAACGACAGGTCAATGGCGTTCCAAAAAGAAATTTTATTAATTTTTAAAAGCAACAAAAAGCCCGCCGAGTGGCGGGCTATCAATATGCAGTAGAAGGCGGCTCAAGTGGGGAGGCGGATCTCGATAACTTTGCCTATGGGGAGTACTTGTTTATCGGTGAGAGAGCCTGCGCGAGGGTCATCCACGCCATAGCGCCAGTCTGGTAGGCCCTGGATCGCGCGCAGAAACATGAACTGTTCGTCCACCTTGGCCAGCATGATCTTGTTGTGCTCTAGCTTGTTATCACTGAGATCAACCAAGCATAAGGCTCCATGGGTAATACCTGCATCAGCCAGTTGATCATTGTCAGCTACCACGGCTATCAGGTGGCCGTCTCTCTCTGTAGCCAGCTTGCGGCCTGTATCTGCATGGGGCCAAGCGTCTATAACTGGGTCAGCATGCAATCCAGCCATGGTCCATACCGGCACCATGCCTGGGCCAGCTTCGATGTCGTGAATCAAGCTGTCAGCCGAGCGCCCCAGAAACAACCAGACGGGATCAACCTTCAATTGCTTGGCAATAGACATGAGGCTGCTGGCTCTGACCTCTCGACCCGGTTCAGAGAGTAATCGACTGATCACAGGTGGAGATATACCTGTTTTGCGGCTCAGTTCGGCGGCGCTCACATGTAATTCTTTCATCCTTGCCTGCAATCGTTCCGCAAAGTTTTTCATCGTTTCACCTATTGCATTTCGTAAAGCCAGTCTATCAAGGAGGAAATTTCCAATGGGAGCGGATTGAGTTGCAAAAATTTCCGTTTAGAAATAAATTGTGTGGGAGCCACCCAGACGAGGACCAACTATGCGTATTGAAGATGTCACCAAGTTCTTTGGCAATGCCGCCAGGGCGTGCGACGCCATCGGCACAAGCCAATCCAATTTCACCAAGTGGAAGAAGCTGAACAGGGGCATTGTCCCGGCCCAGCACGCGGTCAGTTTTGTCATTGCCAGCAATGGCGAGCTGCGGCTGGGGCTGGAGGATTACCCCCTGATCAAGGACCAAGACCATCCTACTCAGCAGGCCGCCTAACCAGCTGCCCAACCACCAACAGGACCCAAGACCATGACCAATCTGATTAGCAAGGCCTTTGAAGGGCACAACATTCGCATCATTACCGACCAGCAGGGTGAGCCGTGGTTTGTGGCTGCTGACATTGCAGCCGTTCTTGGCTATGCGCAAACCAACAACATGAACAAGCTGATTGATGAGTCCGATAAGGATAAAAGGGTACTCCAAATTGGAGGAAACTATGCAAATCAATCGCTTATAAACGAATCCGGCCTCTATCAAGCTGTTTTCAGTAGCACCAAGCCGGAGGCCAAGCTGTTCAAACGCTGGGTCACCTTCGAGGTGTTGCCCAGCATCCGCAAGCACGGCGGCTATCTTGCCGGTCAGGAGCAGGATGCGCCGGAGCTGATCATGGCCAAGGCGCTGATGGTGGCGCAGTCGGTGATCGACCGTAAGAGCCAGGAGCTGGCTGCCGCCCAGCAGACCATTGCGGCCAATGCCCATAAGAGCGAGTTTTTCGACAACTACGCCTACAGCGGTGGCGCCCTCAGCTTTCGCGCCGTCGTCAAGCTGCTCAAGGCCAATGAGAACGCGTTTCGCGCCTTCCTGTTCAGCAGGGGGTACATGTATCGGCTGGGTGGCGTGCTGACCGCTTACGCCCAGCATATCGATGCGGGCCGCTTTGAGGTCAAGACGGGCACCGCCGAGCACAACCAGCATGCCTTCGTTGCGACCAAGTTCACCGCCAAGGGTGTGCAGTGGATCGCGGGTGAATGGGGCAAGTACCAGGCCGAGAAGGCGCTGACCAACGACAACAGCGCAGCCTAACCAACAGGGGACCAACACATGACCGCTATGACTTCTCACGCCGATCGCCTCCTTCACGAGATCAATGCCGTTGCCGAGGCTGTTCGGAGTGAAATCGACACCATCACCAACGAGCTGGGTCTCTTGAGCAGCGCCAACCCGCAGGATGCCGAGCTCCTTGAGCGCTTGCTGCGGATCCGTGAGGCGATGATTGCTCAGCAATGCCTCATCAGCGGCGCGGCCGTTTGCTCCTTCAATCTCAATTGCTACGAGGAGCTGGCCGAAATCGGCAAGACCCTCATCGATAACGAGTCGGCCGCCTGACCACCGGCCCGCTTTACCACCCAACACAGAGGACCAACCCCATGGGAAGAGTAACGCTCCCCGATCATGAAAATATGAGCACCCGCTCCCCGCTGCGAGTGCGCGGCACCCCGGGCCAGCGTCAGGTGTGGCAGGAAGTGGGCGCAGAACTGCACATGACTGAAACCGCATTTGCCCGTACCTCGCTACTGATCCTGCTCAAGGCCATATCTCAACATGAGCCGCAAATCCTGGCGAGAGCCGTCAAACGGGCCAATCGGAGCCTTGTCGAGCAGGGATACCCGCCCGTGACCGTCGAGGAGATCCTGGATGGCTCCGGCCTACCCGAGCGTGGCCTGCTCCAGTTCAGCCCGGAAGACGAGGCCACCTATAACGAGGAGCGCCCGCTGCGCCTCCTGCAAAAGCTCATCAAATTCGTTCTCAGGAGGTAACCCATGACCACGCAACTCCGTCCGCCGCGTCCGGCATCCCTGCATGTCAGCGTTCGGGACAACATCATCCTGAAATCGGTCATGCATGAGCTGGCCCTGGCCCTCGATGAGCCGCTGATTTCGACCGCCCACGCCGCCGGCACTGACCGCCAGGCTCTTCGTCTGGCCCGCGAGCTTGAGGCCCGCTCCCTTGAACATGCCGAGAGTCAGCCTAGCGCCTAATTACCTTGGCCCGTCTCACCACCGGGCTTTACAAACCAGGACCCATCCAATGACCAAATCAACCATGGCCCATGGGGCCGACCTATTGCGCCATTCCTCGCAGCTCAAGCAGGGGGTGGCCCATGCATCCTAAAGAGTTTATCGATCGCCACGTGCGCCAGCTTCTGCTTGCCGACGGATATTCTGACGAAGCTACCCACCTGGCCTGCAAAGAGGCTGTGAGCCACTACGAGAAAACATCGGGTTTCCGGAAGGGGGCTGTGTTCTCGGAGTGTCTCCGAGTCGCTAAGCGCATGGCCAAGCTGGTCCAGAAGAAACAGCGCCAGCAGGCGAGGGAAGATAAGAAGAAAGGGAAGGTGGCGGCATGAGCATGCTACTGATGGCCAAGGCCATGAGCATCAAGGTGGGAAATCCATTGCGGAAGTTGGTGCTGATCAAGCTGGCGGACAACGCCAGCGATACGGGCGAATGCTGGCCTTCTCATCAGCATATTGCCGATCAGTGTGAGATATCCAGGCGTTCAGTCATTACCCATATTGATGCGCTTTGTGAGACAGGGTTGCTGCAAAAGAGCTCTCGTATTGGGCCTGCAGGTAAGCGATCCAACGTATATATCCTGACACTTGATGGTGCAGGAGCCGCACATCCAAATGTGCAGGAGATTCACATGGTATGTGCAGCAGATGCACAGACCCCTAGTGCAGGAGCTGCACATAGAATCAGTCACTCTTTAGATCCAGTCATTGAACCAAAGATCCCCCCTGTATCCCCCCAGGGGGATAAACGCCCAGACAGTGGGCCGCCACGACGAGGTACCCGCTTGCCGAGTGACTGGGTGCTCCCTGGCGAGTGGGGGAGGTGGGCTATCCAGGAGACAGGCCTCCCCAGGGAGCGGATCTTGCTGGAGGCGGCAACGTTCGCGGATTATTGGCAGGCGCTGCCCGGCGCCAAGGCAGTCAAGCTGGACTGGGAAAAAACATGGCGCAACTGGATACGTCGGGCAGCCAGCTCGTTCCGGACCGCGGCACAGCGGAAACCCTTGGCGAATATCCAGGCTGCCCAGCAAGCCGCTCAGGCACTTCGAGAGTCGGGGAGGGGGGTCTATGACGACAGCACTCCGCTCTAGCGAGACGACGGCCCTGAGCGCTCCAGGGGAGGCGCTGCAGGTCAGCGCGCGGATGTCGGTGTTCCTAGCCGAGGAGCTGCTGCCGCTGATGGCCGGACTTTGGCCCGCCAGTGCAAACCAGATGGACAGCAATGCCCGCGGCGTGGCACTGGCCTGGGGGAGCATGCTCAGGGGATTCAATGCGCAGCAGATCCGCGAGGCGGTGCTGCAACTTGGGGAAGATGCCGATCGGCAGTTTGCGCCGCGGCCGGCGGAAGTGAGGGCCGTGATTGTGAAAGCTGCAGCTGCTGCCTCAGCATCCCAGAGTGGCACTTGTATATCGATTAGGGCTTGCGAGCTGATTGCTGAAGCTCGGGTGTTTCAGAGGGAACGTGCAGTGCCTGCCGATGCTGTTGTCAGGGAGCTTGAACAGGTACTAGCGGAGAAGCATCAAAATGGTGTTGTGGTGACTAAGTATAAAGCATGCTCAGAGACCGCGTAAGAATATTAGTAGACTGGAAACGGGGGTGAGGTTTCAGGGGGGGGGATTCAAGAAGAAAGGTTATATGGTATTTAATTATATTATTTATAATAGTAAGTCAAAGGCCGCGATAGCGGCCACTGATTTCACGGTGAAAACATTTAGAGTTATTTGTCTTTGGTTATTGCTGTTATTACTAGTGTTGAAACATCACAGTTTGTATTGTTTATATAAAGCACTCCAGATTTTGATGCCTCAAAACTTATCATGTTTTCATCAAGTCTTGTGCTACCTGCAATCCTATCAATAGAAGTTATTTCTTGCTTGGTATAGTCGTTCAAGTCTTTGATGGCGTCCATCCTGGATGTTATCTCTATATTTGCAATAGAGTCCTTGTTTATTATTAGTCCACTAGCCTTCACTTTTGTTATTTTGGTTAATGAGAAGTGCTCAGAGAGGGCCATATTTTTTATGAAGTTTGATATAGGTATTTCGATTGCGCTAATGCTTGATTGCGAATGGATTTCGCCACAGAGATTATTAATGAACTTTTTAATATTTCTGGGGGGGTCAAAAACACACATAATAAACGAATTATTTTCTAGCTTTTGTAACATGAACTTAAATTTGTTGTAAATCGTAATTGTTTGTTCGTATGATTCACCCAAGGGGTCTATTAATTGTTGCTGAACAGTCTCCATCTCTATATAAGTAGCAGATAGCTTTTCATTATCCATGTCGACATCTAAGAATCCGAAAAGCAAACCACTATCATATCGGCAGCGTATTAAGATACTGTGAAGTGAATTTAATTCTAAGCCGGTTTTTAGAGTTAATAGTTTTAGACGTAAAGACATAATCACCCCTAAGACTTATCTACTGATATGATAGTGTCAGATGGAATTTTTGTTGGGTTATTAATTATTGAATAAGCTGTTTGTTCAATTAAACGGCATAGCTTCATATCTTCCGATTTTGTTAGAGGTACAAAATTTTTCGTGTGTTCCCCTTGGCTTTTGTATCTTTTTACACCTTTGGTTACATAAGAGAAACCAGAACATTCCTCTTGATTATTAAATTGCGCCTCTAGTTCATATATATCATGATCATACGTTTTTTCTTTAATTCGCCATCTAATTTTACATATGTAAAACCCTCTTTCATAAAGCTGCCTTAATTCTTCTGATTTTAATACACCCTCACCCTTTAATGATGCCTTACTAATATGTACGCCGAATTCAATGTCGTCTCCGTCTCCGTCTCCGTCTTCGTCGCCATCTCCACTTTCATCAAGTGGGATTATGTTTGATGGTTTAATATGGTAAACATATGCATCTGTGACATCATCAAACTCATATCCATTAAGCTCTTTTAGCAATTTTATAAAAAAATTAGTTCTGGCAATCGGTGATGTAACATTTATTAATGTAACTTCGGAGATTGTTAAAGAAGGAGCCTCAGGTAGTAAGCTCTTTACATTGGTTTCAATTTTTTTCAGCAATGAAGATTCATATTCTTCAAGTTGATCGTTGTCAGGTCTTCTGATTGTTATCTTTCCATTGTCACATTCTAATTCCAACATGGCTTCTTTATTGACAACTTGTCTAAAATCACTTTTGGTGTAATCAGTTGAAAGATACTTTATGTTTATGTAAATGGTGTTTTCAATTTTCCTGACCGAACAATAATCATCATGGGATTCAATCTCATTTTTTAGGAGATTTGCTGATTTTAGAATGTCGTCTGGGCTGATTTCTTGATGAATTATCTTAGATGTTACGCGCTCTTTTCTAGCGTGCACACCAAGCTGAGCTGCTATTGTTTGATGATCATAGTAATCATGATAAAATCTCGAAAAGTATCTCGCAAGCTCTTTTCTTTCAGTTGTCCTAGATATTAATATCCCTCTACTTAAAAACAATTCAGATAATTCACTCGAGGTGATCTTTGACTGACTTAAGGCATCAGATATTGCCTTGTCAGTAACGCTATGTAGATTCTTCAATTAGTTACTCCCAGGATAATGCCTCAGATGAATAAAAGCTCTTAACGGTAGGAATCAAAAACACTTCTATATTATCTAAGTATTGTTTTGCATCTGAGTCATAGCCCCATTCATGTGCGTATTTTTCTACCGCTCGCTTATAATTTGATATGATAGATGGGCTTCTATAAAATGATGCTATTCTGATTTTTATCTTATTCTTGAAATTTAATATCTGATAGTTTGCTAATAGTTCAAATAGATACATGAACTCTAAGTCCGTTTCGCCACTTCTATTGTAGTATACAATATAACCCTCTGAGTTTTTCGACTCAACCGTCATTGTACTAGTATTGACTCCTATTACCTCATCATGCTTTATAATAAGGAATGGTGATGTTAATAGTTCTATAGTTGCCGGAAGGTGTTGCTCATTAACAAGTATTTTGTGGTATGTCAACTGAGGGTAGAAAAAACCATAACCACCTTCACTAGGAAACTCATTCTTTGCAATTAAGCTATCCATGTCAGAAAGTAATGTCATCATATAATTAATAATACCAGGTTCAATAATGTGAATCTGCTGGTTTTCTTGGATGTTAATTCGACCTGTATTTATGGATTTTGGTCTGCGAGCTTTACCTTCGGGTTTGGGAGGATTAAAGTAATGGTAAAAATTGTGTGTAAATTCATTGTCGTGATTGTAAATAAATAATAATCCTCTTATATCGTAACTACCGACCTCAGTTATGTACTTCTCTTCCCAATATTCACTATATCTTGCGCAATCGATAGTGCTTGCAAGTGATATCAAAGCATCTTCAATTTTTTTTACTGTTATTGTTTTTTTAGAGTAACTTTTTAAATCTGTATTTAAATAAATTATCTTGTTAAGATATGGATCCTTATAGCAAAAAACGACATCTACTGGGTGTGTGTGTTGTTGTACTTTATCCTGTGGCTTGTGCTTTGCTTCATTTACACAGTCGAAATCTTGATCTCCTGGTCCAACTCTTTTCCAAAGAAATCTATCGAAAATTTCCTTTGATATGATTTTAGCTAGGTCTTCTATAGGTCCATTTTCAGCCATAACATAACCTTATTTATTCTATATAGTATGAAATTCTAGTTTCTTGGTGCTGCTACATATCACTTTCTATCTGCTCTGCTGTAAGAATTCTACTAGAGAGTCTTTCAATTATTGAAGAATCAAAATTAATTTTAGCTCTGTGTAAATGTCTAATTAACTCATTTATTTCATTGTCATTTTCCACAATTAAATACTTAATATCATTAGGTTGGAAATGCAATTTATGATGACTAATAAGATGGTTGAATTGCTGTTTTTTTTGAGATGTATCAATTCTACTTTTAGCTATGAATGGAGGGATCCCATTTTCAGTAATTGGAGGTACATATCGCCATTCTCGTTCGTCTGCAAATCTAAATCGGTCTTCACTTATATCATTTCTTTTCAGAGAACCCTCATAATTTTTTATATATCTATAAGCATCAAATATCTTCATGTTTACATCTGAAATGCCTTTAAAGTGGTCATTCTCTGTGAGTTTATTGATTTTTTGGTAAATGCTGTTTAATGCATTGTTGAAATTGTCTGTAAATGGACAGTGTTTATTGATGTACATGACAGGATTTAATCCTTGTCGATTCGCCCAGTCCTTTGTTAATCCAATCCCATATCTGCCGTACTTGCTCATGTGAAATTTTAATTCTGACAGTCTCAGGTCACAAAAAGATACCATTGGAACAGCGAACTCACGAACTGTACTTTTACCCTCTATTTTTTCCCGTGCATAGGAAATGTTGAAGGTTGAGTTCAAAATATTGAAAAGCGCCAATTTATCTTGAGTGAAGTGAAACAGAATGTCAGGATATAAACTCTTGTTATTCATATTTTAAAGCCTGCCATGATAGTAAATTAGACTGTTGGTAGTGTAAGAGATAGATAAGGGGGGTGTATCACTATAAAGTGAGGGCTTTTACACCAATAATTATATTTTATGAGCTGCATTATAGATAGAAGACAGGAAAGCTACCGCCCTTAGGTTACAGTATCCCAGATTGCTGTTTTTGACCTGTGATCTGATGACTGTCCCTTGTCATGGGTAAGCCTTGCATGGAGCTTGGGTACCGTGCGGAAATCGTATCTCAAACGATGCTGGTTGTTGAGTGTAATGAACACCGAATAAGGGGGGGATCACATATCTGAAGGCTGAGGGGGCATCTTGAGGTGGGCCGAGAGCTGCTTCCTGTGATGGGAGGCCTGTTGCGGGTGTGCTAGACAGCTCAGCGGCGGCAGATGCTGTGGCTAGGGAGTGAACAGGTGTTGCCCGAGAAGGCGTGACGTTGACTTGGAAAGCAATATGAGGGGTCAGGGAGGCCTACCAGGAGAGGGGGGGATACACCGGCCTGAAGCCGGTGTTGGTGGATATATGTATCTCTATATTTATTTTATATTAAAGGGTGCTTTAACTCAGAAAGATAAAATATCACTTGTCGTTATGTACACTTGGTTGTTGTTAATTTCTCCGTTCATTATTTTTCTTCTGGCTACATCTTGAAATTTAAATTTATGTGATTCGAACTGTTGGGTTGCTGAATTGAATCTATTCTCAGGGTTGATGTCTTGGAGAGCTTCTTGAGTGATATGACATGAAACAGATTTTCCATCTACTATTGCTTGAAAAGTAATGCCGAAATTTACGTTAATTCCATATGCACCTGAGAATATGATGGTCATGTTTTATTTATCCTTATTCTATATATCTTTAATGCCATGGTAGTTACTTACCATGAAGTGCTCTGACATTGAGCGCGCGATCCGATAAGCGACCATAACTCATATGGATACAAATTGGGAGCAGTATGAGTAATTGGTTGAGGGAGAGATCACAGATTTCAAGGGTTGCTGTAGGGAAAGGGGAGAGCGGGAGAGAAGCACCCGCTCAGAATGGGAGACATCAGGCAGAAGCGATGGGCTCAGCTTTGAAAATCTCGTCACGGTGGTACTTGAGGTACTCAGCTTGTACTGAGTTGAACGGGCCGACGTTCAGGGGGAGCTCAACGCCCCACTGTAGCAGGGCCTGCTCGATGCAGGGCTCAGCACACTTTAGGTCGCCGGAGTCAGTGAAGGTAATCCAGCCCCGGTCGAACAGCTTATCGATGTGAGGGGAGAGCAGCAGGCCGTTGTTCCCATCCAGGCGTTCGGCGTTGTTATCGCACTTAGACCAGGGCTTGATGTGGCTGGCAATCAACAGGGACTTGTTGGTGACGCCGGTGACACGGCAAGCATGCTCAATCACCTCGAGGTTACTGCGGAAGAGACCTTGGCCAATGCGAGCTTTGATGACCTGCAGTTTCTCTGTGACTTCCAGGGTGGAGGCCTTGATGTCAGCTTCAATGGCATCACCTTCCAGTTCGGCCTGGTGCTGCTCGATGACATCGGTAAAGAAGGGGTTCACGCAATTGGCCAGTGAGAGCAGCTGGTTGCCCAGCTCGTTGCTGATGCTGGCAAGGTAGCAGCTCTGGTTCCCATCCCCGTTTGCCCGCAAAGGGGAGTTTTTCAAGGGGAGGAGGGGAGCGATCAACTCCAGATGGTTCTTCGGGCGAATCGGCTTCTCCAGTAGCTCCCAGTCGATGCAGACTTCCCAGCCAATATCGGACCAGGAGTCGCCGGCGCTGCCGAATTCAGAGGGCTTGGACTTCTCGCTGCAAGGGGCTGCAACCAGGCCAATGGCCTTGATAAGCCCACCGGCGTAGGAGATAACAACGTCACCCGGCCGGGTCAGCGTAAGGTTGATATAGGTCTGATTCTTCGAGCCATTGCGGTTCGTCATGGGCGACCAGATGTAGCCGCCCCCGACTTCAGCACTGTACGTTTGCTTATGGTTTACCCACCAGAATGCCACTGTATTCCCCTCGAGACTGCTGACCACGGATAGAGGGCCTCATGGTAACTCGAGCGGTTCCATATGTAGAGAGCGTCAGTCCACTCTAAGAGAACCAGAAGTTGGGATTAGATGATAACTATGTCCTAGCTTTAAGTGCTCGATTGATGAGCATCAGTGACAAAACCGGCGTACTCATATAGAGCATGAATATGCCTCCAGCTATGGCGATTAGTGATAAAATCAAGGGGCGCCCACCTAGAGCAAAAAGACCTATGTCAATCTGATGAAAAAATGTAATGAGTCCGATTAACAAAAAAAACAATCCAAAGAGGAAGTGATATAGCCCAAAAAAATAATCCAAAGGACCAACTTTAAATCGAGAGCTTCCATCACTTTTTCGAATTATCTTTGGGTAGAGTTTTAGTGCATTCGCAAATTGATTAAGTGTCCTTTCTCCATTTATTTGACTATGTAGTATGAAGACTTGGTCTATCAGTGACTTTCTTGCTCTGACACCATAAACGATTTTAAAATGCTCACACTCAATCTCCTCTTTGAGGTTGTTCTTGAAAGATGAGCTTATATATTCACTTTTTATCGTGTTTTCCAAGTCTGTTACTCGCCGCTTTCTGTATGCGTGATAAGCCTCAAGTAAAGGGAATGATTTATATATAAGGCTAACGATTATGACAGCGAAAAGAATTGCATAATTGCCTGACTGCAAATGAGCCATTGCTTTCTCTATTAACTCGAACATGAGCAATCTCTTAGTCGATAGGTGATAAGTGGAAGTTAATCATACAAGGGACTCAGATTGTTCTGAATTATTTTGTTGTGCGTGACAGAAATTCTCAATAGTGGGTACCATTGCCAATGCCGGACCTAGACCACCCGGCTTTGAGTAACCAAAGGACCCATACCATGACCAGACAACACACCCGAGATCTATCCGCAGCACGCCCGCGTGGCTGCGGCAGCATCCACCGCATCAAGCCTATCGTCCCTCAGTACACTCCCGAGCTGGTTGAGCTGTTCAAGAAGCTAGTGAGCGTCAAGGAAGGAGAGGTGTTCACGACTTCCCGCCAAGTCGCCGAGCTGTTTGAGAAGGAGCATCGCAACGTACTGCGAGCTATCCGCTTGCTCGAATGTGACGAGGAATTCACTGTGCTCAATTATGAGCTGACTGATTTCATTGATAAAAATGGCGATCCAAGACCCGAGTACCTGATTACGAAAGACGGCATGGTGTTCTTGGTCATGGGATTTACTGGCAAAAAGGCTGCCCAGTTCAAACTGCTCTACATCCGAGCGTTCAACTGGATGATGGAACAACTCCACGAGAATCGAGATCTGCAGCATCTCCTGCACGACTTTGCTAGGCGGGAGGCTCTATCTGTCTCCAAAGGTTCTTTCCATGGGCAGGGCTTGGCCCGGCGCCGTATCGAGAAGCGGGCACTGTGCCTAGAACAAGCCCAGCTCGAAGCCAGATCCCAGCTTTCCCTTGAACTAACAGGGGAAGATGCGGCATGAACTCCTACCCCAAGTATTTCCTCCGCAGCCCTGAAATCCGGTCCCGCGCTTGCCAGCTGGTCGCTGGCCTGCCGGTTGACCAGGACAAGCCGCTGGTCATCGAGATCAAGGAGATGACCCGGAGCCTGGCCCAGAACGCTCTGTTCTGGTCTGTCATGACCGATATCGCCGAGCAGGTGGTCTGGCACGGCCGCAAGCTCGCCAAGGAGGACTGGAAGCATGTTCTCAGCGCCGCCCTGTATCAGCAGGACGTGGTGCCGAACCTCAACGGGAACGGCTTCGTGGTGCTGGGCAAGTCCACCTCCAAGATGACCGTGCGCGAGATGCGAGACCTCATCGAGCTGGCCCAGGCCTTTGGCGCTGAGCAGGGCGTGAAGTTCGGGGATGAATCCCGCCGCGGCTTTGACTGGGTGGCCGCCTACGGGAGTGCCGCGGCATGAGCAAGACCAAGGCTGATAAGCAGTGGTTGGACGATGTGAGCTCTCTGTGCTGCATTGCTTGCCGGAATGCTGGCTTGGGGCCGAGCCCAAGTGAAATTCACCATGTGCGCTCTGGCGCTGGGATGGCGCAGCGTGCCGCTCACACCCGGGTGCTTCCCCTCTGCCCGCGGCACCACCGGGCCTGTTACCCCACGGGCTTCCATGCCGCCCCACGCACATGGCAGCAGGAGCACGGTAGCGAGGAGGCCCTGCTGGAGCAGGTGGCCAGAGAAGTCACCGAACTGCGCAAGAACACCATCGGGAGGGCGGCATGATCCACCTCACCGCCCTCGATGCGGCCCGGTTGCTGGGTAACAGCCCAAAAGTCAGGAACGTCGCCAGCCAGGTGCGCAAGGTCAAGCAGGTCACTTCCCTGCACGACAAGGTGCTGGCCCAGCTTGTCGGCTTCCCTGACCCGGTTATCGAGCTGCTGTTCCACCCTAAGCGCAAATGGCGCTTCGACTACGCCTGGCCGGCCAGCATGATCGCCCTCGAGATTCACGGCGGGATCCACTCCGGCGGCCGGCACACCCGGGGGAGGGGATTCGTAGAAGACCGAGCCAAGATGAACGAGGCTGCCCTGCTTGGGTGGACCGTCTTGGAAGTTACCCCCGAACACATCAAGACCAGCCAGCTGCGCGCCTGGCTGCTGAAAGCATTTGACCAGAGCAATAACCAACCAAGGACCCGACCATGACCAACCTGATTAGCAAAGCCTTTGAAGGACACAACATCCGTATCGTCACCGATGAGCAAGGAGAGCCCTGGTTCGTTGCTGCGGATGTGGCTTCCGCTCTTGGCTATACAGATACCGACCAAGCCATTCGTCGTCACTGCAAGGCTGCAAAAACCTGCCCCGTCGAAACGACGGGGCAGGTCAGACACCTATCCGCAATCCCAGAGCGCGATGTGTATCGTCTGATCATGCGCTCTAAGCTCGAGAGCGCTGAACGTTTTGAAGAATGGGTAGTGGGTGAGGTTTTGCCCAGCATTCGAAAGAATGGAGGCTATATCGTTGGCCAAGAGCAAGACACCCCTGAACTGATCATGGCCAAGGCACTGATGGTGGCTCAGTCCGTTATTGAGAACAAAACCATCGAGCTGCAGAAAGCCCAAGAACAGATTGCTGTTCAGGCCCCAAAAGCCGACTTTGCCGATCGGGTGGCCGGAGCTGACAAAGGAGTCCTTCTCGGCAACTTTGCCAAGGCAGCTGGTATTGGCCCCAAGAAGATTTTCACCATCCTGCGTGAGGTGCAGATCTTGATGAAGGGGGGCAACCGCCACAACCTGCCTTACCAGCAGTATCTTGACCAAGGCTACTTCGAGGTCATCGAAAAACCCTATGAGATAAACGGCGAGACCCGTCTTGCCTTCTCCCCAACGATTACCGGCAAAGGGCAGCAGTGGTTGACCCACAAGCTCCTCACCGCCGGCCATCTGCAGGCTCGTGCTGCCTAACCATCCAGAGGAGGACTGAACATGAGTAATGCATTGGAAATGGTTCTGCGCCTGTTTTCACCGAAAGGAGCGCTCCACGAGCCATCCTTCGGTAATGCCAGCAGCCTGGGCCGCGATGAGTTTCTTGGTGCCCTGCAGGTCGCAGCCAAGAGCAATCCCCAGGGGTACCAGTATCTGATGGCTGATCACCTTATGGATGAGCAAGCCATTCAGGGGTTGCTGACTCACTTCTGCGCAACCCTGGGTGATGACGAGGTCGGCTGCATGGCGCTGGCTATCCTGCTGCGCCGCCCATTGCCTGAGCAGTTGGAGCGCCTGGCGCTGTCCCACCCGCACTATGACAAGGAACGCCGCCGGGCGGCCGTGGTGATGGAG
>RCUL01000420.1_pt1 | contig 22715 bp, 22 predicted proteins | sample 2167521 | NCBI WGS metagenome assembly RCUL01 (sample SAMN09932745, study PRJNA488358) | compost metagenome | feature: garden; material: soil; isolation source: compost soil in acetic acid-enriched culture | place: Germany: Experimental Botanical Garden Goettingen | collected 2016-01-27
AATTTGGAGCGGGAAACGAGACTCGAACTCGCGACCCCAACCTTGGCAAGGTTGTGCTCTACCAACTGAGCTATTCCCGCATAGCGCTGTATGATACAGCAAGCAAGTTCAGGGTCAATAGCTTTATGAAAAAGCTGAGTTTAATTGCATAAAATAAAGCCAGTTTTAGACGATGTCTTGAGATTTTTTTAACTTTTGCTCGTGAAAAGTTGTGCCTCATACTAGTGAAAAGAGTTTTACGCATTCAACATCCCGAAGGAACAGGTATACTCTGAACGAATCATTATTTTTGGAGACAGGTATGAGCTTGGAGCAGCAATTGATTGAACGCTTACAACAGCTTTCCCCATCACATTTAGAAGTTGTGAATGAATCTTCTGGTCATGGCGGCTATTTTCCGGGTAAAGAGTCACATTTTAAAGTAATCGTGGTGAGTGATATTTTTGCGGGATTACGTTTAGTTCAGCGTCATCAAAAAATTTATGCGGTAGCAGGAGACTTACTCAGTCCAGGTAAAATTCATGCTTTGGCTATACATGCCTTTTTACCCGTAGAATGGCAAGGACAAGATACTTCTAGTCCAAATTGCGCACATACCCCGAAAAGCTAAGCAGAGATTCAGTCATGGAAACACAATTATTGATTAAGATCGTGCATATGAGTGCGGTCAGCTTGGCATGTGTAGTGATTTTGGCGCGTGCCATGACGCTATTTAAAGGCGTCCAAGACAATCAGCCCAATCCAGTAGGTCGAACAGCTTTTGTAGCCCTTCAGCACTTAAGCATGCTGGTGATTGTACTGACTGGCATTGCCCTTTTGGTCATGAAAAACTTTGATGTGCAAACATGGTTTTATGCCAAAGTGGTTTTATTTTTAGTGATGTTATCCTCTTTGTCGAAAGCTTATAAAAAAGAAGACAGCATTTTACTTACACAGCGCCGAGCGGGGTTATTCTTAGCGGTGGTTGCGATGATATCCATTTTAGGTTTAGTCATGATTAAACCAAACTTTGGCTAATTGTTAGACATAATCATCGGAACAGCGATTGTTCTGCGCTACACTGCTATCTATAGCGGAAAAATAACAAGAGGGAGGGGATTTCATGCATACACGTGTGGTATTTAATCAAAAAGGTGGTGTCGGTAAGTCCAGTATTGCAGTAAATTTGGCGGCAATTAGTGCACATCAAGGCCTAAGAACCTTATTGATTGATCTCGATCCGCAAGCGAATTCGAGTCAGTATGTATTGGGCGATGACGCAACGTATTCGGCAGACAAACCAGCTTTAGAACCCAATATTGAAAACTATTTTGAAGAAGTGCTTGGAACGACTCAAAATAAAAGTCTATTGGGCAGTGCCATTGGTTCGATCCTCAAAGGGCGAGCTAAAGGCTTAGAAAGTTATGTACACCAATCCCCTTTTAAAAATTTGGATGTGATTCCAGCCAGTCCTAGCCTCGGGGCATTGGCTTATGCTTTAGAGTCAAAACATAAAATTTATAAACTGCGTGATGCGTTACAACAACTTGCTGGAAAATATGATCGTGTCTATATCGATACACCACCAGCTTTTAACTTTTTTACCTTGTCGGCATTGATTGCAGCCAATAAAGTCCTGATTCCGTTTGATTGTGATGTCTTTTCTAAACGCGCACTGCAAACTTTGATCGAAAATGTGCTCGAAACTCAAGACGATCATAATGATCATTTAGAAATTGAAGGCATTGTGGTGAATCAGTTCCAAGCGCAGGCCAAACTTCCGCGTGAAGTGGTGCAACAGCTGAAGGATGAAGGTCTTCCTGTACTAGAAAGTATGTTGCCCCCATCGGTGCTGATGAAAGAATCGCACCACAAAAATTTACCTTTGGTTCATTTGGCACACGATCATAAATTGACGCTGGCCTATCAATCATTGTTCAATGAGATTGAGAATAATAAACTGCGAGATTCAGCATGAAAAAGATCACAATTGCTTTTTTAATGGGCAGTACGCTGTTATTGAGCGCCTGTGCCACAACGGTTAAACCGACTTATGTCTCTCCTACACAGTACCAAGCTTTGAACTGCCAACAGTTACAAGCGGAATATATTCGGATTCAACAATATTTAGATGCAGGTATACCTACTGCGAAACGCACTGGTGTCGGCGTGGGTCTAGGTCTGGGTGGTGGATGGAGTCATGGTGGCGGTTGGGGCTTTGGTCCAAGCGTTTCGGTAAATATGGGACAATCATCGAATACCAAAAAAACTGAAATTTCACGACTTTTGGGGCAGCAAGAAGCGATTGTACAGGCTGCAAAATTCAAAGGCTGTGCGATTACCGTGCAAAATAAGGCGAATTAATGCCGAATTTATTCATCCTGCTGAAGGGTTCAACCTTTCAGCAGTCATTAAAATCTTAGCAAAATGTTTCGAAAATAATTTTAATAAAACAAAGGACTATCGTTTTAACATGCACTCTTCTACCTCATGGGTTCTGTGTTTTTTTCGGCTTTGACTTGAGGAAACTGCTCTTTTTCGGCTAAATTGCGCATCTTTAATGCTGTTGTTGGATGTTTATGATTGAGAGTTGGCTGTTTGTATTGGCAATGATTGCTGTCTTGATGATTCCGGGACCAACCAATGCTTTACTCGCAAGCTCTGCACATCAGCAAGGTCTGGCGAAGACCAGCTTACTTGTACCCGCAGAACTGTTTGGGTATTTCTATGCCATCAATTTATGGGCACTACTGATTCATCTCAGTACACCGACTTGGCCTTATCTGATTGATCTTTTACATGCACTCAGTGCAGTCTATGTGTTTTGGCTGGCTTTTCATTTATGGAAAAGCTCGCACTTAGAAAAACATAATCAACGTTTTACCTCGATTCGGCCCAAACAATTGTTTTTTTCAACTTTGAAAAATCCGAAAGCGGTATTGTTTGCTGTGGGTATTTTCCCCTATGAAGCCTGGGACAATCCCACCAATTTCTTTTTGGTCTTTGCGGTGTTTAGTCTGGTGTTATTGCCAACGGCACTGTTCTGGATGTCTTTTGGCCGTGCCATTTTATCGGGCGAGTCCAAGCAAATAAAAGCCGATCTCTTATATAAAGGATCGGCCATGTTGTTGGTGGTGTGTATGTTTCCCGTGATTCTACGCTTTTTTGCTTAAGCTTAAGTGGTTGATTTTTTCTTTAATTTGGCACGAATAAAACCAATTATCCCCGGCAAGACACTAATAATAATAATGCCGAAAATCAGATGCGTGAAATTGTCTTTGACTACAGGCACATTACCAAAAATATAGCCTAAAGTAATAAATGAACCAATCCAGCAGAATGCACCAATCAGGTTATAAGACAGGAAAAATTTGTAGTCCATTTTTCCTGCACCTGCTACAAAAGGTGCAAAGGTTCGCGCAAAAGGAATAAAACGCGCAAAAATAATAGTTTTACCGCCATGTTTTTCAAAGAACTTTTGCGTATTAATCAGGTGTTGTTTATTGATGAAACGGGATTCGATTTCAAAAACGCGCGGTCCAATATAACGGCCAATGTGATAATTCAGCGTATCGCCCAGTACAGCTGCGATAAAAAGTAAAACACCAAGAGTCCATGGGTTCATTGCACCTGTGGATGCAGCTAAGGCACCTGCGGCAAACAATAAGCTGTCGCCGGGTAGAAAGGGCATGACCACCAAACCTGTTTCCACAAAGATGATGAGAAACAAAATTGCATAAATCCAAACCCCATAGTTGGTGATAAACTCAAGCAGATGGTCATCGACATGTAATATAAAATCAATCAGTTCCATGGGGCACAAATAAGCAAAAGAGTGCGGAAATCCTAGCAGTCTCATTATCAGAAGTCAGTATTAAAACGTAAATAAATTTAGCTATTAGTGTTCTTATTTTAGAACGATGCGTGGTTAAAATGGATATTTATTCTAAAAATAGAGAACATTAAGATAGCTACAACTTCAAATAAAACGTATTTAAAGGTGTAAAAATGTTTAATCCAAATGTTGTGGTCAAAAATATTGTCAATCAACCCAATACAGATGCAGTTTTAGCTTTAATTGCCCGTGTACTCATGGCTTATATTTTCCTTGTTGCCGGCTGGGGAAAAATTTCAGCTTATAGCGCAACTGTAGAGTATATGGAGTCTATGGGTGTTCCCGGAGCGCTATTACCTTTAACCATTTTAGTTGAGTTTGGTGGTGGTTTAGCGCTGTTATTTGGTTTTCAAGCCCGCTTTGCTGCGTTTGGCTTAGGTCTATTTAGTGTTATTACCGCGTTTATTTTTCACGATGGTGCGCAAGACAGCATTAACTTTATGAAAAACTTTGCCATAGCGGGTGGTTTATTTTTTCTAATGCTGCATGGTGCTGGAAAAATGAGTCTAGATCATCTGATTGAAAAATAATTCAAAATGAAAAGCAGTATTCACGATGCTGCTTTTTTATTTACAAAAAAGTACGGTGTGGACGTCCATTTTTTGTTTTGATCAAGATCAATAAAACATAAGGAAAATAAGATGAAAAATCTTTTTAAAATAGGGTTATGTATTACAAGTTTAAGTCTTGCCGCTGGCGCATGGGCCAAAGATGATCATATCATTTTACAAGAAGCAGCAAAGAATCATGTCTCTGTGTCAGCCATTGCAAAGCTCAAAGATGAAACGGCGGTCACTTTAAAAGGGACACTGCTGAAACATCTTAATGAAGACCACTACGAGTTCAGCGATGGTACAGGAGTTATTTTGCTGGATATTGATGACGATTTATGGAAAGCATCCAATATTAAAGCAGGCGATAAAGTGCAGGTTGTGGGCGAGGTCGATACACATCGTTATAAACCGACCGATATTGAAGTCGTTAAAATAGAAAAAGTTTTGAAATAAACATCAGGCACGCGAAAGCGTGCTTTTTGATATAAAAACCATTGGGTTTTAAGTGTTGTATAAAGCTTGTCCGAATTATGTGCGTTATGCGCGGAAAAATGCTAGAATACGGCGCTTATATTCGTTTGCCTTTCATAGTTGTTTGTCATGACTACCAATACTCAAATTACTGAAGATCGTATCCTTATTTTGGATTTCGGTTCTCAATATAGCCAGCTTATTGCACGCCGCGTACGTGAAGCTGGCGTATATTCTGAAATGTATGCCTATGACATGTCTGAAGAAGACATTCGTGCATTTAATCCAAACGGTATCATCTTGTCAGGTGGTCCTGAGAGCGTACACGAAGAAGGCAGCCCACGTGCGCCAGAAGTTGTGTTCAACTTAGGTGTACCAGTTTTGGGTATTTGCTATGGCTTACAAACCATGTCTGCACAGCTTGGCGGTAAAGTTGAGCCGGGTACTGTACATGAGTTCGGTTATGCCGAAGTAAACATCCAAGTTCGTGACAAGTTGATTGGTGATCTTGAAGATACCAAAGACCAACTTAAAGTCTGGATGAGCCATGGTGACAAAGTGACAGCGATTCCTGAAGGTTTCCAAATCACTGCAAGCACACCAAGCTGTCCAGTGGCGATGGTTTCTGATGAAACTCGTCGTTTCTACGGTATTCAGTTCCACCCAGAAGTAACGCACACTGCAAAAGGTGCAGAGTTATTATCGAACTTTGTACACAGCATTTGTGGCTGCCGTAGCCTGTGGAACTCTGAAAACATCATCGACCTACGCGTTGAACAATTACGTCAGCAAATTGGCGATCAAAAAGTTCTTTTAGGTCTGTCTGGTGGTGTTGATTCATCAGTTGTTGCAGCGCTTTTACACCGTGCGATTGGCGATCAATTGACTTGTGTATTCGTTGACAACGGCCTGCTTCGTTTGAATGAAGGCGAGCAAGTGATGGACATGTTTGCGAAAAACATGGGTATCCGTGTGATTCGTGCCGATGCTGAAGAGCGTTTCTTGACTGCACTTGCTGGTGAAGTTGATCCTGAGAAAAAACGTAAAATCATTGGTCGTGAGTTCATTGAAGTTTTTGCTGAAGAAGCACGTAAGCTTGATGGCGTAAACTTCCTTGCTCAAGGTACGATTTACCCAGACGTGATCGAATCTGCTGCAACCAAAAATGGCAAAGCGCATGTGATTAAATCTCACCACAATGTGGGCGGTTTACCAGATGACTTAGCGTTTGAATTGGTTGAGCCAATCCGTGATTTGTTTAAAGATGAAGTGCGTCGTTTAGGCACAACTTTAGGTTTACCGTTTGAAATGCTATATCGCCATCCATTCCCAGGTCCGGGTTTGGGCGTGCGTATTTTGGGTGAAGTGAAGAAAGAATATGCAGACATTTTACGTCTTGCAGATGACATCTTCATGCAAGAGCTTCGTGCAAGTGGTTGGTATGATAAAACTGCGCAAGCCTTTGCTGTATTCCAACCTGTGAAATCTGTTGGCGTCGTAGGTGATGGTCGTCGTTATGCATGGGTGATTGCACTTCGTGCCGTTGAAACGGTTGACTTTATGACAGCACGCTTCGCACATCTTCCTTATGATCTTGTAGATAAAATTTCGACACGTATCATGAACGAAATTAAAGATGTTTCTCGTGTTGTTTATGACGTGTCGTCTAAGCCACCAGCAACGATTGAATGGGAGTAAAACTGGGCTTTCATGAAGCAACGCTTCATGCCAGTTTTACGCCAAAGGCTACGCCTGCGGCAGAAAGGCTTTCAAGAAGCGAAGCTTCTTGCCTAAATTACGCCAAGAGCTATGCTCGCGGCAGTTGACGAAAATTATCTTAAAAAAAGAGCGCTTAGGCGCTCTTTTTTTATGGTGTTTGATTATTTGGATGAAGTGAGTCATTCGGAATCGTAATATCTATACTTTCTAATAAAGTTTGAGTAGATGCGTATGAACTACTAAGGCATATAGGGAGAAAGATGTAACAACATTTTTACATCCACTCATTGTCTTGTAGTTAGATTCTGAAAATACAAGATATTGTCCCAAGTTTAAGAATCAGCATTCTATTTTTAGGGATGTGCAGTTGGGAATCTGCTTGTTATGATCTAGGACATATGGATTTGTAATGAGTAAGCACATGACGAATAATAACTATACTGAACTTTCACATTCGGATGACTGTGAAAAATACGTAAATCAATTCATTCAAGAGTTTCCACTGAGAAGTGCTGAAATAGGCCAAGGGACGGTCATCAAACGCGCGCTGCCAAGTCGCCATAAACGAATGATTGGTGCATGGTGTTTCTTAGATCACGCGGGCCCTGTAACCTTCCCTCAAGGGGACGGTTTAGATGTTGGCCCACATCCACATATCGGTTTGCAAACCTTTACATGGATGATTGAAGGCACCATGATGCATACCGATAGTTTGGGTAGCAAACAGCTGATTCGTCCAAAACAGGTTAACTTAATGACCGCAGGACACGGGATTTCCCATACGGAAGTCGCACCAGATACAGAAACCAAAATGCATGCAGCACAATTGTGGATTGCATTGCCTGATGCACAAATTGCTGTTGAACCACGTTTCGATCACTATCCAGAACTGCCAGTGGTGGAAAAAGATGGGGTGGAGTTTACTGTTTTGGTCGGAGAGTTTTTAAATACTATCTCACCTGTGAGTGTTTATACCGAGCTGTTAGGAGTGGACTTAAGCGCAACAGAAAGCACCAAAACCCGTTTAACACTTAATCCAAACTTTGAATATGGCTTTATGGCTTTAGAAGGAACGGCCACGGTTAATGGGCACGAACTGACAGAAGACAATATGGTGGTACTCGAGCAGGGTGTAAGTGCGATTGAAATTGAAATTCATGCTGGTAGCCGCTTGTTACTGTTAGGTGGTGAGCCATTTGAAAGTCCAATTTTACTGTGGTGGAACTTTGTTGGTCGTACTCAAGAAGAATTGAAAATTGCGCGTGATCAGTGGATTGCACAAGATGAACGTTTTGGTTCCATTCCTGACTATGAAGGTCCGCGCTTGGAAGCACCAGCATTTCCAGACCAAATGCGCGCTTCAAAATAGGTGGTTTGAATACTGCGAAAAATCGTTCAACAACAGAATAGGTGGACAGTTTCAATACTTGAAACCTATTCAAAATAATATCAATGAAAAATAGGATAATAAAAAAATGGCAATAATTGCGAATGCGGAAGTCAAAACATGCGTCGAAGCATGGTCTGGTGAAGTGAGTAGTGGACGACATCAATTTATTACCGATAAACCAGCGTCTTTTGGCGGTCAGGACAAAGGCCCTGCACCTTATGACTTTATTTGTACAGGTTTGATTTCCTGCACCATGATTACCCTAAGGATGTATGCGAAACACAAAGGTATCGAGTGGGGAGCTTTTAGTGTCGAAGCAGATTTTAATGCCAATAAAGAAGGCCGAGAATGGATCAGCCGTCGTTTGTCGTTTGAGCAAACATTGACAGAAGAAGCACGCCAAAAAATCTTGGATATCTGTCAAAAAACACCGGTCACTAAAACCCTATTACGTTCCGTCGAGATTGAAACCTCAATTGTTTAACTCGCTTGACGGTTTTTTATAGGTGGTAAAGGATTTTGCGCGACTGGGTATTCATGTGTATCGACAGGTGCAAAATCCAAATTTTAGCGTAAAGTGAGTGCTAGATTTCAATTAAAACAAAAGGCACAACAATGATTACCCTGCACCATTTGGAACATTCACGTTCTTTACGCATTTTATGGGCTTTGGAAGAGTTAGGGCTGGAGTATGAGGTGAAGTTTTATAAACGTCTGCCGACCTATGCTGCGCCACCTGAGTTAAAAAACATTCATCCCTTAGGCAAAGCCCCTGTTTTGACCGATGGTGATTTGGTCATTGCAGAATCTGCGGTGATTTTAGAATACTTGCAAGCCACCTACGATACAGAACATAAGTTTAAACCGCAAAATCCAAAGGATTTAATGCAATATAACTACTGGATGCATTATGCCGAAGGCTCGTTGATGCCATATTTGGTCATGACTTTGGTGATGAATAATGTACCGAAGCATGTCCCATTTCTAATTAAACCGATTGCCAATAAAATTTGTGATGGGGTGAAAGGTGGCTTTATTAATCCACGCTTGAAAGAGCACAGTGCATATTTGGAAAATTATTTGTCTCAACATGACTATTTTGCAGGTGATTTTTCCTTTGCTGATATTCAAATGAGCTTTCCTGTGGTGGCGATGCAAGAGCGGGTAAAAGCCCATAACCCTCAAATGGTGGCTTATGCACAGCGCATTCAGCAGCGCCCAGCATTTAAAAAAGCCAAAGAGCTCAGTGGGTTCTAATGGGTGGTGATGGTTTGAACTTGATTTTCTTACCCGGTGCATCGGGCAATACGGCATTTTGGCAACCTGTCATACAGCACCTTCCTCAGGACAATTCAACCATTGTCGTCGCTTATCCGAGCTTTGGTGGTTATCCTGATGATGTGGGTGTGCAGAGTTTTGAGGACTTACAAGACGATGTATTGAATCAAATTCAACAGCCTTCTGTGGTCATTGCACAATCTATGGGTGGCATTTTTGCAGTACAAGCTGCCCTACAAAAACCTGAACAGGTGCGGGCCTTGGTGCTCGTGGCAACCTCAGGCGGCATTGATTTAAGTCCTTTTCAGGTGGCGGATTGGAGAGAGGATTATCAACAGAGCTTTACTGTTCCTGATTGGTTTGTTCAGTATCAGTCTGATTTGACGAGCATTCTAGAGCGTATCCAGTGTCCCGTTTTGTTGATTTGGGGCGATGCAGATCCGATTAGTCCTGTTGCGGTGGGGCAGTTCTTACACCATCAAATACCACATGCTGAATTGCACATCGTGTCACAGGGGCAACATGATTTGGCTTATGTGCATGCGGAACATGTTGCGCAATTGATTCAAAATTTTCTAGCCAAACTCAGAGTATAAAAAAGGATGCCGAGGCATCCTTTTTTTGTTTTAGCGTTTGACCACAATCGAATCAATCCCGCTATGTTGTAGGGTTTGCTGTGCAATCACTGCAGCTTCTTGCGAGTCATATGGCCCTGAAATCACGCGATACCATGTTTGCCCGCCTTCAACGGTTTTGACAACATCGGCAGAGAGACCATTTAAGATAATTTCTGCACGACGTGCATCGGCACTGTCTGGGTCAGGGTAACTGCGGACTTGCAATATAAAACTTGGCGCTTGCGGTGTCGGTGCTGCTTCGGTTAAACCTGGTTCAGCAGGGGTGCTTTCTTCGGCAGCAGGTGCTTCAACAATCACCACAGTGCTTGGATTATCTTTGGTTTCAGGAATGGCTTGATCAGGAATTGGTGTCACTTGCTGCTGTGGCAGTAAGTCGTAGAAACGGTAGTCTTTATTGGTTTCTTCTTGATAATGTTCCGAAGTGATTTGACCTTTCGGCTTCACTGGTGCCCAAGGCTTCCACAGTAACAGTGCTACAGCAAAACAGAGCACGATTAAAATGACCACAAGTGTACCGAGCCAAGCTGGAATCAGTGGCTTTTTGGGTTTGTTCGGTCTTTCAGATACACCGCGCTGCGTTTTTCCAAACACGTGGAAACCTCTTTTCTTCTAATCAATATGAGGGACTGGCCCATTCTTTTCTTTATTTTAATGCTTGGCCTCAATGGATTAAAAGAGGCGTCATCGTAAAATAAAGAATCGCTTTGCAAAATTCAAGTTTCACAAAGCGAGAAATACATTAGGGTTGATATGGCTACTTTAAGCATAGCTTTCGGTCTTGCGACGATGTGCAAAGCGTTGCTTTTTACATCGTTACCTCAAGCAGCCATGTGTGAAGCTTTGCTTCACTTATTACATGGCTTCAGGTGCAGACACACCTAGTAACTCTAAACCATTACGCAAAACTTGTTGTACGTTTATTGAAAGTAATAAACGGGCTTGCGAAAGGGCAATATTCTGTTCGTCGATAATTCTTGTATTATCCAAGTTATACCAACCATGGAATAACGCTGCGAGTTCTTTCAAATAGTTGCCCACTTGGTGTGGTTCATAGCTATTTGCTGCACGAAGCACAATTTCAGGATAGGCCGCAAGTTTGGCAAGAATTTCAGTTTCAGCATCAAGAGTTAATAAGGTCGCATCGTAATCAGCTGCTTTGCTACGATCAAAAGGAATGCCTTTTTCAGGTGCTTTCACATCGACCATACGATTGACACGTGCATGCGCATATTGGATGTAGTACACCGCATTGTCTTTGCTTTGTGAAACCGCAAGGTCTAAGTCAAAGTCAATGTGCTGTTCTGACTTACGCATCACGTAGTAGAAACGCGCAGCATCATTGCCTACTTCTTTACGCAGGTCACGTAAAGTCACGAACTGACCAGAACGAGATGACATTTGTACCATCTCGCCACCACGCCATAGGCTGACGAACTGAACCAATAGAACGGTGAGTTTTTTCGAGTCATACCCCAAGGCATCAATCGCGGCTTTAACCCGTGAAATATAGCCATGGTGGTCTGAGCCCCAGATATCAATAATATCGGTATAGCCACGTTGTAATTTATTCAGGTGATAAGCAATGTCAGAAGCAAAGTAAGTGGTTTGTCCATTACGACGCTTCACAACACGGTCTTTTTCATCGCCAAATTCAGTCGATTTGAACCAAATGTTGCCGTCTTTTTCGTATAAGAAACCACGTTGTTCTAAAGTGGCTAAAGCTTCATCAATTTTGTCTGTCAATGAGGCTTCGCTGAACCATTGGTTAAAGGTTACGCCAAACTCGCCCAAGTCATCTTTGATGTCATCTAAGATGGCATTGAGTGCTGCTTGGTGGAATACACGGTAAGCTTCACCGATTAAGCTTTGTGAATTATGAATTAAACCATCAATGTGCTTTTCTTTGTCGCCTGAAAGGACAACTTTATTGCCATCAGCATCGAGTTCTTCTGCATATTGCACATCTTCAGGGACATCTTTATAGACGTCTGCCACAGGGCGGACGTAGGCATCGCCATCAGCATCGATAATGCTTTGCGCGATTTCTTTAACATAATCGCCTTGATAGGCATTTTTAGGGAAAACCAGTTCTTGGCCTGTTAATTCGAGGTAGCGTAAATAGGTGGATGTTGCAAGGATGTCCATTTGACGGCCTGCATCATTCACATAATATTCACGGTCTACTGTTGCACCTGTTGCTTCAAGCAAGGTTGCAACGGTCATCCCATAGGCTGCGCCACGACCATGACCAACATGCAAGCTAGACGTTGGATTGGCAGAAACGAATTCCACTTGTATTTTTTTCGCAGCATTGGCTTGCGTGCGACCAAATTGCTTGCCTTGCGCTTGAATTTGATCAAGTACAGCAAAACGTTGGTCGGCATTTAAGAAGAAGTTAATAAAGCCAGGACCTGCGATTTCTGCTTTGCTAATGTCCGCCACTTCTGGCAGCGCAGCAAGAATTTTTTCGGCTAAATCACGAGGCTTCATACCCGCAGCTTTAGAGGCAATCATCGCGATATTGGACGCGAAATCCCCGTGGCTTCGGTCTTTGGTACGCGTCAAAGTACTGCTGTTGTTCCAGTCTGCTGGAAGGATACCTTCAGCTTGAAGGTTTTGTACTGCGTGCTCGAGAGCTGCTTGGATTGCCGTGTTCATATTCAGTCGAAAATTTAATGTCGCAGAAAAACGCTAAATATAGCAAATTTCCGCGTCTTTAGGTGAATCCATTTTTATAGAATAAAAAATGTTCAAAAACTGCTAACGATTGCGCTGCAATAAACATGAAAAGCGCAGTATGATGAGAACCAAAACGCATACTTTTAAGGATAAAACGTGTCTGAACAGCGACCGATGATCATTGGCAATATTCCCAAGTTACCAGCAAAATATGCCATGTTTATTTTGCCGTTTTTTATCTCATTTTTTATGAGTGGCATTATTTCGATGATCAATCTTTGGCGCAATTTGGGCTGGGTGGAAAATTTCCTACAGGTTTGGCTTTCCGCATGGATGATGTCTTGGGTGGTGGCCTATCCTGTAGTGCTCATTGTACTGCCGATTGTGCGCCGTTTGACCGGTGTGTTTGTTGATATGTCACATTTGAACCCACCCAAATAACCTCCATTTTAGCTATTTTCACGGCATGAGACAGGTTTGCTTAGGAGTTCCGCATTTTGGTTTTGAAAACGATACAGTTTGCCGGCATGAAAGAGCTTAATCACTTTGGCACTGGCAAGTTGTTGTTGAAAACGACTTAGGGTTTGGCGTTGAAATGGATCAAAGGGATTGCCGTAGTTTTTGTTGTCGAGTAAAAACTGAATCTGTCCTGCTTCTTTATCATAGCCATATAAGATACGTTTGCCTTGCACATTTTGAAGCTCAAATGTAGGCGGATGACTTCTGATTTTACAATTCAGACGTAGCGAGAGCACAAAGCCTTCGGTCGATTTGTTTTGTAGCTGATAAATCCCTTGTTTTTCATTCTCCAAATAGACCCATTGGTTCAAGGGTAAATTTGCACTGAGTTGCTCATATTGCTCGATGGTGGCTTCACTGATATCGACAATGCCTTTGGGATCGATTTCAGGTAATTTTTCGTTATGACCAAATAGCCCTGTAATTTTATCACTCACTGTAGTTTGCGCCGTAGAAATGGATTGGCATGCTGTCATTTGCGTGATGTAAAGACACGTAAGGCTCAACAACATCAATTTTTTGATGATCATTTTTAATATAAAGAAGAAATAAAAGCGCTAGCTTAGCTTGAGCTTTGTTCAAGTTCAAATTTTATCCATGCGCTATTTGACCGAAAGGCTGTCATAAAAGTCATTTTTGCGTTGAGTTGGTTTGATTTTTATTTTCAGACTAAATCGCTTTGATAATTACATCACGCTTATAAATATCAAAAGACGAGCAAATGACGCTAAGCTAGTAGCCGAATTAGATGCATAGATTCTCCCCATAGGTTCATCTAAATCTATGTATAACGAGATAGGTAATGACGACAGAATATTTAAAGACAAAACAACCCTTATACATCCCTTATGCGGGCAATACCTTGCTTGAGTTGCCGCTGTTAAATAAAGGATCGGCGTTTACGGAAGAAGAGCGCACTCGCTTCAACTTGCATGGTTTAATTCCGCATGTTGAAGAAAGCATTGAAGAACAAAGTCAGCGTTCTTATCAACAGTACTGTGCTTTTAATGATGCGATCAATAAACACATTTACTTGCGTAACATTCAAGACACCAACGAAACCTTGTTTTATCACCTCATTGAAAACCACTTAAGTGAGATGATGCCGATCATCTATACCCCAACGGTGGGTGAGGCTTGTCAGCGTTTCTCGGATATCTATCGTCGCCATCGTGGCACATTTATTTCTTATCCAGACCGTGCGCATATTGATGACATCTTGCATAACATCAACAAGAAAAATGTCAAAGTCATTGTGATTACCGACGGCGAGCGTATTTTAGGCTTGGGAGATCAAGGCATTGGCGGGATGGGTATTCCCATTGGAAAATTGTCGCTATATACCGCGTGTGGTGGTATTAGCCCAGCTTACACCTTACCAATTACCCTCGATGTCGGGACCAATAATCAGCAGTTACTGAATGACCCGATTTATATGGGTTGGAATCAACCGCGTATCAGTGGTGATGAGTACTATGCCTTTGTCGATGAAGTCATTGCTGCGATCAAGCGTCGTTGGCCGAAAGCCTTAATTCAATTTGAAGACTTCGCGCAAAATAATGCCATGCCGTTATTGAATAAGTACCGTGATGAGATCTGTTGTTTTAATGATGATATTCAAGGTACGGCAGCAGTTTCTGTGGGCAGTTTGATTGCTGCATCACGTGCGGCAGGTAAACAGCTCAAAGATCAAACCGTTGCCTTCTTAGGTGCGGGTTCAGCAGGCTGTGGGATTGCTGAGCAAATTGTTGCGCAGATGAAAGTTGAAGGTTTAACTGATGCCGAAGCGCGTGCACGCGTGTATATGGTCGATCGTTTTGGTTTGATCACTGAAAATCAGCCCAACCTGCTCGATTTCCAACGTAAATTGGCACAAAAACCAGAGGTGATAGCGCAATGGGGCAATGCTGAAGAAGTGATTTCACTGCTCGATGTCGTGAAAAATGCCAAACCTACCGTGTTGATTGGAGTATCAGGTCAGCCGGGCTTATTCACTGAAGAAGTGATTCGCACTTTGGCTTCGAACTGTGATCGTCCGATTGTGCTGCCACTGTCTAACCCAACGTCGCGTGTCGAAGCGGTGCCAGCGGATATTATTCACTGGACAGACGGCAAGGCTTTGATTGCGACAGGCAGTCCTTTTGCTCCAGTTAACTATCAAGGCAAAATTTATAATATTTCGCAGTGCAATAACTCGTATATCTTTCCGGGGATTGGGCTGGGCGTGATTGCGGCCAATGCAACCCGTGTCACAGACTCTATGCTGATTGCATCGAGTAATGCTTTGGCAGATTGCTCACCGATGTTGACCAACCCTACAGCAGATTTATTGCCTGAGATTGATGAAATTCAGAAAGTCTCTAAGCTGATAGCCTTTAAAGTGGCCAAAGCAGCAATGGATGCAGGTGTAGCTCCGATTATTAGTGATGAGCAATTGCAACACGCGATTGAGAAAAACTTCTGGAAGCCAGAGTATCGTCACTATAAACGTGTCGCCTTCTAAAGCTGAAATAAGATCGAACAAAAAGGAGCATGCTGCTCCTTTTTGTTTTTTTGAGAGCTGCATCTTCATTAACATTATTTTACTAGATTAAAAAAAAGACATTTTGTACACTCCGCGCACAAGTATAAAAACCAATAACTTCATAATGATCATGTTCAATTCTATTTATAAAATACTGGAATCCTTTGGATTCGGCTCACAAAAACGTGCTTTGCATATTCATTTTTCCAATTCGGCTTTGAACACACAGGTGTTTATTCAGCGGATTGAGGGCGAGCACCGAATCAATCAAGGCTTAAAAGCTGAAATTCTATGTCTATCGACCAATGCTTATTTGCCTTTAAAACAGTTCATTGGTGGGCGAGTCGCGGTTGATCAGGTCACGGATGTGGGACAGCTTTCTCGTCTGACGGGGGTGATTACTAGTGCCAGTCAGGGGCAAAGTGATGGCGCGCTAACTGTTTATAAACTTACCGTTGAAGATGCAACTTCGCTGTGGCATAAGCGCAGAAACAGTCGCGTGTTTATGAGTAAAAGTGTTCGTGAAATCACTGAAACTCTGTTTAGCGAATGGCAAAGTCACAGTACATTATTTGCAGCCAGCTTAAGCCTGAACTTAGACGGCTTGAGCCGTGATTATGATGTACGCCCCTTTGTCATGCAGTCTAATGAAACCGATGCTGAGTTTCTCACTCGATTATGGCGGAGTGAAGGTATTAATTGGTTGATCGATGAACAAGCTCCGATGGTGCTCAGTTCGTCCGAACCGATTCAGGCACAGCAACTTCGTTTGATGGATGATAATCAAGCTTTTACAGCACTGGGTCGTCGTACGATTCGTTTCCACCGCAGCCATGCCACTGAGCCTTTTGATAGCATCACCAGTTTTATTGCTGAACGTCACTTACAGTCCACGACTGTACAGACGCAGCGTTGGCAAGCGCAATATTTAGCTCAAGATCAGAGTCAAGCTGTATTGAGTGCGCATCAGCACAGTGATCAACAAGACAATGAAAGCTTAGGTCTGGAACAAGTCTGGTGTGTCAGTCCGGCATGGACGGCTGATCTACAGGGTGAAGATCAGGTCACAGCTGCCAATAGCAGTCAACTAGATCGTCTTAACCAACAACTGAACCAATATCACGAGCTTCAGGCCAAATATTTCACAGCAAAAAGTAGCGTTCGCGATGCGCAAGTGGGCTATTGGTTTGAAATGGTTGATCATCCTGAAATAGACCAGCATGTGTCCGCAGAGCGTGAATTTCTCATTTTAGGCAAAGTCTTTTATAACCAAAATAATTTACCCAAAGAGTTATTACAGCAAATCAATCTGTTACTAAAAGGAAGTCGCTGGCAAGGTCTGAGAGAGGAACGTCAAGCCAATGAACTCTTTGTCGTACGCCGTGAGGTCAAAATTGTTCCTGAATATCAAGCGTGGATACACCGTCCAGTAGCCTATCCTTTACGTGCCAAAGTCGTTGGGCCTGAAGGGGAAGAAATTTATGTGGATGCATGGGGGCGGATTAAAGTTCGCTTTATGTTTACGCGTAGTGATGACCATGCTCATGATGGTGGTGCAGGTGCAAATGACAATGACACGGACTCGGCATGGGTCGATGTATTGACTCCATGGGCGGGTGAGGGATATGGAGCACGTTTTCATCCGCGTGTCGGAGAAATTGTGGTCATCGACTTCTTTGAGGGGGATGTCGATCGACCTTTTGTGGTGGGACGTATTCATGAAGCGGAGCGCCACCAAACCATGTTTGATGTGAAAGGGACATTGCCTGCGACGAAAAAACTCAGCGGGATTCGTTCACAAGAAGTTGCAGGGCAAGGTTTTAACCAGCTGCGTTTTGATGATACGACAGGGCAAATTAGTGTGCAGTTACACAGCAGTCATGGAGCGAGTCAGCTCAATCTTGGCAACCTGAGTCATCCAAAAGCAACTGAAAACAGTGATGGGCGTGGTGAGGGGTTTGAGCTAAGAACGGATCAATGGGGAGCCATGCGTGCAGGCAAAGGCCTCTTGATTAGTACCTATGCACAGGATCAAGCGGTTGCGGATCATTTGGCTGCATCCGAAGCCCAGTACATCTTGCAGCAAGGTCATGACAGTATGCATATGCTGAGTACTTTGGCTGTTAAACAACAGACTGATGCACTGAGTGTGGTTAATCGTCTGCCTAAATTGATTCAGTCTGTAGAGTTAAAAGGGGCCAATCAAGCACTCCAAGCAACCGTTGGTTTATTTAAAACTGCAGTTAGTCAGGATCCGATTTCGGCATTAAAAACGTGTGGTGACTTTATTGAGGATATTCAAAAATTTGGTCAAGACACAGACAATTTGATCAATGAATTTAAAGATTATTTTCGTGATGCAGAGGCTTCAATAGACAATTTAAAAGCCTTTATTGATAACCTCGAAGAACATGGCACAGATGCTTTGAAAAGTCAGTTGCAAGGCGTTAAAGAAAAATTGAATGCGGATCCATTCGCCGCTTTAAAAGATGTAGGCAAAGTGATTGCCAATGTTGATATGAAAGACTTTGACCTGACCAGTGCTTGCGGAAGTTTTAATAAAGGCAGCAAACTGAATGTTAATCCCATGCAGGCATTGGGCTCCATGCAAGGTTTTATGGAGACATATGCTCAAGAGGCAGAGCAAACGCAGGATACTCAGAATCAAGCTCAAGCGAAGATCTTTCGTCAGGCTTTAATGCTGTTGGCTTCCCCCAATGGTATTGCCTTAACGACGCCTGAAGATATTGTTTTACAAGCTACTCAAGACATCGCTGAAAGCGCACAGGGGTCCATTAACTTAAGTGCCCAGAAGAATATTATTGTGCATGCACAGGATAAGGTGAGCTTATTTGCTGCACAAAAAGGGCTAAAGGCATTTGCTGCAAAAGGAAAAGTTGAATTACAGGCGCAAGATGATGCGATAGAGGCGATTGCGCGTAAGGTGATTAAGCTAATTTCAACTGAAGATAAAATAGAAATAACTAGTCCGAAAGAAATTGTGCTCACGGCTGGTGGTTCACAGCTCAAAATTAATGGAGATGGGATTTTTACGACAACAGGTGGAAAGTTTGAAAGTAAGGCGGGTCAGCATAGTTTTTTGGGTGGGGCAAAAGTATCTTATGAGGTTCCTGAATTACCAAGCAGTGGTCCATTTACTAAAGTATTCCATTTTGTGTCATTAGAAGGTGAGAAAATGGAAAATGCAATGATACAAATTTATGAAAAAACAAATGAGAACTATGTTTTTAAATTAGATTCGAAAATTGATAAATCTATTTTTAGATTAGAAAATGATGAAAAAAATCTTGAGTATAAAGCATTGGTTGGATTCGATGATTGGGTTTCGTGGTTTGATGATGATGAAGAAGAGGAATTACAAGAAGAAATAGATTTAGGTGAGCATCACAATCCATATGATAAAGAGTCTGGACATCAGTATGAGTAATGTACATATCGTAAAAAAAGGGGATACGCTTTGGGGTATCTCAAACAAATATAATATTAGTCTTAATGAGTTAGTTGAAATAAATGGCTTATATGGTAAAAAGAAAAATTTATTAAAAATTGGGCAAAAGGTATATTTGAACAAGAACAATAGTAGAAAAATTGATACATTTTTAACAATAAAAATTTATGATTTAAAATGGGAATCAATTCCTCAAGCTAAATTATTACTAGAGTATGATGGTCAGTGTCATTTAATGACTAGTGATAATAATGGGGTAATAAAAGATATTCAAATTGAAGATGCTTTGAAAGGTATAAAAATAAGTTTCTATACATTAAAAAATATATTTGAACTTATAGCTCATCATAAAACATTGCCGATGGGGAAAAAAATATTAAAACTAAGTTCTCGTGCAATGATATTAAAAGGTAATACTTATCAAGTTGAGGGTGTAGCTAGAACAAATACACAAGCAATTGAAAAAGAATTGAAAGTTAATGGTAAGAAAGCGCAGAATACATCTGGGACATCTTGGACATCTGGGACATCTGGGACATCTGGGACATCTGGGACATCTGGGACATCTGGGACATCTGAAACAAGAGTGGAAGGTGGATTACCTGCCGTCACAGTAGCTGCAGTATATTCAGAAGAAAATTTATATTTACATCCAGATAATGAAAAATATCGAAGAATAATTATTAACGCAGCAAAAAAATATAATTTAGCGCCACAAGCCTTAGCTGCAAAAATTAACGCAGAAGCTGGTACAAAAAGAGGAAGCCAAGAATGGAATGCTCAAGCACGTGCTTCAACATCATCTGCAGTAGGATTAACTCAGTTTCTAAGTGGAACTTGGTATGAGATATGTACACGTTCTATTTATAGTGACACCTTACTTCAACAACATGTTATTAAGAAAAAATTAATCTCTAATTTTCAAGAGAATATGGCTATTAAGTTAATTTCGGTGAAAGATAAAGAAAAATTAAAAGCTCTTGGAACTGATCCTACTTTTTCGGTGGATTCAGCAGCAGCATATGCTAGGGCAAATATTGATATAGTTACAAACATATATAGTAAGGTCGATAGTTTAGAACCTAGTGATCTCGCAAAAGTTGGATATGTAGCTCATCATGATGGTCCAACAGGGTTTGGCAAAATAATTGAAGCAACAAACGACTCTTCGTGGTCAAAACTACAAGGGCAAGTGTGTTCTAAAGATAGTCCTAATTGCAGTACATTACAGAATTATAAGGAAAGATTTGGTAATGGGAGGGATGCATATCGATGGTGGTTATGTACTGAATATACAGATGCAAAAATTAATGTAAATAGATTTACCCTTAGTCCTACTGATGGGAAAAAATTTAAGAATGCTCGAACAATGGAGGAAATTATTGTTTTTCTAGGTGGTAAAGCTTTAGTTCGGCCAAGTAAAGAATTCGAGAAAAAGAAAGGAGCTAATGATACCCAAGCAACAGAAAATATTAGTATTATCATTACATCCGTTGTAAATAATAAGGTTGAACCCAGTATTCAGTATTCTGTAAAATCTAAATATGGATTAAAACCACATTTGACAAATGAAAATGGTCATGAAGTTATTAAAATTAAAAAAGGAGATAAGCTTGAAATTATTTTCGATAATCAAGTTTTAACTTCAATCACTTCGATAAAAGATAAAGAAGAATTTAGGATTAATTTTCCAATTACTCAAGAAAAAAATATACAGAAGAAAACACAAGAGGTTAGTACAAACAACGAACAGAAGCTCAATTTTGATGGTTGGAGAAATCCACTTAATGGTACTTGTCAAGTGAGGCGGTTTGGGTATAAATCCTTACCCTTAAAGGCGAATGCTGCAACTTATAATCAAAGTAATTTACAGCAGGCAACTAAGGTTGCATCAGGGTTTAATCGAACAACTTATAGATCTAGTGGAATGCATCAAGGTCTTGATCTTGAGGCTGATAATGGTGTCAATGTCTATCCAGTTTGTGTTGGTACCATTGCAAAAGTAATTCCATCATATCCAGGTTATGGAAAAACTATCATTTTAGAATGTGACGTAAATGATTTGCCAGTTTCAAAAAAAGCTTTAGCAAAAAACATAGACACAATTTACTTTGTTTATGCACATTTAAATTCTATAAATGTAATAGAAGGGGCTAGTATAACTACACTAGATACTGTTCTTGGGAAAACTGGTAATACTGGTAATGCTGGAAGTATGACAAAAATTGAGGATGGTGCTCATTTGCATTTTGAGGTCAGAACAGAGATAACGAAATCAATGGGGAAATCTGGAATGACGTATAGACAAGACCCGTTTCCTTGGTTAGATAATTGTAAGACCACTGAAAATGGTGTTAAATCAAATAGGTAAATATATCATGAAATATAAATTATGCTTGATAGGTATGTTGGCTTTTTCAGCAATTGCTAATGCAGAATTTAATATAGAAAATAACGTAAATCAACCTACTCATATAAAACTAGGATATAGGAATGTTTTGAATTCTGGATTTATATATACTGATAATGATAAAAATTTTAAACTAAAGAAAAATACAGTTAATGTTCCATATGAAGATATTTCAATTTTATTGAAACCTCTATTGAGAAATGATAATAAAATAAAAGGAAATGATTATTATTTTTTAAATTATGAGCCTTTTATCCAGCTGGGTGGAAGAGAGTATAAGTTTCCTTTTATTATTTCAGATGTAAGTGCTATTGGCTCTAGTGTGCTGTTTAATGATAGTAATATGGTTATTTTCTCAATTGAGAGTTATGTAAACCCAGTTTCAAATAATAATTCAAAAAAATTTAAAAGCGATGTATATATTTTAAATAAAAAAAATTTCGGATTATATTCGCCTTTGTTCTTATCTTTAAATTCTAAATTAAAAAATTTTAATGAAGTTTCTATGGAGTTTAGTAAGTTGGGGTCGGTGAAATATAATAAAAACAAAAAAACATATCAGATTCTATATGAGCTTCAAAAAGCTTCAGAAGATTTTAGCTCGACTGGAAGAGTAGTCTATGAAAAATCTCCTATTGAGTACTCATTTATCTTAATACCTGATCAAAAAGAACCTTTTTTGATAAACAACTTTTTGCAAAAGAAGAAAGGAACTAACAAGATTATTTCAAATGATGATGGTGGTGGCATGTATTCTTATTTTTTAAAAGGTAATTGACTCCAATGAAGATGAAATGTTTTTGTATTTTGTATAGGTTCCACTAGGAGCTTGTACTTATTTAAATGATAGTAAGAGGATGAAAGTCATTTGGATTTTAACTTATTAAAGTTGAGAGAATGATAAGTGATTCAGCGCAATATTTAACCTATACTTCTATTGATAAAAATCAGAAAAATAATGTTCTATTGTTTGATGTTATAAATGGTGAAATACAAGTAATTCATTTAGAACGAAAAGGGTTTAATATATCTGATTGGGACGAGTATTCATCTGAAACCAATGCAGGGAAAATTCTTTTTTTATAGATTTAACCAAGCTGATTTCTGTCAGCTTGGTTTGGTTTTTCACCCTTCTAACACTTCTTCCAGCAACTCCTCACTCGGCGCAAAATAATAAGCACCATCCACAG
>RCUL01000421.1_pt1 | contig 22698 bp, 18 predicted proteins | sample 2167521 | NCBI WGS metagenome assembly RCUL01 (sample SAMN09932745, study PRJNA488358) | compost metagenome | feature: garden; material: soil; isolation source: compost soil in acetic acid-enriched culture | place: Germany: Experimental Botanical Garden Goettingen | collected 2016-01-27
CAAAGCCACCGATCACCTCGTCGGCGCACAGCAGCACGTCGTACTGGCGGCAGATACGCTGGATTTCCGGCCAGTAGCTTTCTGGCGGGAAGATCATGCCGCCAGCGCCCTGGAATGGTTCGGCAACGAAAGCAGCAACGTTCTCGGCGCCAAGTTCGAGGATCTTTTCTTCCAGCTGGCGCGCCGCGCGCAGGCCGAACTCGGCCGGGGTCAGGTCGCCTTCGTGGGCGAACCAGTACGGCTCGTCGATGTGCGCGACATCGGGGATCACCCCGCCCATGTCGTGCATGAATTTCATCCCGCCCAGCGCCGTGGCGCCCAGGGTCGAGCCGTGGTAGCCGTTCCAGCGGCCGATCATGATCTTCTTCTGCGGCTTGCCGAGGATCTGCCAGTAGCGGCGCACGGTACGGATCAGCACCTCGTTGGCTTCGGAGCCGGAGTTGGTGTAGATCGCGTGGCTGTAGTGCGCGGGCAACAGGCTGAACAGCAGCTCGGACAGCTCGACCACCGCCGGGTGGGTGGTGTGGAAGAACATGTTGTAGTACGGCAGCTGCTCAAGCTGCTGGCTGGCAGCCGCGGCCAGGTCCTTGCGGCCATAGCCGAGGTTGGTGCACCACAGCCCCGACATGCCGTCCAGGTAGCGCTTGCCGTCGTTGTCCCACAAGGCCAGGCCTTCGCCACGGACGATCACCCGCGGGCCTTCGGCGTTCAGCGCTTTCTGGTCGAGGAAGGCATGAATGTGGTGCGCGGCATCCGCTGCCTGGTAATCGCCGGTGCTACGGACAGGTTTCACTTGAGCGGTCATTGCGAGTCTCCTTGCGGGTTTTTATCGTTTTGAGTGCCCAGCACGCTTTCCAGCGGCTCGGGCTTGAACAGCGGCTTGCCCATCACGCCCTTGATCCACAGCACGGCGATGATCGAGACGATCAGCAGCACCAGGCCGGCGTAGGCAAAAATCGAGAAGGTCATGTCCGGGCTGGGCGAGACGTTCCAGATCGCAAACAGCATGCCGGCGATGCCGAACAGCTGCGGCAACGGGTAGAACGGCGTACGGAACGGCCGCGCCACCTGCGGGTAACGCCGGCGCAGGGCAATGACGTTGACATGGGTGATGATGTACGCCAGCAACCAGGCCAGGGCGGCGGACAGCAGCAGCTGGTTGATCGCATCGGCATGGTCGTGCATCAGCAGCAACGGCAGGCCGGTGACCGCAGCGATGAACAGCACCGCCACCCACGGCGCGCCGGTGCGCTTGCCCTGACGCTTGAAGATGCCGAAGGCCTGGCCGTTGCGCGCCATGCCGAAGAGCATGCGCGGGATGGCGGCCAGCGAGCTGTTGAGGGTGCTGCAGGTGGCGGTAATCGCGGCGGTGACCAGGAACACCTTGCCGGCCTCACCGAAAACGGTGGTGGCGAACAGGTAATGTGGCAGGCCGTTACTGGCCAGTTCCGCCTGCGGCACGGTGAGCAAGGCGCCCAGCCCGTACAGGCTGATGATCACGAAGATGATGGTCAGGCCGAGCATCATCGAGCCCGGGATGTTGCGCTCCGGACGGCGGGTTTCTTCTACCAGCGGGCAGACGAACTCGGCGCCGACAAAACCCCACACCGCCATCGCCGTCAGGGCAATCACCCCCAGGCCCAACGGGTTCCAGTGGGCACTGTCGAACAGGGCCGGGTTGGGCGCGACAATATCGCTGTTCATCGCGCTCAGGCCCATCACCAGCAACACCACGGTCATCACCACCGCCAGCACCGTTTGCAGGCGGGCGAAGATGTCGATGTTGAACAGGTTGAGCACCGTGAACAGCGCCAGTACCGCCAAGGCCACGGTCAACGGCGGCATCGAGTGCGGGTAGACCTTGTCGATGATGAACTCCATCAGCAGCAGTTCGGCCGACAGCGCGAACATCGCCACCACGATGTAGCCGGAAAAGGTCGCGAGGATCGCCGGGAACTGGCCGATGGCAACTTCGGTGTAGGTGCTCAGGCTGCCGGCGCGTGGGATCATCAGCGCCAGTTCCGAGAACGAACAGGCGTAACTCAGGGCCAGCAGGTAGGCCAGGCCCAGGGGCACGATAAAGCCCAGGCCGGCGATGCCGACGCCCTGCAGCATCAGCACCATCACGCCCTGGGACACCACCAGGCCGATGGCCACCGCCAACAGCGCAGTGAGGCCGAGTTTCTTGCGACTTGCAGGCGGCGCCAGGGCGCCGGTTTGCACGCTTGCATTGCTGTTCATCGGTTGCTCCGAGTTGTTGTTATTGGAAGAACAGAGTTGTTGCCTGTGCTGGCGTCATCGCGGGTCAAGCCCGCTCCCACAGGCCCTCAGCCACGCAGCTGAATCCAGGTCGTCTTCAACTGCGTGTACTTGTCGAACGAATGCAGCGACAGATCCCGCCCAAAGCCCGACTGCTTGCCGCCGCCAAAGGGCACGGTCACATCCAGGGCATCGACGGTATTCACCGACACCGTGCCAGCATTCAGCCGCCGGGCGACGCGGTGGGCGCGGTTGAGGTCGTCGCTCCACAGCGAAGCCGCCAAGCCATAGATATGGTCATTGGCCATGGCCACCGCCTGGTCTTCGTCATCGAACACGCTGACCGCCAGCACCGGGCCGAATACCTCTTCGCGGGCCAGGGTCATGTCGGCTGTGACACCAGTAAAAATCGTCGGCTCGATGAAGTTGCTCGAGCCGTCGAAGCTCAGTTGCCGTCCGCCACAGACCAATTGGGCGCCCTCGGCCTGGGCCTGCGCGATGTAGTGCATGATCCGCTGCGCCTGGCGAGAGTCGACAATGGCCCCGGCGCGGCTCGCCGGGTTCAGCGGATTGCCCGGTAGCCATTGGCGCGCCTTGTCGATCAGGCGCTGAATGAACTCATCGGCAATCGAGCGCTGCACCAGCAGGCGCGAGTTGGCCGAGCAGACTTCGCCCTGGTTGAAGAAGATGCCGAACGCGGCTTTCTCGGCCGCCAGGTCCAGGTCCTGGCAATCGGCGAACACCAGGTTCGGGCTCTTGCCGCCGCATTCCAGCCACACCTGCTTGAGGTTCGACTGCGCGGCGTACTGCATGAAGTACTTGCCGACCTCGGTGGAGCCGGTAAACACCAGGGCATCGACGTCCATGTGCAGGCCCAGGGCGCGACCGGCCTCTTCACCCAGGCCCGGCACGACGTTGAGCACGCCCTTGGGAATGCCCGCTTCAATCGCCAGCTCGGCCAGGCGCAGCGCCGAGAACGGCGATTGCTCGGCGGGCTTGAGCACCACGCTATTGCCCGCAGCCAATGCCGGGGCGAGCTTCCAGGCGGCCATGTCCAGCGGGAAATTCCACGGCACCACCGCACCGATCACCCCCAGCGGCACCCGGGTGATGGTTGCCAGGGCATTGCTGGCAGTCGGCGCCACCTGGTCGTAGAGCTTGTCGAGGCTTTCGCCGTACCAGGCAAACACATGGGCGGCGCCCGGCACGTCGATGTTCCAGGCATCCATCACCGGCTTGCCCATGCTCAGCGAGTCGAGCAAGGCCAGCTCGTCGCGGTGCTCCAGCATCAGTTGCGCCAGGCGCAGCAGCACGGCCTTGCGCTCGGCCGGTGCGCGCTTCGCCCAGGAGCCTTGCTCGAACGCCTGGCGAGCACTGTGCACGGCCTGGTCGACCTCGATCTGGCCGCAGGCGGCAACCTGGGCCAGCAGCTTGCCGGAGGCCGGGTTGATGACATCGAATCGCGCCCCGCTTGCGGCCTGACAGGCCTCGCCTTCGATAAACGCGCTGTCGATCAGGCGCTGCTGTTGCGCCAGGGTTGTCCACTCGTTGAAATGCTTCACCGCAGACTCCTTGTTGTTATCCGTTGTTGGAGAGGTATTCGGCCAGGCGGTCCATCAAGCGGTCACAGGCCGCCATCTGCTCGACGCTGACAAATTCATCCGGCTTGTGGCCCTGGTCCATGCTGCCCGGCCCGCACACCACGGCCGGGATCCCGGCCTGGTCGAACAAGCCGCCTTCGGTACCAAAGGCCACGGTGCTGAAGGCGTCGCTGCCGCACAGCTGCGCCACCAGTCGCGCCGCCGCGCTTTCAGGCGCGGTGGCCAGGCCCGGATAGGCCGAAATCGCTTCGAAGCGAATCGCCGTGTCGGCCTTGACCGCTTGCATGGCCGGCAGCAGCGTTTGCTCTGCGTAGGCTTGCAGCTCGTCCACCACCGCCTGCGGCGCGAAGGCCGGCAAGGCACGCACTTCAAAGTCGAAGCGGCAATCGGCCGGGACAATGTTCAGCGCCGTGCCGCCGTGGATCACCCCGACCTGCACGGTCGAGAACGCCGGATCAAAGCGCGCATCGTGATGCTCCGGCGCCGCCAGGCGCTGGCCGATCTCGCCCAGGCGCCCGATCAGCCGCGCCGCCTGCTCGATGGCGTTGACGCCATAAGGCGCATAGGCCGAATGGCACGGCGCACCGTGCACATGGCAACGCATGGCCAGCTTGCCCTTGTGGCCGAGCACCGGTTTGAGCTCGGTGGGTTCGCCGATCAGGCACAGCGCCGGTTGCGGGATGCGCTGGGGCAGCACGTCCAGCAGGCTGCGCACGCCCAGGCAACCGACCTCCTCGTCATAGGAGAACGCCAGGTGCACCGGCCGGCGCAGGGGGCTGGCGAGAAACACCGGCACTGCCGCCAGCACCGAGGCCAGGTAGCCTTTCATGTCGGCGGCGCCACGGCCGTACAGCTTGCCGTCGCGCTCGGTGAGGCTGAACGGCTCGAGCGTCCACGGCTGACCGTCGACCGGCACCACGTCGGTATGCCCCGACAACACCACACCGCCCGCCACTGCCGGGCCAATGCTGGCCAGCAGGTTGGCCTTGGTCCGCTCCGTGTTGTAGATCAGCTCGCAGCTCACGCCCAGGCCGTGCAGGTAGTCGCGGACGAACTCGATCAGGGCCAGGTTCGAATCGCGGCTGACCGTGGCAAAGCCAATCAGCCTGGCCAGCAATGCACGGCTGCGCAGCTCACTCATCGCCCGGCACTCCGTAGCTCGGCGCCAGGGTCGGGTTGAGGGCGCGGGTCAGGTAGTCCTGCAACTGCGGCTGATAAGCGGCCCAGAGTTTGTTCAGCTCGCCAATGGGGTTTTCCTCGGCCCAGTCCACGCGCAGGTCAACGATCGGCCAGACCAGCTCGCCGACCACCGACAGCGCCGCCGAATGCACCGCCCCGGCTTCGCCGCCGGCGTCCTGGCCGGCCTGCAGCGCGCTCAGCAAGCGGGCGGCCAGGCAGCCCTCGCTGTTTTCGAAGGCCTCGACCATGCGCTCGATCACCGCGCTGTTGGCCAGCAGGTTGCCCGCGGCCACGCATTGCTCACCGGCCACGGCGTTATTGATGCCCAGCGCATGGTTGCCGCTGAACAGCGCCGTGCGGCCCTGGGCATCGACCACCGCCACCTGGCGGTACTGGCTGTAGCCGTTGCGCGTCAAAGCGCGGTCCAGGGCCTGGTGTGGCGCCAGGCCTTCGTCGAGGCCGTCGAGTATTTGCGGGCCGAGGGCCGGCAAGGTGATGTTCTGGCTCGACACCGCACCCACGCCGGTGCGCAGCCACGGGCAGCGGGCGCCGACGGCGATGCTGGATGAGCTGATGGCTATGCCCAGCTGGCCGGTTTCGGCGCAGCGCCCAACGATGGAGAAGGTCATGGCACGCTCCTTATTCGGGGATGACCGCAATCACGTCGATTTCCATCAACCACTGCGGCTGGCCGAGAGCGCTGACCACCAATCCCGTAGAGATCGGGAACACGCCCTTGAGCCATTTGCCGACCTCCTGGTACACCGGTTCGCGGTAGCGCGGGTCGATCAGGTAGGTGGTGGTCTTGACGATATGACTGAGGTCGCTGCCAGCTTCCTCCAGCAGTTGCTTGACGTTGCGCATGGCCTGCTCGGCCTGGGCCCGTGGGTCGCCGAGGCCGACCAGTTGGCCGTTGAAATCGGTGCCCACCTGACCCCGTACATACACGGTGTTGCCGGCACGCACGGCCTGGCACAGGTCGTTGTCCAGGGTCTGGTTGGGGTAGGTGTCTTTAGTGTTGAACATGCGAATACGGGTATGAGTAGGCATCAACGGGCTCCCATGAGGCTGACAGGTTGGCTGGACGCTTGGTGCTCGGCTTGGCGCTGCGAAGCGTCGCGATAATTGAGGTAGGTGCGCTGTTTTACGATGTGGTCGGCGACGTGCTTGGCGTCGTGCCACACCCCCCAGATAAAGGCCGAGCCGCGTCGCGACAGCCAAGGCAGGCCGACGAAATAGACCCCTGGCTCGCTGGACACGCCGCGCTGGTGCTTGGGTTTGCCGTTGTCCTTGAAGGCGTCGACCTGCAGCCAGCTGTAGTCCACCGAATAGCCGGTGGCCCAGATGATGGTGCTGACGCCGGCCTTGGCCAGGTCGAGTTCCAGCAGCGGCTGGGTCAGGCACTGCGGGTCGGGAAGAATCTCCCGCGCCTGCGGTTCTTCCGGCAGGTTCAGGCCATTGCGGGCGATGTAAGCGTCGGCCGCATCGAGCAACGCCAGGTAGTTTTCGTCACCGCGGGCGATGTTCTCGGCCAGGTTGGCCTCGAAGCTGACCACCCCGTTGTCGAAGCCCTTGGTCAGGCCGACCAGGGTCATGCCCTGCTGGGCCAGCTTGCGAAAATCGACGGTGTGGCCGCCACGGGCGCCGCTGACGGCGATGGTCACATGCTCCTTGCCCGGCTGCATGGTCTCGGCATCCCACTCGCCGAGCACGCCCAGCCACCAGCAGAAATCACGGTTGCGATAAGCCCGTGGCGGCCGGTCGTGGGCACCGACCGAGAGGTACACCTGCTTGCCGGCGCGCTGCAGTTCATCGGCGATCTGCACGCCCGAGGAACCGGCACCCACCACCAGCACCGCGCCTTCAGGCAGCTGCTGCGGGTTGCGGTAAGCGGCCGAGTGCATCTGTTGCACGCTCGACGCTTGCACGGCAATCGGCGGGATCACCGGGCGCTGGAACGGGCCGGTGGCGACCACCACCTGCTGCGCTTCGATCACCCCGTCGCTGGTTTGCACAGTGAAACCCGGGCGATCGCTGTTGCGCACCACCTGGGTGACATCGACGCCGGTGCGGATCGGCGCGTTGAACTTGCGGGCGTAGGCTTCGAAGTAATCGGCAACCTGGTCCTTGCCGGCGAAGGCGTCCGGGTCCAGGCCTTCGAATTCCAGGCCCGGGAAGCGGTCGTGCCAGGCCGGGCCGTTGGCGACCAGCGAATCCCAGCGGCCAGTGCGCCAGGCTTCGGCAATGCGCTTGCGCTCCAGCACCAGGTGCGGCACGCCCAGGCGGCTCAGGTGTTCACTCATGGCCACACCGGCTTGCCCGGCGCCAACTACAAGCGTATCGATTTTGGTTTTATTGGTTGTCATGTCTGCGCCCTACTGAGTTGTCCCACGCGGGTGGCCGTGGGAGGGTGTAGGTCGCATTCTGGGAGCGCGCGGGAAAACGCGAAATTATGATTTTTATGGTTGTTAGAGAGTAAAAAACTGGGGCGGCTTTGCAGCCCATCGCTGGCAAGCCAGCTCCCACAGAGATGTTGCACACCACAACTCCTGTGGGAGCTGGCTTGCCAGCGATCGAGCGCGGTTGCGGATCGGCCGACGATTGACGACACTGCAGCTTTACCCTGCACAGTTGCCGTCATGTCCCTGAACATCCGCCTTTCCCGCGCTGAAGACGCACCTTTACTACCCGCAGTCGAACGTTCGGCAGCGCAGGCCTTTGCCTGTCATCCAGGACTGGAATGGATTGCCGAAGGACCGCTGCTCAGTAGCGCCGAGCACATGGCATTCATCACCTCAAACCAGGAGTGGGTGGTGGTCGATCAACAGGATGAGCCCCAAGGATTCATTTGTACGAAAGCCATGGGGCACAACCTGCACATCGTTGAATTGTCAGTGGCTCAGGCTTATCAAGGGTTGGGCTACGGTCGGCGACTGATCGCTGCCGTGGGCGACTGGGCCGGCACTCAAGGCTTTGTTGCACTGACGCTCACGACCTTTACCGACGTCCCTTGGAACGCCCCCTTTTATGCACGCTTAGGCTTTACGCGCCTCGCTGATGGCGACCTGGACGGCGCGCTTGCGCAGCTACTGGAAGTGGAAGTCGCTCAGCATTCGAGTGCGCGCTGCGCCATGTCGCTTGCCCTTCGCTAATACCGAGCCAGACTAGCGTGGCATCGGGATATCGGGAACATTGACAGCGATGATATCCAGCACCAAGTCGACTGTTTGCCCTCGGCCAACGCTGGCATAAAGATTATGCGTGTTGTGAACCGCAGGGCCTTTTTGTTGTTTGTCTACCCTAATGGCTTTTTTTCCTTCCGGCACAAGGCTGACGGGCGATAGTACTCCGCGTTGAGCCTCGACCTCTTTGCCATTGCTGAGCAAGCTCCAGAATTGCCCTTTGCCATAGGCTAATGGCGTGCGGTAAAGCCCCAGATAGTCATTGGTACTGATATCCACTGACCAGCCGTGGAAGGCGCTTGCAGGATTGTAAGCGCAGATCTGGTAGAGAAGTTTTTGTTCTTCAGGGTTAAAAAAGCACGCAAAGAGAAAGCCCATGGGGGCCGCAGCGTCCCGTGGCAGATTGAAGGTCAGCCAACCGTCACTTTGCTTGAGGCGCTTTTCGGGATTTATATTGCGGTAATCCTCCTGATACTCCCAAGTGTCCAATGTGCCCGCGTGCCCCTCTGTAGTGGAACGGACATAGGCAACAAATGAGCGCTCGGGTTGGTAATCATACGTCGGCATTGGCAATTTCCTCTGTTCTTCAGTTTGATCTAAGCGCAAAGCGCGCCCCATCAAGCTAATCTCAGGTTCCAATCGCTGAGAATGAGGAAAAGTCCCCACCGCGCACCTGCCTGGCGGGTGAAACTCATCCAGCGTCCCGATGTTGCTCAATTTTTTTCTCTAACTGGCGCAGCTGCGCTTCCTGCTTGCCGATCAGCTGCAACTGGCGGCGCAGCTCCGAGACTCGCTCGGCCAGGCTCAAGGCCAGGTCCTTGTTCTGTTTCTCCAGTTCGTCACGTGATCCGCTGAGCTGCGCAAGCTTCACCTCCAATCCGTGGATTTGCGCCTGCTGACGTTCGCCCTGGGTCTTGAAGCCGCGCTGGGCATCCTTGAGCGCGCGGATCTGTACCAGCAAGCCTTCGTTGTCGCGGTTGAGCCGGGTCAGCTCGTCCTGTTTGACGATCAGGGTCTGCTGCAACTGGCGCACTTCCACTTGCAGCAGCTGCACCTGCGCCTCATGGCGACGCTGATCCTGATCGCGCTGTTCGCGACTGGCGTTGCGGTAATGCTCCAGGGCGTCGCGGGCATGCTGATGCTTGTCTTCCAGCGAGCGGATCTGCTCGTCCTTGTCCGCCAGGCGCAGGTTCAGCTCGCCCACGGCCTGGTTGAGCGTGGCGTTACGTGTCTGCTCGCTTTGCAGGGTGCTGCGGGTAGTGGCCAAAGCTTCTGATTCGCTGGCCAGTGCCGCGGCCTGGATCTCATGCTGCTGTTGCAGCGCCGCCAATGCCTGCTGGCTGATCTGTACCTGGGCCAGCAGCGTCTGGCGCTCGTGTTCGAAGGCGCTACGGGCTTGCTCGATGCGCGCCTCGCCCTCCTGCTGCAGCTGCTCAGCCAGTTGCTCGACCAGCGTCGCCAGAGCCTCGCTGAGGTTTGGCGCGGTGGTAGGCGCGGCTGGCTGCAGGCTTTCCAGTTCTTTCAGATAGCGGTGAATGGTGGTTTTCGAGCCGGTATTGCCCAGTTCGATACGTACCGCATCGATACTTGGATGCTCGCCACGGGCCAGCAGCGCCTGCCGCGCCTTGTGCACTAATGCTTTATTGATACCGCCACGGGCCATGTGAGCTCCTACTATTTCATACTGTGTTACGTACCATGTATTTACATACTATCTCATTCATTGATTCTGTGATCGATGAACCTGTTGCTAAGATGAAATAATCACGGCTTATCGCATGTTAAGGGTTAAAATGTCGGCCTGAAGTGCCGAGGTCGGTACGTTTGGCCAGGAGCACCGCCATGAACCCCATCGAACGCTATCTGCAGGCCGCCACCCGGGAGAACACCCGGCGCAGTTATCAGGCCGCCGTTGAGCACTTCGAAGTGAGCTGGGGAGGCTTTTTGCCGGCGACAGCAGACAGCATCGCCCGCTACCTCGCCGACCACGCCCAGACCCACTCGATCAGCACCCTCAAGCAGCGCCTGGCAGCGCTCGGGCAATGGCATGTCAGCCAGGGCTTTCCCGACCCGACCAAGGCGCCGATGGTGCGCCAACTGCTGAAGGGCATCCGCACGCTCCACCCTGGCGAACCGAAGCAGGCAGCGCCGCTGCTGATACAGCATCTGCAAACAGCCGTTGCGGCAATTGAGCATGACGCTGTCCAGGCCCGCGCCCGGCACGACCTGCCTGCGCTGCTGCGCGCCAGTCGTGACAAGGCCTTGCTGTTGATCGGTTTCTGGCGTGGGTTCCGCGGCGATGAGCTGGCGCGTCTGCAGGTCGAGCATATCCAGGCGCAGGCAGGCGTCGGCATGACGATCTTCCTGCCCCGCAGCAAGGGCGACCGCCAGGCGCTGGGCGTGCGTCACCGGGCGCCGGCGCTGAAGGTGCTGTGCCCGGTACAGGCTTACCTGCAATGGCTAGAGGTGGCGGGCATTGCCCATGGGCCGGTGTTTCGCAAGCTCGACCGCTGGGGCAACCTGAGCGAACAGGCGCTCAACAGCAACAGCCTGATCGGCCTGTTGCGGCGCATCCTTGAGCGCGCGGGTGTACCGGCGGCTTTATATACCGGTCACTCACTGCGCCGCGGTTTTGCTACCTGGGCGACCAGCAATGGCTGGGAGCTCAAGGCCCTGATGAGTTATGTCGGCTGGAAGGATGCCAAGTCGGCACTGCGCTATATCGATGCGTCGGTGTCGTTTGGCGAACTGGCGCTGCTCGAAGGTGGCAGCAGCGCTGGGCTACTGACGGATCAGGCTTGACACAAATAGTGAAGGTGCTGGCCTCATCGCGGGGCAAGCCCGCTCCCACAGGTCTGGCGGGCGCAATTCCACAGGCGGGCAATGTCGCGAGCACGCGCCTGGAGCAAGGCTGGTGCGTTGGCACAGGCCGCTTCCAGGCTCATCGGGCCGCTGGTCAAGGCAAACGCGGCGTCGATGCCATGGGCATACAGCTGCTCGTAGCCCTCGCCCAGGGTGCCGGCAATCACCACCACGGGTACGGCGTGACGCCGCGCTACCCGGGCCACGCCGAACGGCGTCTTGCCGCGCAGGGTCTGGGCATCGAAGCGGCCTTCGCCGGTAATCACCAGGTCAGCGCCCTGCACCGCCGCCTCGAGACCGGCCAGTTCGGCCACGACCTCAATCCCGGGACGGAAGGCGGCCTGCAGGAAGGCTTTGGCGGCGAACCCCATACCGCCCGCCGCGCCACATCCGGGAAAATCACGCACGTCAGTGCCCAACAGTTGCGCGCAGTGATCGGCAAAGTGACCCAGGGCCTGGTCGAGGGCTTGTACCTGCTCGGGGCTGGCGCCTTTTTGCGGACCGAAGATGGCCGAGGCCCCATTGCTGCCACACAGGGGGTTGTCGACATCGGCGGCGACTTCCAGCTGCACCTCTGCCAGGCGCGAGTCCAGCGCGCTGGCATCGATGCGGGCTAGCCGGGACAACGCCAGCCCGCCTTCAGCCAGCGGCTGATTCTCAGCATCAAACAACTGCAGGCCAAGCGCACGCAGCATACCGCTGCCCGCATCATTGGTCGCACTGCCGCCAATGGCCAGAATGATCCGCCGGGCGCCGGCGTCCAGCGCCGCGCTGATCAGTTGCCCGGTCCCGTAGGTGCTGCTGCGGCAGGCATCGCGCTGGCCCAGCGTGAGCAACTGCAGGCCACTGGCAGTGGCCATTTCGATAATCGCCGTGTGACTGTCGCCCAGCCACCCCCAACCGGCCTCGACCGCCTCCCCCAGTGGCCCGCGCACGCGCTGGCTGCGCAGCTCGCCAGCACAGGCGGCAACGATGGCCTCCATGGTGCCCTCGCCACCGTCGGCCATCGGGCACTTGACCAGTTGCGCCTGCGGCAACACCTGGGCAAAACCTGCAGCAATGGCGTCGGCGACGCCTTCGGCGCTGAGGCTGTCCTTGAACGAGTCGGGGGCGATGACGATTTTCATGGGGATTCTCCTGATCCAGATGCCTGCATGCTGACAGTTGGGCCTTGATTGTTCGTCAGTCGAATGCACAAAAACCGGCGGCCTTTGTTTGGCACTTGGCCAAAGTCGAGTCAGCTACCGGCCGGCAGCAATTGCAACCCCAGGTACAGGCTGAGCATCCCCTCCAGCCGCAGCGGGTCGACTTCGCTCAGTTCGGCGATGCGCTCCAGGCGGTAGCGCAGGCTGTTGCGATGAATGCCCAGGGCATCGGCGCAGGCCTGGCTCTGGCCATCATGGGCGCACCAGGCACGCAGGGTTGCCAGTAACTGGCCGCTGTTGTCCTTGGCGCGAATCCGCTGCAGCGGCTCGAGCAACTCATCCAGGGCGTCATCGTTGCGGTGGCGCCACAGCAAGGCCGGTAGCCGATAGCGGCTCAGGGTCAGCAGGCGCTCGGCTGGCAGCACTTCACGCCCATAAGCCAGAAGGTCGCGAACCCGGCGATAACCGCGGCGCAGCTGCTCCAGGCCTTGCGCCGCCGACCCTGCGGCCAGGCGCTGGACCTGCCAGCCGTGACGCTGCAGCCGATCCAGCAACTTCGATTCATCGAGCACCACCGTGGCGGGCCGGCACCAGAGCAGTGATTGCCGCGCCGGGCTGACGCACCAGCTGTCCGGATAACGACTCATCAACCAGCTGGCCAGCGCTTCGGCTGCGGGCCCGGCATCCAGTTCGAACAGGCAGGGAATGCGCGGCAGCTGTGGCTTGAGCCCCAGTTGCCGGGCCTCGTCGACCAGGCGCGGTGAATCGCCGGAGCCACCCAGCAGCAACGCCAGCAAGTCATCGCAGCGCTGGCGCCGCCATTGCTGCTCGACCTGCAGGTGACGCTGGGCCAGGAGCATTTCGGCGGTCATGCGCACCAGCTCGCCATAGGTGCGCAACTGCTGGGGATCGCCGGTCAGGCCGAGCACACCGATCAGCCGACCGTCGAGCAGCAGCGGCAGGTTGACCCCGGGCTGCACGCCCTTGAGGCACTTGGCTGCTTCCACATCCAGTTCGACGATACGACCATTGGCCAATACCAGTTGCGCGCCTTCGTGGCGGGTGTTGATGCGCTCCGGCTCGCCACTGCCGAGGATCAGGCCCTGGCTGTCCATGACGTTGACGTTGCACGGCAAAATCGCCATCGCCCGCTCGACGATGTCTTGTGCCAGGTCATGGTCCAGTTCGAACATGGGAGGATCCTTGTTGTCGCAATGATTGGTCCGGGGCACAGCAGGCCAGGCAAAATGCTGTGCAAAAGCACAAAGACAGCCACGGCCCGCTCACCGAGACTCGCAGCAGCAGCCGCCTCGATGCAGGCTGCGGCGATAAACATAACAACAGAGAGAGAATCATGTCATACAGCCCTGCCCCTGACCAAGGCCAAGACGCCACCCGCAATGCGCTGTATCGGCGCATTACCCTGCGGCTGATTCCATTCATCTTCATCTGCTACCTGTTCAACTACCTGGACCGGGTCAACGTCGGCTTCGCCAAGTTGCAGATGCTCGATGCGCTCAAGTTCAGCGAAACCATCTACGGCCTGGGTGCCGGGATTTTCTTCATCGGCTATGTGCTCTGCGGGCTGCCCAGCAACCTGGCGCTCAACCGCTTCGGCCCGCGGCGCTGGATCGCGCTGATGATGATCGCCTGGGGCACGCTGTCGACCTGCCTGCTGTTCGTCACCACGCCCATGGAGTTCTACGTGCTGCGCCTGTTCACCGGCGCCGCCGAAGCGGGCTTCTTCCCCGGCATCGTGCTGTACCTTTCGCGCTGGTTCCCGGCGACCCGGCGCGGGCGGATCATGGCCCTGTTCATGTCGGCGATCCCGGTGTCCGGCTTGCTCGGCGGGCCGTTCTCGGGCTGGATTCTCAATCACTTCGCCGCCGGCCAGCATGGCCTGGCCGGCTGGCAGTGGATGTTCCTGATCCAGGGCCTGCCCACCGTACTGCTCGGCTTTCTGGCAATTTTCCTGCTCAGTGACGGCTACGCCAAAGCCAAGTGGCTGAGCCCTGCTGAACGGCAGATGATCGAGGCCGACCTCAAGGCCGATGCCGCCAGCAAACCGCCGACCACCAGCGACAGCGTACTGTCGGTGTTCGCCAACCCGCTGATCTGGACCTTCGGTTTCGTCTACTTCTGTATCCAGAGCGGGGTTTACGCGATCAACTTCTGGCTGCCGTCGATCATCAAGAACCTGGGCTTCAACGATGCCCTGCTGATCGGCTGGCTGAGCGCGATCCCCTACCTGCTGGCCGGGGTGTTCATGTTGCTGGTCGGGCGCTCGGCGGACCTGCGCAACGAGCGCCGCTGGCATTTGGTGGTACCGATGCTGATGGGTGCCCTGGGCCTGGTGATTGCGGTCAACTTCGCCCACAGCCCGGTGATCGCTATCATCGGCCTGAGCATCGCCACCATGGGCGCCCTCACCGGCCTGCCGATGTTCTGGCCCATGCCCACCGCGCTGCTGAGCGCCGGCACCGCAGTGGCGGGCCTGGCGATCATCAACTCGGTCGGGCAGATGGCGGGCTTTCTCAGCCCGTACCTGGTCGGGTTCATCAAGGACCAGACCGGCTCGACCGATGCGGCGTTGTATTCGCTGGCGGGCTTGATTGTGTTTGGCAGCCTGGTGGCGTTGCGGGTTTCGCGAGTGCGGGCTGCCGGGGCGGTGGCTGAACCGGTGAACTGAGGCACCCCCATCGCGGGGCAAGCCCGCTCCTGCAATAGGTGGGAGCGGGCTTGCCCCGCGATGCTTTAAATCGGAGGTGGAACTGTGTAAAACAGATCGAATTCCAACCGCGAAGGGACTTTCGATCATGATCTACCGTCCTCTGGGCCAAAGCGGCCTGCAGGTGTCTGCACTGACCCTGGGCAGCATGATGTTCGGCGAGCAGACCAGCACCGAAGACTCGCTGCGCATCATCGACAAGGCCTGGGATCAGGGCATCAATTTCATCGACACTGCCGACGTGTACAACGCCGGGCGCAGCGAAGAAATCGTCGGCGAGGCCATCGCCCGCAACCGCCAGGACTGGATCCTCGCCTCCAAGGTCGGTTTCGGCCCTGCCGAGGGCCTGCCCAACCGCAGCGGCCTGAGCCGCAAGCATATTTTCAACGCCATCGAAGCCAGCCTGACCCGTCTGGGTAGCGACTACCTGGACATCTACTACCTGCACCGCGAAGACCACAACACCCCGCTTGAGGTCACCGTCAGCGCCATTGGCGACCTGCTGCGCCAGGGCAAGATCCGCCACTGGGGGGTGTCCAACTTCCGTGGCTGGCGCATCGCCGAGATCTGCAACCTGGCCGAGCGCCTGGGCGTGGCCAAGCCGGTGGTCAGCCAGCCGCTGTACAACATCGTCAACCGCCAGGCCGAACCCGAGCAGTTCACCGCGGCCGCCTACCACGGCCTGGGTATCGTGCCGTTCAGCCCACTGGCCCGGGGCGTGCTCAGCGGCAAGTACGCGCCCAATGCCAGCCCCGACGCCAACAGCCGCGCCGGGCGCCAGGACAAGCGCATCCTGGAAACCGAATGGCGCCCTGAATCCCTGGAAATCGCCCAGAAGATCCACGCCTATACCCAGGCCAAGGGCGTTGGCATGGTCGAGTTCGCGATTGCCTGGGTACTCAATAACACGCTGATCAGCTCGGCGATTGTCGGCCCGCGCACCGAGGCCCAGTGGGACACCTACAGCGGCGCCCTTGAGGTGAAAATCAGCGCTGAAGACGAAGCCTTCATCGATTCGCTGGTCACCCCCGGCCACGCCTCGACTCACGGCTACAACGACAGCGCGCACTTCGTCAGCGGGCGCTTGCCACGCTGAGTTCGGTCCCCAGCAGGTGGCTGATCGCGGCCTTGAGCCTCATCGGCCGCACCGGCTTGTGCATCAGGGTGTGGCCCAGTTCGCGCACCTGCTGCTTGAGCTCGTTGCTATAGTTGGCGGTGATCATCAGCGCCGCTAGCGGTGTACGCCGTTGGGCGTTGATCGCCGCCACTGCGTCGACGCCATTGCGGCCGTTGTCCAGATGATAATCGGCAATCAGCAGGTCGGCTTCGGCGCTGTCGGTTGCCACCTGTCGCGCCAGGTCCTGCTCGCTCAGGGCCGTCACCACTTCGCAGCCCCACTGCTCAAGCAGCGTACGCATACCTGCGCAGATCGCCGCATCGTTATCCAGCACCCAGATACGTGCGCCTTCCAGGCGTTCGCGCAGCGGCTCGCTCAGGTCAGGCTCCGCCACCCGCTTCGGCGCTTGCCGGCTGCGCGGCACTTCAATGGCAAACATCGAGCCCTTGCCGGGCACTGAACGCAACTGCAGGCGATGGCCGAGGATCCCGGCGATCTTGTCGACGATGGCCAGCCCGAGCCCCAGGCCGCGATCCTGATCCGGACGCTGGACGTCACCGCGCTTGAACTCCTGGAAGACTTCCTCGCGGCGGTCTTCGGCGATGCCGATGCCGGTGTCCCAGACTTCGATCCACAGTGCCTTGCCACGTCGCCGGCAGCCGAGCAACACGCGGCCACCAGGGGTGTAGCGTATGGCATTGCTGAGCAGGTTGCGCAGGATCCGCGCCAACAGCTGGATATCGCTGTGCACGCTCAGGCCGCACGGCACGTACGCCATCCGCAAGCCCTCACTGGCGGCGGCATGGGCATATTCGGCGGCAAGATTGTCGAGCAGGTCGCTGACGGCGAAGCTGGCCAGGTCTGCCTTGATCACCCCGGCATCGAGCTTGGAGATGTCCACCAGGGTGCCGAGCAGGTTCTCGACGTCATCCAGCGAGTTGCTGACGTTGCGCACCAGCGCCGGGTTGGCGCTGCTCTGTTCGAGCAAGGCACTGGTGAACAGCCGCGCCGCATTCAAGGGTTGCAACAGGTCATGGCTGACGGCAGCGAGGAACTTGGTCTTCGACAGGTTGGCCTGCTCGGCCTCCTGCTTGGCCTGGCTCAGTTCGGCGGTGCGTTCGCGCACCCGCACTTCGAGGTTCTGGTAGGCCTGGTGCAGGGCCTCCGCAGTGCGCCGGCGTTCGGTGATGTCGCGGATCAGCACGAAGATCCCCACCACCTCGCCACCGGCCAGGCGGTTGGGCACGTAGGAGCGCAGCATGTAGCGCTGCTGGCCGTTGACGTGAGTTTCGGCGCACTCGAAGGTCACGCTCTCGCCGGCCAGCGCCCGCTCGATGTAGCCCTCCAGGCGCTGGTAGTGCTCGGGGCTGTGCACCTCGCGCAGTTTTTGCCCGAGCATCACCCCCGGCGGCCAGCAGTACCACTGCTCGTAGACTTTGTTGGTGAACTCGTAGACCAGTTCGGCATTGAGGTAGGCGATCAGTGCCGGTACATGGTCGGTGATCAGTCGGATCCAGCGTTCGCTTTCGCTCAGGGCCTCGGCGTGCTGGTAGCGTTCGGTGATGTCGGTGAAGGTATTGACGAAGCCGCCGGTAGGCAGCGGGTGGGTGCGAATCTCCAACATGCGGCCATCGAACAGACGTTGTTCCAGCTCATGCACGCAGCGGCCGTTGCCGTCGCGGCTGGCCGGGGTCAGCAGCGCCAGTTCGCTGTCGGCGATCACCTCGGTAAAACTGCGGTGCGCGGCGATCGGCGCCAGGCCGCTGAGTTCGAGAAAGCGCCGGTTCCACAACTCCAGCACGCCATCGGCATTGACCATGGCCACGCCTTGGGACAGGTTGTCGACCGCCCGTTGCAGCAAGTAGGACTTCTGCGCCACCGCCTGCTCGCGGCGGCGGGTTTCGCTGTGCTTGACCTCGGTGATATCGGTGAACAGCATCACCCGCCCGCCGTCCTGGGTCGGCCGTTCGCTGACCTGCAGCCAGCGTCCACCTTGCAGGCGATACAGCAGGTGCTCGTCGCTGGCACCGCGCTGCTCTTCGCGGAACAGGCCGCTGCTGTGCATCAGGCGCTTGACCTCGGCCAGGCGCATGCCGCTGATGATGCGGATGCGACTGTTGGCCCAGAACGCTTTGAAGCGGCTGTTGAACAGCACGATGCGCAAGTCCGGATCGAACAGTACGAACGCGTCGGAGATACTCTCGATGGCATCGACCAGGTGCTGGTGAGCGGTTTCCGCACGCAAGCGGGCATCGCTGAGCAGGTGGTTGCTGGCCTTGAGCTCGACCAGGGTCTGGTTCAGCGCATCGGTACGCTCGCGCACCTGCTCGGCCAGCACCACCGAGTGCTGGAACGCCGCATAGGAGTCGTCCGGCCGCGCCGCGCCGGACTCCAGGCGTTCGATCAGTGCGGCGTTGATCCGTAGCAGCTTGTGGTTGGCCCTTTGCAGCTCGGCCAGCCGCTGGTCACTGTTCAAGCTGGCCACGGGGCCGTCCGATGGCAACGCCGGTGAAGGTCTGGTTGATGTGCATGCCATTGAACTGTTCTCCATAGGAGTTGAAACCCAGCACCCGCTGTTGGCGCAGGAAGCTGCCGACCTCGGCCAGGCTGTCGCTGCCCTCCAGTTCCAGGCGGCGCAGGAAACAGTCGCAACCGATGGTCAGCAGCAAGGGGCCAAGGCGCTGTTGCAGCCCTTCGAACAGGTTTTCCAGATTGGGCAGCAAGGGCCCTGGGCGCATGGCGGTAAGGACGATGCCATTCTCTACTGCGCAGTAAAAACTCAGGCTCAGGTCCTCGTGCACCTGCTGGATGGCGCGCACGTAATAACGTTCGTTGATGCGCACCGCCAGCGGGTGGGCGGCAAAGGTGCGGTGGTTGATCTGGCTGACCGGCACATTGATCAGTTGTGCGTATTCCAGCGCCGCCGGCTCGGCATTGAGTTCGTAGACCCGGCGCAGGTTGCGGTCGGCGCGGGTGACCACCAGTTTTTCGCTGCGCGGCTCGATGTGATGGGTGGTGAACACCTCGAACTCCAGCCAGGTATTGACCAGCAGCACCACGGCGGCGCCCGTGCGGAAGGCGCCGTCGAAGTAAACGTGGGTGTGGTTGAGGTAGTTGTCATCACCCGCCGAGCCGCCAAAATGCGGGATGTCGCCCAGCGCCGCGCTGAGCGCTGCCAGCACGGTTTCTTCGCGACTCGACAGGCCATCGAGCAGGGTCAGGGCAAAGCTGTGGCCCTTGATCGGCGCCAGGGTGTTGCTGCGGCACTCGCCCACCAGCCGCTCGACCGTGGCTTGGGCCTGGATTAGGCTGAACTGCGGCATGGCGTCGATCAGTTCGGCGGCGATGGAAAACTGCCGGTGATCGAAACCCAGGGCGGTAATGCAGCCCCGGCCATAGCCGTCGGGGGTCAGTTCACCGGCACTGGTGCAACCGGCCAGGCGGATGCCCCCGAAGCTCTGTTGCAGGGCCTGGGCCAGGGCTGGCAGGTCGTACTCGGCGGAGCAGAAGAACAGCACAAAGCCCAGGTGCGGGTGCAGCAGCTGGCTGGCCAGCTCCTGGGCGGCGAGCTCGGCGGCGCTGGCCCGCGACACGGCACTGATCACCCCCTCGGCTTGAAACTGCTGCATGGCTGCCTCCTGGGTGGGCATTGATGGATGCAGGCAGTTTATGGAGGCTCGGGAGCGGGCCGAATGCTACTTGGGTACTGGGTGTGGGTGGCATTGGTTGTAGAACGGAACCTGTGGGAGCTGGCTTGCCATGCACATAACGCGTCGCCTGGATTGCGACCGCTGCGCGCTCGATCGCCGGCAAGTCCGGCTCCCACAGGATTGGCAGTGCTCCCAGGGGCGGTGCAAGACCTGTGGGAGCTGGCTTGCCAGCGATGAGGCCAGTACAGCCAGCACATCATGCGGCGCCTGGATTACGACCGCTGCGCGCTCGATGGCTCCCACAGGATTGGCTGTGCGCTCAGGTCTGGTGTTTACCAGGTCAGCACTGCCCCCACGGCAAAGGTATCGGTGTCTTCATTCTGCGCATCGCCCTCATGCCCGTCGATCTCGAACTGGTTGTACTCGGCCACCAGCTTGAGGTTGTCGTTGATGTCATGAAACAACGCAATACCACGGGTTTCGTAGTCGGCGCCGGTGTTCACCGCGCCATTGCCGTCATCCTTGGTCTTGCCATACGACAGCGCCAGGCGGTTCTTGCCGACCTTGTACGAGCCCTGCAGCAGGTAACCCTTGCTGTCCACTTCGCGCAAGGTCGCCTCGCCGGCATTGTTGGTGAAGAACGGGTTGATGCCCTTGGCGGTAAAACCCGAACCGGTCAGCGAGAACCCGCCCATCTTTGCCTGCACGCCATAGCCGAGACCTTTGGAGGTGACCGAGTCGACACTGCTGTCGGTATTGTCCGAAGTCTGGTAGGTGCCGTTGAGCCAGCTGTAGACCTGCGCCCCGCCCAGGTCGAACTGGTAGGTGATCTCGCTCTCGGTGCGCGGGTTTTCCTGATAGGCCTTGCCCACCGCGCTGTCGTCGTTGGTGTCGACCGGGTCCATGATCCCCACGGCGATGCGCAGGCCTTCCATTAGCGGTGTGCGGTAGGTGATCTGCGAGGTCGGGAACGGGTACGGGTAGCCACTGCCGATATTGCCGAACGACACGCCGCCGCCATCCACCAGGCCCAGGGTGTCACTGACCTGGCCATAGCCTGCCAGCAGCTCGTCGAGGAGGATGTTGGAGCGGGCGAACAGGCCGAAGTCCTTGCCGATCAGCACCTCGCCCCACTCCGGGTTGGCGACGGTGCCGTAGAACTGCCGCACGTCGATGGCGGTGTCGGTGCCGTTGGTTTCGCTGTCGTTGATGGTCACCCAGAACGAGGCGCGGCCACCGAGCTTGAGGTCATCCACCTGGCGGGTCATGTTGAAGCCCAGGTAGTTGGGCAGAAAGCCCATCTTCACCCGCGACTGGCGACGATCGTACTGCTCCCCTGCCCGATCGACGTCGCTGTTGACGTAGAAGGCGTTGATGTAGCCGTCGGTGGAAAAGGTCGTCTGCTCCTTGTCGTAGAGCATGATTTCGGCATCGGCCAAGGGGCTCAGGCCCAGGGCCACGAGGCTGGTCAGCAAAGGCAGGAAACGGCGATTGGCGTTTTTATTGTTGTGCATGGCGCTCTCCGCAAACGGGGGGACGAATGTCGGAGGGGATTATCGAAATGCGCGCCAGGCAGCCATACGCTGCCTTGGAACGTACAGAGTGCTGCTTTGGCGCCGCGGGCCTAGCTCCCCGCAGGCGGAACTAATACCTTGTTCGCCGGTGTCACAAGGCTAAAGTGGCAAGACCCGGTGCGTTAGGCGCGCCTACCCATGCAAAAATGCAGACTCAGCCTGCAGATTTACGGATTGTATTGGGCAAATTTGCACTGATACGATCCTTCGATCCTCTAGCGCCTATCCAGACCGTGTTAAAACACGTGGAAAATCAATAACAAAGCAGGGAGACAGCGATGACCGCGCACGCTCAAGCGCCAACCGAAGCCCATGTACTGGCCGAGGTTCGCAATCATATCGGTCACTTGACCCTCAACCGCCCCGCCGGCCTCAACGCCCTGACCCTGGACATGGTCCGCAGCCTGCAGCGCCAACTGGACGCCTGGGCCGCCGATACCCAGGTGCACGCCGTGGTGCTGCGTGGCGAAGGCCCGAAAGGCTTCTGCGCCGGTGGCGACATCCGTTCGCTGTACGACAGCTACAAGGCCGGCGACAGCCTGCACCGGGATTTCTTCGTCGAGGAATACGCCCTCGACCTGTGCATCCACCATTACCCCAAGCCGATCCTCGCCCTGATGGACGGCTTCACCCTCGGCGGCGGCATGGGCCTGGCCCAGGGCGCCGACCTGCGGGTGGTCACCGAGCGCAGCCGCCTGGCCATGCCGGAAACCGCCATCGGCTACTTCCCTGATGTGGGCGGCAGCTATTTTCTCTCGCGCATTCCCGGCGAGCTGGGCACCTACCTGGGGGTCAGCGGCGTGCAGGTGCAGGCGGCCGATGCGCTGTACTGCGGCCTGGCCGACTGGTACCTGGACAGCAGCAAGCTCGCCAGCCTCGATGAACGCCTGAACACCCTGAGCTTTGGTGAACACCCGCTCAAGGACCTGCAAGGGGCGCTGGCCAAACTCGGCACCCAGGTGCTCGAAGACGCGCCGCTGGCCAAGCTGCGTCCGGCCATCGATCACTTCTTCGCCCTGCCCGATGTTGGCAGTATCGTGGAGCAGTTGCGGGCAGTCACCGTGGCCGACAGCCACGACTGGGCGGTGAAAACCGCCGACCTGCTGGACAGCCGCTCGCCGCTGGCTGTGGCCGTGACCCTGGAGATGCTCCGCCGTGGCCGCCACCTGAGCCTGGAAGACTGCTTTGCCATGGAGCTGCATCTGGACCGCCAGTGGTTCGAGCATGGCGACCTGATCGAAGGCGTGCGTGCGCTGATCATCGACAAGGACAAGCAGCCACGCTGGAACCCCGCCACCCTCGCCGGCCTCAGCCGCCAGCGCGTGGAACAATTCTTCGAAGGCCTCTGAGGCCTGGAGTACGCAGATGCAAGACCTGGAACTGACAGAAGAACAGATCATG
>RCUL01000422.1_pt1 | contig 22686 bp, 20 predicted proteins | sample 2167521 | NCBI WGS metagenome assembly RCUL01 (sample SAMN09932745, study PRJNA488358) | compost metagenome | feature: garden; material: soil; isolation source: compost soil in acetic acid-enriched culture | place: Germany: Experimental Botanical Garden Goettingen | collected 2016-01-27
ACTTTGACGTTGGCATCAACCACGCGTTTTACAGCAACAAGAGCCTTCATGTAATCCTCGGCTGTTCTAGCAAAAGTAAATGTTGAGAAAAGTATATTAACTCTTCAATTAAAATTTTTTAGGTACCCTATCTTGCAATGTGTTTGGCATTTCGGTCAAGTCACAATTTTCCAGAACAGCACAAAAAAAATGAAACCATCAGTTCATAAAAAAAATATTGTGCCTTATTAGGTGCTATTTCATTCTTTTTACACTCTATTTTATATATTGATTTTTATTATCTTTTTATCTTATTTAGCTTATTAGCCAGAAACATAAGATCACCTTTAAATAATCGAGATTAGATGTTTTTGACTCAGGGGTACCGACAAAATATCCGAAGATCAAAATGGTCAATTTGACTATTTTCCCTATTTCTCTTAAACAAATTTCTAAAAAAATACAAATGATGTCTACATTCGTATAAGACTTGCCATTTTAGTCAACTTTATTATTAAGATAGTTTTTAAATCTATTCATTCTTTTGCGCTCTCGGATGAGCTCGATCATAGACTTGCGCCAAATGATCAAAATCAATATGCGTATAAATTTGTGTGGTAGACAAGTTGCTATGGCCTAACATTTCTTGTACTGATCGCAAATCACCACTACTTGATAACATGTGGCTAGCAAAACAATGTCTTAATAAATGCGGATGTAAATCTACATTCACGCCGGCTCTTTGCGCTTGAAGCTTTACACGCTTCTCGATTTGACGTGGGGTTAACACGCCACCTCTTTGAGAAATAAAAACAAAAGCATTTTGATCAAAATGGCCTTTCCAGATTTTGTAAATTTTTAGCCAATTCAATAGGCTTTCTTTCGCCTTTTTTCCAAACGGTACAATACGGGTTTTATTTCCTTTACCTGTAATACGGACCAGTTGCCGATTAAAATCTATATCTTTAATTGTTAAACCTTGCAGCTCAGCCAGACGCAAACCACTTGAGTAAAGTAATTCCAACATGGCTTTATCACGTAACCATAGTTGCTGATCAACCGGTTTCTCAGGCATAGGTTGATCTAAAATTTGATTAACCGTTTCTATGTCGATCATACCAGGCAAAGGTCTAGGCTGGCGTTTTAGCTTAAAATCATCAGTAGGATTAATTTCTAGATATTTTCCTTGTTCAGCCCATTTCATGAACTGGCGAATGGAAGTGAGATGACGCTGCATACTGCTTGAACTTAACTGGTCCTGCTCAACACGCTGGGCCAAATATTCACGTAAATCTGAAGCTTCAACATTTCTTAAATCAATTTGCTTGAGATCACAAAACTCAAGAAAGCTTTTAACATCTCTTTCATAAGCCGTAATCGTGTGCTCAGACTGGTTCTGAATTTTTCTTTCTTTTAACCACATTGAGAGCAGTTGTAATGCAAAATCCAAATTGCTCTCCATTTATTTGCTCATTTTATTTTTTTCAGTGTACCAAAAAGTAGTTGATCAGGAAAATTGAGATCTTACAGCATAATAACTAACTACCTTATATATGTATTACACTTTAGCTCAAGTATTTGTCGGAACCTTGCTGCCATGACCACCATACTCATACCCTATCTACTTGCAATTACCTTACTTACGCTTACCCCGGGTCTGGATACGACTTTAATTATTCGTACTGCTACACTTGAAGGTAAATCCAAAGCATTCCAAGCAGCAGTAGGCATTAGCCTTGGCTGTATTGTGTGGGGAATTGTCGTGGCCTGCGGTTTAGGCGCTCTACTTATGGCATCTGATTTAGCATTTAATATTCTAAAATGGATGGGAGCTGTTTATCTCGCATGGCTTGGTTTAAATATGATTTTAAAACCACGTAGCCGACTTGCAGACATGCAAGAAAGTAATTCCAATCGCTCTACTTCAGAGAATTGGTTTATCAAAGGTTTCTTTGGCAATTTACTCAATCCTAAAGTTGGCATTTTTTATATTTCATTTCTTCCGCAGTTTATTCCAGCGCAAGCATCGGCTGTCACTTGGGTGATGGGACTTGTAATGATTCATGTGGTGATTGGAATAGTATGGTCAACTTTATTAATTCTAGCCATGCAGCCACTTTCACGTTATCTAAAACAACCTAAATTTGTGAAATATATGGATCGGATTACAGGCAGTATTTTTGTTCTGTTCGCATTGAAATTAGCTTTCAGTAAGAGATAAATTTTAAAAAGCGTGCTAACGCATAGCACGCTAAATAATAGTTAAAGATTTACATGAAGTTTTTTTAAGTAGTTTTCTATTTGAACTGCAACTTCATTGGCATGTTTTTCTGCTAATTGATGATCCCCACCTTTCACAACATATAACGTCGACTTTTCAAACTTTTGATTTAAATATTGGCCTACCTGAACAGGACTCACTGGATCGTTATCGCCCCAGATTAATAAAGTTTCAACATTTATATCTGGCAAAAACTCTTCGTAGTTAGCATTAGTGGTAACAAACCAATCTGGATATTTTAAAAAGGCTTGGCGATATGCTTCTCGCCAATCTTGAATATTAAATGCAGAGAGATCAATTCCACCGGAAGTTGCAATCAAGACCAGCCCTTTAACCAGTTGAGGTTTTTGCAACGCTGCGGCAACAGCAAAAATGCCACCCATAGATTGAGCAATAATTACAGACTCATCATTAATTTGATTAAGAACATAGTTTGTTAAGTCTTCAAAATTTTTGACCTCTACAGATTCTGGTGTATCTCCAAAGCCCGGATAACCAATAATTTTTGTATGATACTGCTGAGGTAGTTTTTCAATTAATGGATGCCAAAATGTAGTACTCCCTGACGCACCGGGAAGGAAAATTAAATTCATGTCATGCTTCTTCTAATTGTTTTAATAATGGTTCAAGTATTTCTTTCCCTCTTAACTGCTGTAACCATATTTCAGGAATCCCTTCATATCCAAACACAATTCCTGCCAATCCTCCTGCAACACAAGCGGTTGTATCAGTATCTTGTCCTAAGGCAATAGCTGTTTTAATGACGTCTTGATAACTACCTTGTTGCAGAGCAAAACGGGCTGAATGTAAACAATCTACTACGTAACCACTGCCTGATATTTTTTTCTCATGTGTTGAATCAAGAATATTATCGAGTTCTTGTTGTTCATTAACACTATTTTTATAAAGTTGCATCAGTATTGAAATACTAGATTTCCAAGCATCATTAACTGATTGTCCTTTCAATAAATATTTTGCCCATAAGCAATATAAAGCGCAACAAATTTTTGATCGGAGATGAGCATGGGTCAAATGGGACTGCTGATAGGCTAACTCAACTAATTGCTGATCTGATCCCCTATGCCATAATGTCAAAGGTAATGTGCGCATCAACGCTCCATTACCATTCGAATGTTCATCTGTATTCGCTATCTCTTCTACAGACACCCCAGCTTCATAACGTTTTAACGCCTGAGCAGTTTGTACACCAATATCAAACACTTGATAATCAACCGCCATATAACCATAACGGTACCAATTGCGAAGACGGTTAGCAAAATCGATACTATCGAGTTTCTGACAATGCAATAGTGACGCTAATAAGCATAGAGCCTGAGCTCCATCATCTGACCATGTCCCAATTGGAATATCTGGATAAGTTCGCCTAAAATCTTTAGGTGGAACCATATCAATATGTGAGTAAAGTGGAAGCTGCAAAGCTGAATGAAATTCATATGGTACACCGACTGCATCACCAATCAGCAATCCATAAATTGCTCCTTTAATTCTATTTTGCATTTTTCTCTCAATATTTATTCTTATAAAATAAAGGGGAAAGGCCTTATTTTAAGTCCTCTCCCCTAAGACAAATCTAATTTAGCCTTGAAAATAACGTAAATCCAAACGCCCATCATATACATGGGTTGTTGGACCAGTCATCCAGACCACATCGCCTTCTTGCCATTCAATTTGTAGCTTACCGCCAGCCAATTCAACTTCAACTGAATTACCCAGTAAGCCACGGCGCATGCCACTTACCGCAGCAGCACAAGCACCTGTCCCACATGCAAGTGTTTCACCTACACCACGTTCAAATACACGAAGGCGCACATGGTTTTCATCAATTACTTGCATAAAACCAGCATTCACACGCTCAGGAAAACGTTTATGTGACTCAACTTGTGGACCAATACCAGCAACATCTGCTGTGAGTACATCTGGAACAATAGTTACAGCGTGAGGATTGCCCATATTGACCACATCAATACTAATGTTTTGGTCATTGGCTAACTCAAGTGTATATAAAGCTTCTGGTTGTTCAGCAACAAATGGAATTTCATTTGGTAAAAATTTTGGGTAGCCCATATTCACGCGTACCCAACCATTTTGCCCAAGTTCTGGCTTTACAATACCGGCTTTGGTTTGAACAGTAATATTGGTTTTGCTCGTTAAATGACGCTCATGTACAAAACGAGCAAAACAACGGACACCGTTACCGCATTGTTCAACTTCAGAACCATCAGCATTAAAAATACGATATTTAAAATCTGCTTCGGGTAAATCAGGTGGTTCAACAATCAAAAGCTGATCAAAACCAATACCAAAATGACGGTCAGCTAAGCGTTGAATTGTTTCTGTATCTAAATAAGCACGTTGGCTAATCAGATCAACCACCATAAAGTCATTGCCTAAGCCATGCATTTTAGTAAATTCTAACAACATTTCATTTACTCCTCAGGCAATAAACGTTCTTTTTCCCAAAGGGATTCAACTGTTTCACGCTCACGAATCAAATGAGCTTTATCGCCTGATACCATTACTTCAGCGGCACGTCCACGTGTGTTGTAATTTGAGCTCATTACAAAACCATAAGCACCAGCACCGAGTACAGCCAACAAGTCATTTTCTTTTAAAGCCAATGAACGATCTTTACCAATAAAATCACCTGTCTCACAGATTGCACCAACAAGATCCCAAGTTTTTTCTTCAGTATCTGAACTTGGTACCACAGGTTGAATATCCATCCAAGCTTCATATAAAGCTGGGCGAATCAAATCGTTCATTGCTGCATCAATAATGGCAAAGTTACGGTGGCTTGTTGGTTTGAGCAAATCAACTTTTGTTAAAAGCACACCTGCATTTGCACTAATGCTACGGCCCGGTTCCATATACACTTTGAGACCTAACTTTTCTAAAGCAGGTTTCATTGAGTTGGCATATTCTTCAACACTTGGTGGTGTCTCATCTTTATAACAAACCCCTAAACCACCACCGATATCAATATGTTTAAGATTGATACCAAGTTTTTTTAATTCATCGATCATCACCATGACACGATCTAAAGCATCAACAAAGGGCTTAGTCTCGGTTAATTGCGAACCGATGTGGCAGTCAATCCCAATAATTTCAAGGTTGGGTAAAGATGCAGCATATTGATAGGTTTCATAAACGGTATCACTTGGAATACCAAATTTATTTTCTTTAAGACCTGTTGAAATATAAGGATGTGTTTTTGCATCTACATCAGGGTTTACACGTAAAGAAATCGGAGCTTTCTTGCCTAAACGAGCCGCCACTTTTTGAAGACGGTCTAGTTCCGCATAAGACTCTACATTAAAGCAGGCAATACCTACATTTAATGAGGTTTCAATATCAGCTTCGGTTTTACCTAAACCAGAAAAAACAACTTTAGATGCATCTCCACCCGCTTTTAAAACACGCGCAAGCTCACCACCTGATACGATATCAAAACCAGCACCAAGTTTTGCCAATACATTAAGAACAGCTAAATTTGAGTTAGATTTCACCGCAAAACAGATTTGATGATCAATAAAGTCAAAGGCACGGTCCATATCTAAGTAATGTTTTTCAAAAGCTGTTTTTGAATAAACATACAACGGTGTGCCAAATTGCTGCGCAAGCTGCTCCAGAGAACATTGCTCTGCGTGCAATACTCCATTAATGCGGGTGAAACTCATGAATGTGTCCTTATTTCAAAGCTTAAGGTGATGTTGTTTGGGTTGGAGCTGATGATGATTCAACTGACTGATCAGCTTTTTCATCTTTTTGTACAGCTTGTTTCGATTCGTTATTACGATAGAGCAAGTATTTTGCGCGTTTGTCATAATTTGGATCAGAAGGCAGTTGCAATGCTCCTGACTGACCACAAGCGGTAAGCAAAATACTGCTGCTCAATAAACTGATGAGGCAAATGACACGACGCATCTGAGCACCTGATTTAAACAATTCGGTGCAGTATACCGTGATCAGGCAAACGGCTAAAGAGTAAACTTAGCAGGAAAAACAATATCGATAAAAAAACGCCAGCTTTTCAGCCAGCGTTTGATTATCACTCATTAAAAAGCTTATTTTTTATTGCGTGGTTTATAGAAGAAGAAATAGCCAATGAGCAAAATAATAAACCAGATTGGGCTGACTTTAAGCGCTTTGAACGTATCTGGTTCTAAAGACAACACGTAAATCATGCCAATAAAGAAAATAATGGTGACCCAACATGTAAATAAACCACCTGGTAACTTAAATGTCGATTTTGCATGCAGCTCAGGACGCGTAGTGTAATAACGGATATAACTCCAGATAATGAGTAACCACACGCAAATGAACAGAATCGTTGAAAGTGTCGTTGCAAGCGTAAATGCCTCAACTGTATTGGGTACAAAATACTGTAAAGCTGCACCTAACAATAAACACGCAGCAGAAAAATACAATGCATTTGCTGGTACTGCACGTTTGTTCAATTTACCAAAAGCTTTTGGCCCCTGATCTTCACGTGATAGACCAAATAACATACGGCTTGTTGAGAAGACACCACTGTTCATTGATGACATCACTGATGACAATACGACTAAGTTCATCAAGATTGCTGCTGCTGCAACACCTGCTTGACTAAACAAATTTACAAATGGACTGATGGCTGGATCAATTCGATTCCACGGCGTTACTGACATTACAATAATTAATGCGAACACATAGAAAATAATGATACGAATCGGAATTGAGTTAATTGCTTTAGGCAAATTACGTTCAGGATCTTTAGTTTCCGCAGCCGTTGTTCCAACCAGCTCTACACCAACGAAAGCAAAGATCGCAATCTGGAAGCCTGCTAAGAAACCATGCACCCCAGTTGGGAAGAAACCACCATTGGCCCAAAGATGAGTAAATGAAGCAACTTCACCTGTAGTAGAGGTAAAGCCAGTAAAGATCATCCACAGACCTACAGCAATTAAAATAACAATTGCTAGAATTTTAATGAGTGCAAACCAGAACTCCAACTCACCAAATAAGCGAACTGTTAATAAGTTCAAGCCCATAATGAATACAATGGCGGCAACACTAATCATTGCCCCTTCAACAGGCGAAAAAGGCAGTCCATTATTGAAGAATTGTAAGTAATAGATAATTGCCGAGAGGTCAGCGATACCAATGGTGATCCAACATAACCAATAAGTCCACCCTACAAAATAACCTGCCCATGGACCGATTAAATCTGTTGTGAAATCAATGAAAGATTTATAAGCCAAATTTGAAAGAAGTAATTCGCCAAGCGCACGCATGACGAAAAACACCATCGTACCAATGATCAAATAAATGAATAAGATCGATGGACCTGCAAGACTAATCGTTTTGCCTGATCCCATGAATAGTCCGGTACCAATTGCGCCGCCAATCGCGATCAGCTGTAAATGCCGATTTGAGAGGCTACGATGGAGCTCACCTTGTTCATGAGACTCACTCAGATTTTGATTCGACATTCTATGAATACACTCCAGTAATTTTTTTAGTCCGTTAGCTAAAATCAAAAAGACGATATCGCACCATTTTCAGGTATCTTTTAAATGTATATTTTTGAAAATTTTTCAGCTAACCAATTTTTGTCTGTATTGCTGATGATTTCAAGCTACATACAATTATGGCTGATAATACGCACAAGCTCATTTCAAAACAACGCACTTTTAAGTCAACTTTTGTCTGACAAGTTCATTCGTTCATACAAATAAAAAAAGGTAGTCCCAAGACTACCCTTCCGGAATTAAATAACTAAATAAACTAAATTTCTGAAACTTTATTTCTGCTTATTTTTCAATTTTTCTTCCCAGAATGTTGCATTTTTTATTCCTAATTTAATAGGATCAAATGTGTATTCTGTTACTCCGGCTTTTTGCTGTGCCTCATAATCCTTCAATGCTTTAATAGTAGGTTTCCATATAAAATAAGTCACAATAATACCAACGATGTTGATCCATGCCATTAAACCTACACCAATGTCACCAATACCCCATATATAACCAGTTGCACTCAATACTCCATAAGATACAGATAAAATAATAAAGCACTTAACCACAAATAATAGTGATGGAGATTTTGTAATATAGCTTAGATAAGTAATGTTAGTTTCTGCGATGTAGTAATAGGCAACAATTGTTGTGAAAGCAAAAAAGAAAACAGCTAAAGCCACAAAAATTTGGCCAAAATTACCAAACATTGTACTTACAGCCATTTGGGTGAATGCAGGAGAACCAATTTCAACTGTAGCTCCCACATTTTGTACAATAAATTGACCTGCTTCTAAGGTACCTTGTACGTTATACATCCCTGTAATTAAAATCATGAATGCTGTAGCAGAACAAACAAATAAAGTATCTACATAAATTGAAAATGCTTGAACAAATCCTTGTTGAGCCGGATGCTGAACTTCAGCCGCAGCCGCAGCGTGAGGACCTGTTCCTTGACCTGCTTCATTTGAATAAACACCACGTTTTACTCCCCAGCCAATCGCCGCACCAAGACCCGCCATAGGAGAAAAAGCATCTTCAAAAATTAATTTAATTACTCCAGGGAGTTCATGGATATTGGCAATTACAATAATGACAGCCATTAAAATATATCCAGCAGCCATGAATGGCACCACGAACTCAGCAAAACGTGCGATCCGCTTGATTCCTCCAAAAATAATGATGGCAAGCAAACTTACAATTACAGCAAGGGCAACAAGTTTAAATAATCCAATATCTCCAAAAATAATTGTTCCTTCACCTGTAATCTGGGTAAAAGCTTTACCTACAGCATTTGCTTGGATACCTGGTAAAAATAAACCACAAGAAATAATCGCAGCAATAGCAAACACGATTCCTAACCAGCGTTGTCCTAAACCCCTATCAAAATAAAAAGCTGGACCGCCACGGTATTGCCCTTGATATTCAACCTTATAGATTTGACCTAATGTCGATTCAACATATGCTGTACTTGCTCCTAGAAATGCAACTAACCACATCCAAAAGACAGCACCAGGACCACCAAAACCAATTGCTGCCGCGACACCTGCAATGTTACCAACACCGACTCGACCAGATAATGAAACTGCAAGCGCCTGAAAAGATGAAATGCCCTGTTCAGAAGAATTTCCTTTTATTAATAACCTTACCATTTCTTTCATTTGGCGTACTTGAACGAATCTAGTCAAAATAGAAAAAAATAAACCCGCGCCTAAGCACAGGTAAATCAGTCCTTTACTCCAGATTATGCTATTTACCCAATCAACAATTTCTGCTGCACTCATAGATATCAACCTTTTGTATTTTTAAAATACAATACTCATATTATTTTGTTCGTTTTTTACTTCAGCAATATCCATGCCATTTCTATAATAAACAGGTAGATATATACATCAGTAAAACACCTTCCTTGGGGATAGATTAGATTTTTTATATCCACTGAAAACAAACTCTATCTGACTTGTAAAAATCCTATATCGTGTTATTTTTGATGTCTTTCCCTTTTAGTTCCTAAAAAGCTCCCCCTTTTCTAATTCCTAATCTTTTACATGAAAAATTTAGGAAAAAGAGCTAAGGACTCTCTATAGAACTATATTTATATAATATCGAGCAAAATTTCAATTTTTTATGAGTAAAGTCAAAACTATTTACCGTTGCGAGCAATGTGGTGCCGATCATCTTAAATGGGCAGGTCAATGTTCAGAATGTGGTGAATGGAATTGCCTGACTGAAGTCAGACTTGAACCAACCACTGCGCACCGAGCACGTCCCAAAACTGGGGGCTATGCAGGCCAAGCCGCTAATATTACAACACTTAATAAAGTCTCAGTTTCCCATGAAACCCGCTTACAGACAGGTATTAGCGAATTTGATCGTGTACTTGGTGGAGGCTTGGTTACTGGTTCAGTCGTACTGATCGGCGGTGACCCCGGTATTGGTAAATCGACCATTCTGTTACAAACAGCGACCCACATGGCAAGTGCGAAAAGCTCTGCACTTTATATTACGGGTGAAGAATCGTTATCTCAGGTTGCTCTTCGTGCTCAACGTCTTGATTTGCCTACTGACAAATTAAAAGCCATGGCCGAAACTTGTGTAGAACGAATTTGTGAGGTTTTAGAACAAGAAAAGCCTGCTGTGGCTATTTTAGATTCCATTCAGACGCTTTACACCGAAACACTTCAATCGGCACCAGGTGGTGTTTCTCAAATTCGTGAATCTGCTGCATTACTTACACGCTATGCAAAAAATAGTGGCACGGCGTTATTTCTTGTTGGTCATGTGACCAAAGAAGGTGCACTTGCTGGCCCTCGTGTTTTAGAGCACATGGTGGATTGTGTACTTTACTTTGAAGGTCAATCCGACTCACGCTATCGAATGATTCGTGCGGTTAAAAACCGTTTTGGTGCGGTCAATGAACTGGGTGTATTTGCCATGACAGATAAAGGGTTACGTGAAGTTGCTAACCCTTCTGCCATTTTCTTGAGTCGTTATGATGAAGCAATTCCCGGTTCAATCGTCATGATTAGCCGTGAAGGGACTCGTCCTCTTTTAGTCGAAGTACAAGCTTTGGTGGACGATGCACAAGGACAACCACGACGCGTCGCATTAGGCCTTGAACAAAACCGTTTGAACATGCTGCTTGCTGTAATGCATCGTCATGGCGGTGTCCAAACCACAGGACAAGACGTCTATGTCAATATAGTGGGTGGCTTAAAAATTACCGAAACAGGTTCCGACTTAGCGGTTTTGTTAGCATGCGCCTCAAGTTTACGTACTAAAGCTTTACCTCAGCAGCTTGCAGTTTTTGGCGAAGTTGGTCTTTCGGGTGAAATTCGCCCCGTTCCTAATGGTCAAGAGCGTTTAAAAGAAGCTGCTAAACATGGTTTTAAATATGTCATTTTACCAAGAGGTAATGCGCCGCAAAAAGCAATTCCAGGCGTACAAGTCATTGCGGTTGCCCGCCTGCATGAAGCATTGACCGAAGCAATGCAATTGAGTGATGAATTGACATAAAAAAATATACTTTTATAGTTGAAATTTAGGGTAAATACCTGCATAAATACTATTGTAAATTAATTTTAAACAGGAATTTCCTATGGAAGTACACCAGCGTGGCTTGATTAGCGGTATTTTAATGGCTGCTTTAGCAATTTCTCCTCTTGCTGAAGCTAAACGTGCAGGTGGTGGTAAAAGCCACGGTATGGCACGCTCTACCACTTCAAGCCAGTCATATCAACAACCTCGTCAAGTGACTCCTGCTCAACAACCTGCTACTGCACCTCAAAGATCTGGTCCAGGCGTTGGTTCAATGGTTGCAGCTGGTGTGGCTGGTGCTGCCGTAGGTGCTGTTGCAGCAAATGCTTTAGCTGATGACAAACCAACATCAACTGAGCAGCAAGCAACTCAAGCTGAAGCCCAACAAGAGGAAAAGGGTGGTATCCCTAGCTGGATTTGGGTATTACTTGCAGCAGCTTTAGCCTTTTTTGTATTCCGCAAATTTGGCGCAAAAAAAAAATTAGCAGCTAATAATCCTTACGCACCAAACAACGGCGGTCAAAACCCATTTGGCCGTTCTGCTGCACCACAAGCGACACCACGTAATGCTGGCGATAATACAAACATCTTTGGTCAGTCTGTGGCTGGTGGTGCCGCAACCCAAGCTCCTTTTGGCGGTGTAACAACCAGCAATGGCAACCAACTTCCGGACGGTAGTGAACCAGCTGCGTTCTTGCGTATTGCACGTCAACGTTTTAATCATATCCAATCGATGAATACTGCAAGTAACATTGAAGAAATTCGCCGTTACTTAACACCAGAACTTTATACTTCTATGTATAACGACATCATGGAAAACCAAGATCAAGACGTTGCTGAATTTAGCAATCTAAATGCAATGGTTGTAGACAGTGCGAATGAAAATGGTCAATACGTTGTGAGCGTACGCTTCACAGGTAATGTGAGTGAAGATTTAAACAGCTTGCCACAACCATTTACTGAAATCTGGCACTTTGTTAAATCTGCTGGCTCTCAGCAAGACTGGGTAGTTGCTGGTATTCAACAAGCTTAATTTGAATCAGTCTTAAATAAAAAAGCCACAATATTGTGGCTTTTTTATTTGTTAGTTTTTAAGCAATGTCTGCTGGGAATGTAATAACTTTTTCAATTTTGACCTGATCCATCGCAACCATTAATAGACGGTCTATCCCTAAAGCAATTCCTGAGCATTCTGGCATATGAGGTAAAGCAGCTAATAGATGTTCATCTAAAGGCATAACATGGAGATCTTGCTTAGCCCGCTCTGCATTGTCTGCTTCAAAGCGTGAACGTAACACCTCTGCATCAAGCAATTCGTCATAGGCATTTGCCAGCTCTAAACCTTCAATATAAACCTCAAAACGCGCAGCAACCTCTTCTCCATCTTCATCGAGTTTTACCTTTGCCAAAGATGCCATCTCTGGTGGAAAGTCAGTTAAAAAGACAGGTGCATCAAACCCCAAACTTGGTTCAACAAAATGCGAGAATAATAAATCGATATAAGCTAAACGGTCTTCACCCAAATCAAGGTTTAAGCCCACACGATTTGCCGTATCTTTAAGTTGCTTTAACGTTGCTTGTAATGGGTTAATGTCTAGACGATCTTGAAAGGCATGCTTATAACTTAAAATAAATGGACGAACTTCACCAAAACGATGCTGCAAACAGCTTTGCAATAAATCGGCGGTTTCATGCATTAAAGCTTTTAGATCAAAACTCGGGCGGTACCATTCAAGCATCGTAAATTCACTATTGTGTTTACGCCCGTGTTCATCATCTCGAAAAACCTTACAAATCTGGTAAATCGGTCCACTACCACTTGCCAACAATCGCTTCATGGCAAACTCAGGTGAAGTCTGTAAATATTGAGTTTGCAGTTTGCCATTAATATGACGCAAAGCCTGCACAGAAGCTAAATGCACATCGGTGACACCTGCTTGTGAAACAATCGGTGTTTCAACTTCCATGACGCCACGTTCTGCAAAAAACTGGCGGATTTGGGTGTAGAGCTTAGCACGAGCTTTTAAGGCATCAATGGAACAAGTAGGTTGATAACTTAAACTCATGCCTGCGGCCCTCCATGTGCTGCCCACTCGCGACGCAGCGGATAGTTCTTACGTAATAAATCAAATGCTTTTTGCTCTACCTTACCGTCTTTAATGCAAGCACGTATGTTGGCATCGTCTTGTGCAATGTCATAAATTTGAGTTAATTTTTGCTTTAACACAGCCTTTAAGTCATGACCTGAAAAATAATCTTCGCACGTAGGCAATTGTGTCTCGAAACGCTTATTTATATCGAACCCAAACTTTTGGCAAAACGCTTCATAAATCATTTGTGTACCGCGAGCCTTCCCTTCAAGGCTATAACCAGCAATATGCGGTGTGGCCAAAGCCAACATATCAAGAAGCTGTTCAGATATGACAGGCTCATGTTCAAATACATCGAGCACGACTTTACGTTTTGTACGCTGAATATCTTCGATTAAAGCCGCTTCTTTAACGACTGGACCACGCGCACTATTAATTAAAATTGTATTAGGTTGAAGTGTTGCAAAAGCTTGCTCATCAAAAAGATGATACGTCGCATGCTCACCATTTTTAGTTAAAGGCACATGAATTGAAATTGCATTCGCTTGTTGCAAGAGCATTTCTAAGTTTACATTTTCAATTGAATCTAACTGTACATAAGGGTCAAAGCCAATCACACGCCAGCCAAGCAACTGAGCCATATATGCTAAACGTTTACCCACGTTTCCAAACCCAACAATGCCTAGGGTAAATTTTTCTTGTTGTTCTAAAAGGTTGGCATCTAAATGCAGTAAAGCAGTAATTACATATTCAGCAACTGCTTGGGCATTACAACCTGCTGCATTTGCCCACGTAATCCCTTGTTTCTCTAAAGCTGGAATATCTAAATGATCGGTACCAATTGTGGCACTACCTACATATTTTATTGAAGTGTCTCGGATTAAACTCTCGTTAACTGCTGTTACCGAACGAACCAATAAAGCCTCTGCATCTTTTACATCTGCATGAGTTAAGGTACGCCCTGCATGGTGTTGAATATCGCCAAACTCTGAAAAAAAGTAATCGGTAAATGCCAAATTTTCATCTGCGACGATTTTCATTGTCTGCAACTCATAGCTTATAAAAACGTTATTATCCTTTGAGTTGTAGCAAAGTACAATGTTAATGCCTTTAAATTAGTATTCTATATATTGAATCTTTAGAACTTATAAACCACCGCTAAAATAGAAATAAGCCATCACAGCCAAAGTTATCCAAACTAGAATAATCAACACAGCAACCAAATAATTTTGAGGACGGCGTTCTTGTTGTTCAAGCCATTCTTCAGCTTGTTGTTCTGCCTCTAAAATGACGTGTTTGGGTGTAAAGCGAACAGCTAACCAAATGAGTATGGGTAAAATTAAAGCCTCATCAAGTAAACCCAAAACAGGAATAAAATCTGGAATTAAATCAATGGGACTAAAAGCATAAGCTACCGCTACAATAGCAATAATTTTTGGTAACACCGGCATTTGCGGGTGCTTTGATGCAAACCACAACATAATAATTTGTTTTTTTAGACGTTTTGCCCAATCTATTAGAGACTGCAACCAAGACACTGGGACACACTCCGACCTACCGAAGTCTGATAATAAAGTATAAAACTTCTGCCTAGCTTAAAATTAGAAAAAATAGAAATGTAAATTTCTATCTTTTTGATCATTCTTTTAATGAGAGTTTATTTAATGGTTATTTTAAGGCTTCATACTTCCGTATATAAAACAAAGCCATCACCACGACAAAAACTAGCCAAAGTTAGACCCGATATTTTTGCCAGCCGAATAGCCATACTGGTTGGGGCAGAAATTGAAGCCAATAAACCTATATTTAACTGAGCGCATTTACGAATTAATTCATAGCTTGCACGACTGGTCATGACAACAAAACCAGAACTGGTGTCATAGTTTTCTTGAGCTAAATAACCGATTAATTTGTCTAAAGCATTGTGACGTCCCACATCTTCAAATAAAGCGATAATTTGGCCTTCAACGACCCAAGCTGCTGCATGAGCACCTCCTGTTAAAGCAGTAATTTCTTGCCGATTCTTTAAATGAGCAATCGCCATCGGAATTTGCGCAAGCCATTCTTTAGAAGGTTCGGTGGTAATTTTAGGAACATCGAGATGAAACTGCTCTAAACTTTCAATACCACATAAACCACAGCCGGTACGCCCAACCATCATTCGTCTACGTTCTTTTAATGTGGCAAATGCTCTAGATGAAATCGTCATTTCGACTTCAATACCTAATTCACTCTGATGCACCTCAATGGCATACAGTTCTTTTAAGCTCGTTAAAATTCCTTCAGAGAGACTAAAACCTTTAGCAAACAAACTCACATCGGTAGGTGTTGCCATCATCACTGCATGAGAAATACCGTTATATACCAAAGCTATTGGATACTCTTGAACAATATTATCTAAAACACTTTCAGATTCGGTTTTCTTAAACCGCTGTACTTGTAATGTTTCAACCCCATAAGAATGTGGTGTCAAAATAATTTCCTTTATATTGGAATGGCGCCTTTTGGGAGCGCCATCTGTTTCAATTACATTTCTAATGTCGCCTTTGATTTAAAGACTGCTTACTTTTCTATCTGCATCTTCAGGGTCAACTGCTGTTGCCAAATTAAAGTGTTCAGGTGCATCACCGGCATGCAAAATCACAGGAACACTTTTTGAAGCCGGAATCTTGGCATATTTATCATGGCTGCTTAAGGCTACTAAAGGATTGGTTTCCGGATAGTAAGCGGCTAAGCTGCCCCGTGGAATGTTGTAAGGCACAATTCGGAAACTATGCACAATACGTTTAACGCCATCCGAGAAAACACTTTCAATATCGACCCACTGGTTTGCTTCGAAGCCAGCTTCATCAATATCGGCCTGATTCATAAACAATACACGGCGTTGACCAAAGACCCCACGGTAACGGTCATCAAGACCATATAGCGTCGTGTTGTACTGATCGTGAGAACGAGTCGTCATTAAGGTATAAACTTTACTCTCGGTATAGGCAGCAGCATATTGATTTTCTTTATCGCCATAGACTTCATTAAGTGGCGTAATCATAAACTGTGCTTTACCACTTTTTGTATTCCAGATGTGCTGATTGGCTGGATGCTCTAAGTGGAATCCACCCGGTTCATAGATCCGTAAATTAAAATCATGGAATTCATCAAAGACATCGGCAATTGAATCACGAATACGGTCATAGCTTTCGATGTACCATTTCCATTTAATTTGACTATCTGGTAACACCGCCTCTGCCATTCTTGCCACAATGTCTGGCTCAGATAAAATATTTTCAGAAATTGGAGTATTACGCCCTGCCGACAAATGAATATTACTCATCGAATCTTCGACTGAAATTGCCTGCGGACCATGAAGTTGCTCATCAATTTCGGTACGCCCTAAACAAGGTAAAATAAGCGCATCTTTACCACAAACCAAATGGCTACGATTTAACTTGGTTGCAACATGAACGGTTAAATCACATTTTCTAAGCGCTTCTTGCGTATACGGTGTATCAGGGGTGGCAACTGCAAAGTTTCCACCTAAACCAATAAAGACTTTTACCTCACCTTCAGCCATCGCTTTAATGGTTTCCACTACCCCAAAACCATTTTTTCTCGGTGATTTAATACCAAACACACGGTCAATGCTGTCGAGTAATTTAGGGCTAGGTAGTTCATTAATGCCCATGGTTCGGTCGCCTTGCACATTACTGTGCCCACGAACTGGACATAGCCCTGCACCTGGCCTGCCAATTTGACCACGTGCCAACAATAAATTGGCTAACATATGTACATTGGCAGTTCCGTGGCGATGCTGGGTAATTCCCATACCCCAACAAAAAATTGAACGCTCAGACTCTAAAAAGAGTTTGGCTAGTTTTTCTAGATGTTCAGCAGACAAACCTGAATGTTTATAAATATCTGCCCATTCAGTTTTTTCAACCTCAGTAATCATTTCATCAAAACCAATGGTATTGACCGCAATAAAGTTTCGGTCAAAAACGCTTGGTTTTCCTGAGGCAAGGGCTTTTTTATCCCACTCATTTAAGTGCTTTAAAATACCTAACATCAGTGCATAGTCACCACCAATTTTAGGTTGGAAATAATAACGGCTAATAGGTGTACTACCATTGGTCATCATTTCAAGTGGTGCTTGTGGGTCTTGGAAACGTTCAAGTCCTCGTTCTTTAATTGGGTTAATCGCAACAATGTTGCCGCCACGTTTAGACACTTCACGCAAAGTGCCTAACATACGTGGGTGATTGGTTCCGGGATTATGCCCAAAACTAAAAATTGCATCGGCTAAATCAAAGTCTTCTAGGGTGACTGTGCCCTTTCCTAAACCAATCGAATCAAGCAGTCCAACGCTTGTCGTTTCATGGCACATGTTCGAACAATCTGGAAAGTTATTTGTACCAAAGCTTCGCACAAACAGTTGATATAGAAATGCCGCTTCGTTACTGGCGCGACCAGACGTATAAAATGCAGCTTGGTCTGGGTTGTCTAGCGCATGAAGATGTTTAGCAATAATCTGAAAAGCTTCATCCCATGAAATGGGTACATATTTATCAGTTGCCGCATCGTAGCGAACTGGATCGGTTAAACGTCCTAAGTCTTCAAGAAAAAAATCACTTTGTTCGGACAACCAACTGACTGTATGACCTGCAAAATATTCAGGAGTAACTGTTTTACTGGTTGCTTCAAAGGCAACCGCTTTTGCTCCATTTTCACAGAAATTAAACGCATGAGCATTTTTCTTTTCAGGCCATGCACAGCCCGGACAATCAAAACCTGTAGGCTGGTTAATATTGAGTAAAGTAATCGAACCTTTTTTTAAAATATCTTGTCGTTTTAGATTTCGAGCGACACTGAGTAGTGCCCCCCATCCCCCAGCAGGATGAGTGTAGGGTTCAATTCGCGCAAAGCCGTTATTTTCTTGTATATGCTTTTGTTCTTCAGAATTATCCACTTTGTCATCCTCTTATTTCTTTTTACACATTCAACAGAAGCAATAAATTCACAATTTAATTATGGTTATATCTACGCTATCTGCTGTCTAGCTTATGGGTAGAGTCCGCTTTTTATGCTATTCCCAATATTTTAAAAGCTGGCTCAATCGTTCTTATAATATGTGCCATATTTTTTATAATTACAATAATTTAGCCAAATCTAAAAAATCATTTAAATTAAATAATAACAATACCTTAACCTCAGAAAGATCTATTTTTTACAGATAAAAACATAATTAACTTTATATTTTTCACAAATAGAAATGGTGCGATGAACTGAAATTTACGTCATTTTAAGTAGGTTTTTATTGGTTTAAGCAGTATAAATTAATTGAAAAAAACAGATTTAGAGACCGTATGAAGGTTGTGATTGCGCCAGATTCTTTTAAAGACAGCCTGTCGGCTTTGGGCGTAGCGCAGGCAATTGCTCAAGCATGGCAAGAGGTTTTTCCTGAGACCGAAACAATTCTATGCCCTATGGCAGATGGGGGTGAAGGCACACTTGAAGCAGTGTTAGAAGTCTGCAAAGGTGAATGGCGTGAAAAAACTGTGATTGGGCCCTTAGGTAAACCTGTTCAAGCAAAATGGGGATGGTTAGAAAAACAAAAAATAGCAATGATTGAAATGGCACAAGCCAGCGGCATACAGTTAGTTCCACCTTCAGAACGTGATGCCTGCCAGAGTACAACTTTTGGAACAGGCCAGCTCATTTTAGATGCTTTAGACGCAGGTGCAAAAGACATTATTTTAACTGTGGGCGGTAGTGCAACCAACGATGGCGGCACTGGTTTATTAACTGCATTAGGTGCACGTTTATTAGACTCGAACCAACACGTTTTACCCTATGGCGGTCTCGCTCTAAGTAACCTGTCAAAAATTGATTTAACCCATTTCGACCCGCGCATTCAACAGACACGTTTTTTATTGGCTGCCGATGTAACAAATCCACTCTGTGGCCCAAACGGGGCATCTTATATTTTTGGTCCACAAAAAGGTGCCACCCCTGCTCAAGTAAAATCACTTGACGCAGCCCTTGCCCATTTTGCCAATGTCTCTGCCCAACTTCTTGGTTTCGATAAAAGAGATGAAGCTGGCTCTGGCGCAGCTGGAGGTTTAGGCTTTGCAGCAAAAAGTTATTTAAATGCAGAGTTTAAAGCTGGGGTTGAAGTTGTAGCTGAGCTCAATCAACTTGCTCATAAGATGTCTAACGCAGATTGGGTCATTACAGGTGAAGGCAAATTTGACCGACAAACATTAAATGGCAAAACAGTTTTTGGTGTGAGTCGAGTCGCAAAAATGAAAAATGTACCTGTTATTGTGATTGCAGGTACTTTAGGCGAAGGCTACCAAGCGCTTTATGAGCACGGTGTTACGGCTGCTTTTTCACTAACAAATGGTCCAATCACATTAGAACAAGCCTGCGAAGCAGCAGCAGAACTCATTTTCGAAAGAACAATCGATATTGCGAGATTAATTCAGTTTAATATGAAACAACCGCTAAAAATTACTTAGTTATCTTTAAAACAGTCAAACCAACAAATAGGAATGCCTTATGAACGTTATTGATGCCATTCAGAAACGTCGTGCTATTAAGCGCTTCGATCCTTCATTTCAACTCTCTGAAGAAAATAAACAACAGTTATTACATGAAGTTTTAGCAAATGCACCAAGTGCATTTAATTTGCAGCACTGGCGCCCTGTTGTGATTGAAGATGCCGAACTAAGACAAAAAATTCGCACCATTGCATGGGACCAACCTCAAGTTACCGAAGCATCATTACTGATTGTGTTATGCGCAAAAGTAAACTCATGGGAAGTCGATGCTAAGCGTGTATGGGATGGAGCTTCTCCGGAAGTTCAAAATATTATGGTTGGTGCAATTGACCAATATTACCGTGACCGCCCACAAACCCAACGTGATGAAGTTATGCGTAGTGCGGGTATTTTTGCTCAAACCTTGATGCTTCTTGCTCAAGAGCATGGTTTAGACAGTTGCCCAATGGATGGTTTTGACTTTGATGCGATGGCGAAGTTAATTAACTTACCTGAAGATCATGTGGTGTGTTTAATGATTGCAGTTGGTAAATCGGCGACTCAACCTTACCCACGTGTGGGCAAACTTCCTTTTGATGATGTAATTATTCAAAATACATTCTAAGTTTTTAGTCAGATTTTAGGCTTCCATACAATTCTATATTTTTTAATATGAATCGTTGGAAGCCTTCAATTTTGTATCATGATAAATCTGATTTTGAGTCCTATTTAAACTGGATCAGAAAATAATCTAATAATCTCTCCCTTTCCCCTGCCTTATTTGGGTCTAAAAGTTGAACCATCGCCCCATCAATCACAAACAAAAACATATGCGCATCTTGTTTTGAAGCATTTTCGTTGGTTGTTAAAAGTAAATTATAGATTTCATTAATGAACCAGTTTCGATATTCAACGACCACCTGATATGCCTTGGGATGTGTTTTCGCAATTTCAAAAATGGCTTTAAAAGGCAAATGATAGAGTCCGTCTAAATCTGCATGTAAAAAGTAAATTTTACGAAGCTTTTCAAGCAGGGTTAAGTCTTTTTGAACATAGATGATTGAAATGACCTCTTGTTTAAGTCCATCTTTTTGAAAGGTTAAACTCATTTCAATAAGACGTTCTTTTGAGTGAAAGTAGTTATAAAAAGTTGCTTTAGGCGTTTTTGACGATTCAATAATGCGGTCTACCCCGACTTTATGAAACCCGTATTTATTAAAAAGAAATCGGGAGGTATGAAGCACACTTAAAGCACGAAATGGGAGATCTGAATGTGGCATAGTTTTACCGTTATAAATTAAATTTTTGTTGTATATAAATGAGATATAAAATCCGCTGCCTTTTAGGGAGAAAAAAGGCATAGCAAAGCCGTAAAGACTGTGCTTGGCACATCTCAAGTTTTATTGTTGATTAAGTTTTTATACAAAGCGATTTAAAGCCTGAAAAGCCTAGTGGCCATCAAACTGCTTTAAAAGTTTAAGTCGTGTCGATATAGACTTTGGCAAAGGCTGCCAAGAAATAATGGATGTGCAAAGCCAACTCCTTTTTATTGGGAGTTCTGCCAGACATTAAAATTATGGTGGCAGAACGAAAGGGGGTTAGCAGACTGGCTCAAGACCCAGCACACCCGAAGGTGTCCCCCTTCCGTCCTACCGCAACAAAAGGGAGACGAACGAGTTCACATTAAAAAAACGAATTTTTTCAATGCTCTTGAGTACGGTCTGCTAAAACCGACTGGCAATGTAGGCCAGCAGGCAAAGGATAGTGCCCTCTCCTATTGCAGTCAAGCACACAAAATGACATTTGTTTTAAATTAGATCATTAAAAAGTAAGGATAAATAATGAGTGAGTTATTGTTAAAGTGGGGTTTATAAAAGTGAAAAACAGCCTTAAGAGGCTGTTCAATTCATTTAGGATAGAAACAGAGTCTTGAAAAAGAGTATATTCTAATATTCCTAATAGATACCTACAGGAACTTATAGTTATGAATAAAGCTACATATCTAAATTAGTTTAAGAAAAAATAGGATTAATTATGAAACCTGAAGATTTTATTAATAAACTTAAAGATAGTGTTCTTGATGAGTCTATGAAATTTTATATAGAAACACTCAACACTAAAGACATACCAGATAATACAATTCAACATTGGAAAGATGCTTTAAATCTATTTAAAAAATTAGAGGAAAAAGAACAAAAAATTCTATTGTCAATTATCCAGCAGACTATTATTGATACAACGAGTACAATTTTAGGAATTATAGATGGATCTACTTCTTTAGATAAAGAACAGGGTAACTTTTGTTTAAAATACATAGATGAAAATGATAAAGAAGTAGTTATAGGAAGTAATTTATTAGCAGATTTTTGTACTCTACTCGACCAAGAAAATAAAAATTAGTTTCACTATATTCACAGTATAAAATGTAATATGATGATAAAAAATTATAGTAAATTTTATATATATATTTCAAACAAATAATAGGATTTTTAAAATGAAAACAATAAATCATCTTCTTAATATTTTAGTTAACATCCTATTAGTTCTACTAACTTATTTTTATCTAAAAATTCATTACTATTACTACAATTTGAGCGAATGGAGCTGGAGTGAAGATAGGTATATTCTATCATTACTCTTTATATCTATAATTTTCTTTATATCTATAATTTTCTTCATATCTATCACCTCATTATTTTCATATAGCATTTACAAGATAAAAAAATACAAATATATTAGATGCATTATATATT
>RCUL01000424.1_pt1 | contig 22627 bp, 17 predicted proteins | sample 2167521 | NCBI WGS metagenome assembly RCUL01 (sample SAMN09932745, study PRJNA488358) | compost metagenome | feature: garden; material: soil; isolation source: compost soil in acetic acid-enriched culture | place: Germany: Experimental Botanical Garden Goettingen | collected 2016-01-27
GCACCGGGCCGATGATGTTCTGCGCCATCGGCGTGGGCACCATGCCCTGGGCGGTACGCACGAACAGCGGGTCGTTGAAGGTTTCGCGCAGGCGCGCCAGGGCGTTGGACACTGCCGGCTGGGTAATGCCGACGATCTGCCCGGCCCGGGTCAGGTTGGCTTCGGTATAGATGGCATCGAAGACGATGAACAGATTCAGGTCGACCTTACTCAGGTTCATGGGCGCTGCTCTTGTTGGTGTTATAGGTCGATCATATATCGGTTATGAATGTTTATACACGCCGAGAATAGGCTAGGTGGATTTTGCCTGCTGATCTAGGATCTTTATCAGATCCCTTTTCCACTGAAGGTACTGCCCATGGATTTCGCCTATTCACCCAAGGTCCAGGCGCTGCGCGAACGTGTCACGGCGTTCATGGATGCCTATGTCTATCCCGCCGAAGCGGTGTTCGAGCGCCAGGTTGCCGAAGGCGATCGCTGGCAGCCGACCGCGATCATGGAGGAGCTCAAGGCCAGGGCCAAGGCCGAGGGCTTGTGGAACCTGTTCCTGCCTGAGTCGGAACTGGGTGCGGGCCTGACCAACCTTGAATATGCCCCCCTGGCCGAGATCATGGGCCGCTCGTTGCTGGGCCCCGAGCCGTTCAACTGCTCGGCGCCGGACACCGGCAACATGGAAGTGCTGGTGCGTTACGCCAATGAAGAACAGAAGCGCCAGTGGCTGGAACCGCTGCTGCGCGGTGACATCCGCTCGGCATTCGCCATGACCGAGCCGGACGTGGCGTCGTCCGACGCTACCAACATGGCTGCCCGCGCCGTGCGTGACGGTGACGAGTGGGTAATCAATGGCCGCAAGTGGTGGACTTCCGGTGCGTGCGACCCGCGTTGCAAGATCATGATCTTCATGGGCCTGAGCAATCCGGAAGGTCCGCGTCACCAGCAGCATTCGATGATCCTGGTACCCACCGACACACCCGGGGTGAAAATCGTTCGCCCGCTGCCGGTGTTCGGTTACGACGACGCGCCCCATGGCCACGCTGAAGTGCTGTTCGAGAACGTACGCGTGCCTTACGAGAACGTGCTGCTCGGCGAGGGCCGCGGTTTCGAGATCGCCCAGGGGCGCCTTGGCCCGGGCCGCATCCACCACTGCATGCGGTCGATCGGCATGGCCGAGCGGGCCCTCGAGCTGATGTGCAAACGCTCGGTGGAACGTACCGCCTTCGGTCGGCCATTGGCACGCCTGGGTGGCAACATCGACAAGATCGCCGACTCGCGGATGGAAATCGACATGGCCCGGCTGCTCACCCTCAAGGCCGCCTACATGATGGACACCGTGGGCAACAAGGTCGCCCGCAGCGAAATCGCCCAGATCAAGGTGGTGGCGCCGAACGTGGCCCTCAAGGTCATCGACCGGGCGATCCAGATCCACGGCGGTGCCGGTGTCTCGGGCGACTTCCCGCTGGCCTACATGTACGCCATGCAACGCACCCTGCGCCTGGCCGACGGCCCGGACGAAGTGCACCGCGCGGCGATCGGCAAGTACGAGATCGGCAAGTACGTGCCCAGGGAAATGCTCCGTAGCGGTCATTGATGTTTGCCGCGCAAGCCCGTCTCTTTTGTAGGGCTGGGCTTGCCCCGCGAACGGGTCGAGAACAGCGAAAACAACACCCCACCGCTAAGCAGGGCAATGGTCACCCCCAGCGACAGCATCGGCGGTACGGCACCGATCAGGCCGTGATAGAAAATCTTGCCGCCGATGAACACCAGCACCAGTGCCAGCGCGTACTTGAGGTAGATAAAGCGGTGCATCAGTGCTGCCAGGGCAAAGTACAGCGCCCGTAAACCGAGAATCGCGAAGATGTTCGAGGTGTAGACAATGAACGGGTCCTGGGTGATGGCGAAGATCGCCGGCACGCTGTCGACGGCGAACACCAGGTCGGCCAGTTCGATCAGCACCAGGGCCAGGAACAGCGGCGTGGCATAGCGCAGCGCCTTGCTCTGCCCGGTGGGGGTGATGTGCACGAAAAAACGCGGGCCATGAAGCTCGTCGGTCACCCGCAGGTGGCGCCGCACGAATTTCAGCACCGGATTATTGGCCAGGTCCGGGTGGGATTGTTCTCCGGAGAACAGCATCTTCACCCCGGTGAACAGCAGGAAGGCACCGAACACATAGAGAATCCAGTCGAACTCCTGTACCAGCGCACTGCCCAGGCCAATCATGATCGCCCGCAGCACCACTACCCCGAGAATCCCCCAGAACAGCACCCGGTGCTGGTAGCGGCGGGGGATGGCGAAGAAGCTGAAGATCATCGCCATGACGAACACGTTGTCCATCGACAGCGACTGCTCGATGAGAAAGCCTGTGTAGAACTCCAGGGCTTTCTGCGCCCCCAGCTCGAACCACACCCACACGCCGAACAGCACGCCAACGCTGAAATAGCCGCCATACAGCAGCAGGCTTTCGCGCATTTCGATTTCGTGCAGCTTGCGGTGCAGCACGCCCAGGTCCAGTACCAGCAGGGTCAGCACGATGCCGAGAAAGGCCAGCCAGAACCACAGGCTGGTGCCGAGGAAGTCGTTGTCGAGAAATACCTGTAGAGCTGCCATGAGCCCCTCCTTTATGTCGACGTTGCTGAGCAACAGTGACTCCGACATGGCGGCTTGGCAGCCGTCAGAGGGGCCCGGCGTCACTAAGGACAAGCCTAGCCCCGGGGAGGGTGAGCGCCCAATCGAGCCTGTAACAATTGATTGCCCAGGCTGCCAGGCAGCAAGTCAGTAGACCCACACCTCGACCCGTCGATTGCGGATCCGCCCTTGCTCGGCAGTGTTGGCCGCCACCGGCAGTTCGTCACCCAGGCCGATGATCTCGCGCAATTCGACGCCGCTGCGGGCCAGCTCCCGCCGCACTGCCATGGCCCGCAGCCGCGAAAGCAGGGCAGCGCGCCGCGGGTCATCCTTGGCATCGCCGAACCCCACCAGCACCACCTTGTTGGCCAGCTTGTGCCGCGCCTGCAGGTACTGGACGACCCGCTGCACATCGCGCAGGGCCTTGTTGTCGAGGCTGGCGTTGCCCTCCTGGAAGCGAAAGTTGACCGACAGGCGCTGGGCATCATTGGCAAGGTTCAGGTAACGGCGCGGCATGTCGGCACGGGGCTGAACCTTGCCGCTCTGCACCTGCTGGCCGACGAAGCCGTTACGGGTAACGATGGCCTGGCCCTGGGGGCTTTGGGCGAACTCGACCAGGGCTCGGGCCAGCGGGTTGGCCTGGCCGGGCGGCAGATAGAAGTACAACCGTCGCGACAGTGGATAGTCTTCGCTGGCCACCAGCGCCGGTGTCGGCAGCATGGCCTGGGACTCACCGTCGGCAATCGCCACGACTTTGGCGCCATGCACCGTGGCCAGGCTGCTGAAGCCGATGGCCTGGCGGTCGCCGAGCACCTGGCTGGCCAGTTGTTCAGCCGATTCGAAGCGTCTGGCGGTGTCGGCCAGCGGTTGCTGGGCCGGGTCGAGGACCAGCGCCTTGAAGGTTTCGAAGGTCCCGGAGCGGTCGTCGCGGGCGTACAGGTTGATCGGGCCGCTGCCGATACCCAGTTGTTCCCAACGGTTGATCTGCCCGGAAAAAACCTGCGCCAGCTGGGTGGTGGTCAGCTGCGGCAGCGGGTTGTCGGGATGGACGATCACCGCGACACCGTCCAGGGCGATGATCTGCTCGGCAGCGGCACTGTTGAGGTCGCCCAGGGCTTGCAGCTCGCTCAGCTCAACCGGCTTGATCGGGCGGGAGGAGGCGGCCAGTTCTGCCTGGCCGGACTTGAGTGCGCTAAAGCCGGTGCTGGAGCCGTGTGCGGCGATGTCGATGAGCAAGGCCTGGCCGTTGCTGCCCCGGGCACGGACCTGGAGTTCGTTGGCGGCATCGCTACTGACGATGCTGATGGCGCTGGCGCCTTGTTGCTCGAGCAAACCGGTGACCAGCGCCGGTGCCAGCGCGGCACCGATGGTGTTGGAACCCTGGATACGCAATTGCGCCTGCGGGGCAGCGGCGCCAATCAGCGGGAGCAGGCAAAGCACGAGCAGGGAGAGGTGGCGCAACATGCCGTCTGGCACTCATGGGCAAAGGGTGTGCCGGGAGATTAAGACGGAAGGGTGACCAAAAGATGACAGCGTTTTTGCCAACCTGCGCCAATCCTGTGGGAGCCGGCTTGCCGGCGATGCTTTTCCGCGGCCGATACCGTGCTTGGCCAGCCGGGTCTCATCGCTGGCAAGCCAGCTCCCACAGGGTCTGCGTCTGAACTAGCCCAGTTCAAGCCAGATCGGCGCGTGGTCCGAAGGTTTTTCCATACCGCGCAAGTCATAGTCGACCCCGGCATCCTTGATCCGCGGCAGCAGCCCCTGGGAAGCCATGATCAGGTCGATGCGCAGGCCACGTTTGGGCTCGTCTTCAAAGCCGCGGCTGCGGTAGTCGAACCAGCTGAAACGGTCGGCCACTTCCGGGTGCAGGTGGCGGAAACTGTCGACCAGGCCCCAGTTCTTCAGGCGCGCCATCCACTCGCGTTCTTCCGGCAGGAAGCTGCATTTGCCGGTCTTCAGCCAGCGCTTGGCGTTGTCGGCACCGATGCCGATGTCGCAGTCTTCCGGAGAGATGTTCACATCACCCATCACCAGCAATGGCTGATCGTTCTGGAACTGGGTTTCCAGCAGCGCCTGCAGGTCGCTGTAAAAGCGCTGCTTGGCCGGGAATTTGGTCGGGTGGTCGCGGCTTTCGCCCTGGGGGAAGTAGCCGTTCATGATGGTGATCGGCGTGCCATCGGCATCGGCGAAGGTGCCCCAGATGAAGCGGCGCTGGGCTTCTTCTTCATCGGTGCTAAAGCCCTTGTGCAGGCTCAGTGGCGCCTGGCGCGAGAGCAGGGCGACGCCGTAGTGGCCCTTCTGGCCATGAAAGTGTACGTGGTAGCCCAGGGCCTGGACCTCGGCGAGCGGGAACTGCTCGTCGCTGACCTTGGTTTCCTGCAGGCCGATGACGTCGGGCTGGTGCTTTTCGATCAACGCCGCCAACTGGTGGGGCCGGGCACGCAGGCCATTGATGTTGAACGAGACGATCTTCATGGAAGCACAATCCTGGTAAAACCCAGGATCCTAGCCGACATCGGCGGCGTCGGCCAGCGTGGCGATCCACTCGATAGGTTGCTAACCTGTGGCACGAGGTGAACGTTGGCACCCCGAACACCTCAAAGGCAATGAATGCCCATTTCCGGAGGTTTGCCAGCATGCCCGAATCGACTGCCGCACCGGCTGAAGTCCGTCTGCTCGATGGCGGCTACAGCCGCGAGGCGCGCTCCCTGCTGTATCACGCCTATCGCCACGAACCGACCTTTGCCTTTTTGTTCGAAGCCCAGCGCCCGGGGTTCGACCAGCGTATTCGCGCCACCGTGCGCGAGCGGGTCAAGCAGCATTTTCTCCAGGACTTGCCCGCCATTGGCCTGCTGGTCGATGACCGCCTGATCGGCATCGCCCTGATTGCCCCGCCGCAGCGACGCCTGGGCATCACCGAAAGCTGGGCCTGGCGTATGCGCATGGTGCTCAGCACCGGCTTTCGCTGCACCCGCCGCTACCTGGATTACCAGGCCGCGCTGATGGCCTGCCTGCCCAGTGACGCGGTGCATGTGTTGCCGCTGCTGGGGATTCACCCGCAGTTCCAGGGCAAGCACTACGGTGAACAATTGTTGCAGGCGGTGCACGACTGGTGTGCCGTGGATGAGCATTCCCAGGGTGTGGTGCTGGACACCGGCAACGAGCACTACCTGGCGTTTTACCAGCGTCAGGGCTATCAGGAAATTGGCGAGATCGCGGTAGGCCCGGTCCGCGAACACGTGTTCTTCCATCCCAATCCACAGTCGTCGCAGCAGGCTTCGGCCTGAATTGCTCAACCGCGAGGAAAACCTTGGGCTCCATGCTGCCGCCAAGCTCTGGTAGCATCCGCGCCTATGACGCATTCAGGACGATTCACCTGCGGTTTGATTCTATGGTTTGCCAGCATCGGCGCGTATGCGCAAAGCGAGCTGGTGGTCCGGGTCAAACCTGCCAATAACGAACTCAAGGCCAATGTCGAAGGCTATATCGGCAGCCTTGGTAAACGCGATGAAGAGGCGCTGCTGCGCTTCAGCCGCGGCGCAGTCGAGCAGGCGCGCAAGGCCGCTCAGGCCCTGGGTTATTACCAGGCGCAGATCGACAGCGAGGTCAAACCACCGGCCAAGGCCGACAAGGGGCCGCAGCTGGTATTGAACATCGATCCCGGCGAGCCGGTGCACCTGCGTGATGTGACTATCCGCATCGATGGCCCGGCCAGCGAACTCAAAGCCTTCCGCATTCCCGACAGCAAGGCGCTGCGCTCGGGCGCGGTGCTCAACCATGGTCATTATGAAGACGCCAAGCGCCTGATCCAGAACCAGGCATCGCGCTACGGTTACTTCAGCGGCCACTTCGTCCGCCAGCGCCTGGCGGTCGACCCGCAGGCGGGCGTCGCCGACATCGAACTGATCTATGAAAGCGGCCCGCGCTACCGTCTGGGCAAGGTCAGCTTCGCCGGCGATACCCCCCTGGATGAAGACCTGCTGCAACGCATGGTGCCGTTCAAGGCCGACACGCCTTACGATTCCGAACTGATTGCCGACCTCAATAATGCCCTGCAATCGAGTGGCTATTTCGAAGGCGTACGGGTCGATGCCGCACCCACCGCCGCAGTCGATCTGAGCATCCCGGTGGCCGTCCGGCTCGAGACTCGCAAGCCGCGAACCATGGGCCTGGGCCTGGGTTTCTCGACCGACGTCGGGCCGCGCGGCAAGGCCAACTGGACCCGCCACTGGGTCAATCCGCAGGGCCATAGCTACGGTTGGGAAACCGAGCTTTCGGCGCCGCGGCAGAACGTCGGCCTGTGGTACGACATCCCGCTCGACCCGCCGCTGACCGACAAACTGCGTTTTGCCGGTGGCTACCAGAACGAAGAAATCGCCGGCACCGACACCTTGAGCAAGCTGCTCACGGTCGGCCCGGAATGGCACAGCAAATTGCCCAGCGGCTGGCAGCGGGTCATCTCGCTGAAGTACCAGCGCGAAGAATACAAGCTCGGTGACGATTCGGGCCTGAGCAACCTGCTGATGCCCGGCATTAGTTATTCCTACCTGCGCAGCGACAACCGCATTGACCCGCACAACGGCTATCGCCTGCAGTTCGATGTGCAGGCGGCCAAGGAAGGGCTGGTTTCCGACACCAACCTGCTGCACGCCAATGTGTTGCTCAAGGGCCTGACCACCCTGGGCCAGAACCATCGCTTCCTCGGCCGTGTGCAGTTCGGCGGCAGCGCCACCAACAGCTACAAGAACTCGATTCCGCCCTCGCTGCGCTTCTTTGCCGGTGGCGACCAGAGCGTGCGCGGCTACGATTACCAGACCCTGTCGCCAAAGAACTCCGACGGCGATCGCATCGGTGGCCGTTACCTGGTAGCCGGCAGCGCCGAGTACCAGTATTCGGTCGCCGAGAAATGGCGGGTGGCGACCTTCATCGACCAGGGTAATTCATTCAACAATCTGGAGCTCCCCAGCCTCAAGACCGGTGTCGGTATCGGGGTGCGCTGGGTGTCTCCGGTCGGGCCGCTGCGTCTGGATCTGGCCCGCGCGCTGGATGACGACGGCGGTTTCCGTCTGCACTTCTCCATGGGGCCGGAACTGTGAGTCGCGTTATCAAATTCATCGTTCTTGGCCTGCTGGCCTTGCTCGTACTCCTTGTGCTGGGTGTGGGCCTGATGCTCGGTACCCAGGCCGGCAGCCGCTGGGCACTGGGGCTGGTGCCGGGGTTGCAGCTGGATAACTTCCAGGGGCGCCTGGCCGGGCAGTGGCAAGCCGAGCGCTTGCTCTGGGAACAGGGTGGCGATCGGGTCGAGCTGCTGGCGCCGGTATTGGCCTGGTCGCCGGGCTGCCTGCTGCGCATGACCCTGTGCATCGATCAATTGGAAGCCGACCAGGTCAACCTGGCCTTCGCCCCCGGCGAGCCGAAGCCCGACAGCGGGCCGCTGCAGCTGCCGGAACTCAAGCTGCCCATGGCCATCGAGCTGGGCACCGTGCGCATCGGCCATCTGCGCCTGGACGGCAATGAACAGCTCAGCCAACTGCAACTGGCCGCCCACTGGACCACGGCCGGGCTGCAGATCGACAGCCTGCAACTGCAGCGCGATGACCTCAAGCTGAGCCTGCAGGGCTCGCTCAAGCCCGAAGCCGATTGGCCGTTGCAGGCCCAAGGGCAGCTGCAGTTGCCGAGTGTCGATGGGCAGCCCTGGCAACTGGCATTGCAGGTGGACGGCGACCTGCAGAAAACCCTCAAGCTCAAGGCTGACAGCAGTGGCTACCTGCATGCGCGCCTGACCGGCGAGCTGCAAGCCCTGGCCGACAACCTGCCGGCGCAACTGCAGATCAGCAGCGAGGCGTTCAAACCCTCGGCCGAGCTGCCCGACACCCTGCAGCTGAACAAACTGCAACTGAGCGCCAAGGGCAACCTGCAAAGCGGCTATCGACTGCTTGGCACGGCCAGCCTGCCCGCCGAACAGGGTCCGGTGGCGCTCAACCTGCAAGGCCGGGTCGATGCCAAAGGCGCCGAACTCAGTGCCCTGGACCTCACCGCCAGCGCCGAGCAGGCGCTGAAACTCAAGGCCAAGGCCAACTGGCAGCAAGGCCTGAGCGCCGAAGCCAGCATCGACTGGCTGGATTTCCCCTGGCTGCGCCTGTATCCGCTGGAGCAAGCGCCCGAAGTTGCCTTGCGCCGTTTCAACGGCCAGGTGCAGTACCGCGATGGCAACTACCAGGGTGAGTTCAAAGGTGACCTGGACGGTCCGGCCGGCGCCTTCAGCCTGAGCAGCCCGTTCAAGGGCGACCTCAAGCAGGTCAGCTTGCCGCAACTGCTGCTCAATGCCGGCCAAGGCAAGGCCGCCGGCAGTGTCGGCGTGCAGTTTGCCGATGGCGTGGCCTGGGATGCGGCACTGGAGCTGTCGGCGCTGAACCCGGCGTACTGGCTGGCCGAATTGCCCGGCACCCTGGCCGGCCCGTTGCGCAGCAAGGGGGCAATGAAAAACGGCGAGTTGCGCCTGGACGCCGACCTTGACCTCAAGGGCCGTCTCCGTGGTCAGCCCGCAGTGCTTAAAGCAGTGGCCCAAGGGGCAGGGCAGGAATGGACCCTGGGTACCCTGGACATCCGCCTGGGCGACAACCACATCAATGGCAGTGGCAGCCTGCAGCAGCGCCTGGCCGGACAGATCGATATCAACCTGCCGCGCCTGGGCCAGCTCTGGCCGCAGCTGCAAGGCCAGGTCAAGGGCCGCCTGGAGGTTGCCGGTACCTTGCAGGCACCCCAGGGCAGCTTCGTGCTGCAGGGCCAGCAACTGGCCCAGGCCGACAACCGCGTGCAGCGCCTGAGCCTGGAGGCGCGTCTTGATAACGCGCAAAGAGCGGTCATCGACCTGCAGGCCGGCAGCATTCGCCTGGGCGATACCAGCCTCGGAATGCTCACTGCCAAGGGCGCCGGTGATCTTCGCCAGCAAAAACTGCAACTGGGCCTGGACGGGCCGCAGCTCAAGCTTGACCTGGGTCTGGATGGGCAACTGGACAAGGGCAACTGGCGCGGTCGCCTGGCCAGCGGCGAAATCCAGGCCGGAGGCCAGGACTGGCGCCTGCAGGCGCCGGCCAAACTGCAGCGCCTGGCCAGCGGCCAAGTGGATTTCGGTGCCCATTGCTGGCGCTCCGGCCAGGCCAGCCTGTGTGGTGAAGACCAGCGCCTGGCGCCCGAGCCGCGCCTGCGCTACCACCTCAAGCAGTTCCCGCTGCAAAGCCTGGCGCAGTGGCTGCCCAAGGACTTTGCCTGGCAGGGGCTGCTCAATGCCGACATCAACCTTGACGTACCGGCCAGCGGGCCCAAGGGCACCATCCTCATCGATGCCAGCGGCGGCACCTTGCGTGTGCGCGAAAAGGACCAGTGGCTGGACTTCCCCTACCAGACCCTGCGCCTGCAAAGTACCCTGGGCCCGCGGCGCATTGACACCCGTCTGGATTTCCAGGGCGACAAGCTCGGCGAGCTGGCGGTGAATACCCGGCTTGATCCGCTGGCAAAAAACAAACCCCTGAGCGGTGACTTCCGCCTCAGCGGCCTGGACCTGGCCATCGGCCGTCCGTTCGCGCCGATGGTCGAACGCCTCAATGGCCAGCTCAACGGCAGCGGACGCCTGTCCGGCACCTTGCTGGCCCCCCAGGTCAATGGCAGCCTGAACCTTGCGCGTGGTGAAGTCAGCGGCGCCGAGCTGCCGATCAGCCTTGAGGACCTGCAACTGCAGGCGCTGATCGCCGGCGAACAGGTCCAGCTCAACGGCAGCTGGAAAAGCGGCGATGCGGGCCAGGGCAGCCTGAGCGGGCAGATTGGCTGGGGCCATGCCCTGGCAGTCAACCTGGCACTGCAGGGCCAGCGTTTGCCGGTCAACGTCGAACCCTACGCGGCCCTCGAAGTGGCCCCGGACCTGAAGATCAGCCTGATCGACGACAAGCTCGCGGTGACCGGCAAGGTGCTGGTACCCAAGGGCAAGATCACCGTGCGTGAACTGCCGCCGTCCACGGTCAAGGTCTCCGATGACACGGTGATCCTGGGGCATCAGACCGAGGAGGGCAAAGCACCGATGGCCATGGCCATGGATATCGACGTCCAGGTGGGCCAGGAGAAACTCTCGTTCAGTGGTTTCGGCCTGACCGCCAACCTGTTGGGGCACGTGCATATCGGTGACAACCTCGATACCCGTGGTGAGCTGAGCCTGGCCGACGGTCGTTACCGTGCCTACGGCCAGCGGCTGACAATCCGCCGTGCGCGCTTGTTGTTTGCCGGGCCCATCGATCAGCCGTACCTGGACATCGAGGCGATTCGCAAGACCGATGACGTGATTGCCGGTATCCGCTTGAGCGGCAGCGCCGAGCAGCCTACCACCCAGGTGTTCTCGGAGCCGGCCATGAGCCAGGAGCAGGCGTTGTCCTACCTGGTCCTCGGGCGGCCGTTGGGCACCACGGGGGAAGACAACAACATGCTCGCTGAAGCCGCGCTCGGCCTGGGCCTGGCAGGCAGCGCCGGGATCACCGGCAGCCTGGCCTCGAGCCTGGGCATCGATGACTTCCAGCTCGACACCCAAGGCAGTGGCAACAACACCGCCGTGGTCGCCAGCGGCAACCTGACCGAGCGCTTGAGCCTGCGTTACGGGGTGGGGGTGTTCGAGCCGGCCAACACCATTGCCTTGCGCTACAAGCTCAGCAAGAAGGTCTACCTGGAGGCGGCCAGTGGCCTGGCCAGTTCCCTGGATATCTTCTACAAGCGCGATTTCTAGGGGCGGTCCTGGTCAACGCACGGTCGCGGCTTCGATGAACTCGTTGCTGTCGTCCGTGGGCTGGACAGGGGTGGACAAGCGAAGCGGGGTAATCAGTTTGGTGTACTCCTCGATCAGCCGGTTCAGCGCTTCCGGTGGTTCACAGGCCTGGAACTGCATGCGGATCTGCACTTCATCGGGGTCGCGCGGTGCTTCGCCATTGCGTTTGCTCTGGCCGCCGACCGTTACATAGAAGCGCTCGCGTTGCAGGCTCTCGCTGGCCTCGGTGGTTTCGGTGTTTTGAATCCGCACAGAGAGGTCTACCTGCATGCGCTCCAGTGCCAGCCCCCGCGGTGACACCAGTGCGATCAGCGGGATCTGCATCGTGTGCTGATCGTCCATCGCCACTTCGACCATCTTGGCTTTCATCGGCGTGCCCAGTGCCTCGGCGTCATAGTCGAAAAACTGGTCGAACAGCTTGATGTATTGCTGGGCAATCAGGTTGTTGGTGGCCGCGGCGGCTTCCTGCAGGCCGCGAGTGATATCGCACAGGTCGCTGGCGATGATGGGCGCGTTGTTCGGCGGGCGCGGGTCCAAGCTGTGTGCACTCCTGGAAATCTTCAGCTCAAGCCCCCTCCAGCAGAGAGGGCCATTGGCGAAGGGTTACGCTGAGGTACCCAACGCAAGGGTGGTGGCTGTCAGCTGGAGCTTGTAACCGGCTTGCTGGCGGCTTCAGTGAGGGCATCGATGACCCGCATCAGTGCTTCAGGTGGTTCCATACGACGTACTTTGGTATTGAAGGCGTAGCGGGCACGGGTATCGGTCTTGCGGGTTTGCGTCGACTTGTGGCTGACCTGGCCTTTGAGCTCCATCTTGAACTTGCCGAAGCCAAAGGACGCGGCAGTACTCACTTCACCTGCGGTTTCGCTACTGGATTCGGCCTGTTGGCTAATGGTTACTTCGAACTCGACATTCCCTTCCTCGATGACGATGTTGGGGTGAGCGATCGCCGCCATGAGCGGGATGCGCATGGTTTTGGAGACGGTTCCCTTGGCTGCCCCCTGTTCATCGGTAACGGTTTCGTCGTAGTTGAATTCGATGGCGACCGCTTTGCCATTCTCGACACAGACGCCCATGAGGAAGTCAGCGTAAGACTGGCTGGCGGCGACTTGGGCCTGGACCATTGCCTGCAGCGGTCCGGCGATCATCCGATCCAGGGGTAGGGCGTTCATGACCGAACCGATCATATCGTTGTCGACTGTTGCCATGGGGGATTTCCTTATCGTGGGTGCGCACCTTGTGCGCGGGTTGGGAATCTAGGGTAGTTGTCTGCTGACATCAGCGCGGGCAAGCGTCCTGGCGGCGAATATTGCCGATCTGACGCAGGCTCAATCCGTACTTGTTGGCCAGCATGCTGCGCGACAGGCCATCGGCGCTTTCCTGTTGAATCTGCTGGTTGCGCAGTTGGCGCAGGAAATGGTCAACCTTGGGGATTTCCAGTGCCATGCCGGCAAATCGCTTGATCAGCGCATCCAGCGCGGGCGCTGGCAGAATTTCCGCCAGGGCCGTGCGTTCGCGGTGTTTGGGAATGTACTTGGGGCGTCCGCCATAGGTGTTCGTCAGGTTGTAGGCATGTTCAATGCCAAGGCATTCGATCAGCATCTGCAGCGAGTGGGGCAGTTGCTCGACGTCGATTCGGTCCAGGTCGCTCAGTTCCATGGTGACTTCCTTGTGGGCGATAGTTCGGCACCTTGATGATCCGTGCCATGCGGCTGAAGCCATTGCAGGTAGCATCAGCGCGGCAAAGCGCGTCTGCCTGTCGTGGCTTGAGCTGGATTCTCGGCTACCGGGCAGAACGGAGGCTAGGCAGCAAGTGGGGCAGAAGGGGTGGCCGATTTGCACGCTTTCTGTAGGACTGGCATTGCTTCGATGTGGGAATGGAATACAGCCTCAAGCGCTGAGCCTTGACTACCCGTTGGTAAGGTAATTTCACCTTTGTCTGGTTGGCCAACCCATGCTCACTCGCAAGGGCGAGCCAGCAGCAGGCTGACCTGGCCCAGATAGCTGGCCGGCCGGCTGACTCCATGTTCAGGGAAGCTGCGCCAGTCGACCCACACGCACACAGCGGTCACCTCCTGTGCGGCAACCTTGCCGATGACCCTGGGGTGAAAGTCACGGCGATACAGCACCTGCGTCTGCTTCAGCGCGAGGGCCTCATCCGCTGTGGCCAGGGTAGCGGCAACCAGTGCCGGGATTTGTGCCTGGGGCACATCGAAGTGCACGCCTCGTGCGCCAGAGTCCAGGTGCCCGGCCTGTCGGGTGCGTTGCCAGAGCTGTTGCCATTGGCTGCTACCGGCGCTGCCCGCCAGCTGTGCGCCGAGTTCCAGCAAAACGTTTCGAGGTTGGGATTCGGTCGGCAAGGCATGAGCCTTGAAGGTGCCAAGCAGTAGCAGGCTGGCCAGCAGGGTGCGCATGAGCATGGTCGACTTCCATTCGTCTGGGCGTCAGCCCGGGAAGCCATGTTGGCAATGCAGTGCTGTCGGCAGAAGCGGGAAATTGTCCGCTGTCCGGCGGGGGACGTTGTATCATGCGCTCGGCCCGCGTCGGGCCTTTTCGCCGATGTCGCAAGGAAATACCCAATGACTCAAGGTCAACGCCTGAAATACTCCATCCTGATCTCCCTGCTGGTGCTGGGGATCATGCTCGGCCTGTCCTACCTGCAAAAGCAGGGGACGATCAGCGAGCAAGTGTTCCAGTACATCGCCATCGGTGTGGCGGTGGTTGTGGTGGTGGTCAATGGCATCATGCGGCGCAAGGTCAAGACCTGAGGCCGTAAGCGTGGCCGGCTTTGGCCGGCCGGGCGCTCAACGAGAGATGGCCTGCTCCAGCACTTCACGGGCCTGGGGGTTGAGGCTGTAGCATTTATCGCTGCCCAGGCTGATCACGCCTTCGGCGCACAAGCGCTTGAGCACTTCGCGAACGCTGAGGAACGACAGCGGGATATCCAGTTGCTCGAGCTGGCTGTGTATCCCGCGTACACCGATACTGCGACCATTGCGATCGGCCATGTGCAAGGCATCGATGACCTTCAGGCGAATCAGGCTGGTGCGCAGGCCAAAGGCCCGGAGCAGCTCGCGGATGTGTTCATTGCCGGGACGCTCGTTTTCGCCGGCTTCAGTTCTTTCAGTCACAGGTTGGCTCTTCGTGCGTCCAGGGCCAGCTATCACCGCTGACTGTTGCTGGTTGTACATGTGAATGCTCCATTTCTTGGCCTGTCCAGATAAGCAAAAGTGTTTGCCTACACCTATAAGACGAATGAGCGCGGCAAAACTGCAGTACCTGACGAAAAAAATCTGCAGATTCACCTTCTAAAGACGTATTGAGCTGGCTGAAACCGTAAATTTTCCCGGCGTATTTCGTTCAATCAGAACGACTTTTCCCTGATTGAGCTGGAGTGCGCGTGATCAAGCCTCGTCCTTTTGCAACCCTTTGTATGGCCGGGCTGCTCGCCGGTCTCAGCCTTCCCGTCCAGGCGCGGGTGGCAGCGGGCGATGCGTCTGCCGAAATCCGCCGTACCAGTTTCGGCGTGCCGCATATCCTGGCCCAGGACGAGCAGGGCCTGGGGTACGGTATTGGCTATGCCTATGCGCAAGACAACCTGTGCCTGCTGGCTAACGAAGTGGTCACCGTCAACGGCGAGCGTTCGCGTTACTTCGGTCCCAAGCAGCGCACTTTCGAGCAGCGCGAAAACCTGCCCAGCGACCTGTTCTTCAATTGGCTGAACACGCCGACGGCGGTGTTCGGCTTCTGGCAGGCACAACCGCCGGCCATGCGCGCGCGCCTTGAGGGCTATGCCAAGGGTTACAACCGCGCATTGGCCGAATTCAAGGCCCAGGGCCAGGGCGCGCAATGCCTGCAGGCAGAGTGGCTGCGGCCTGTCACCACCCTCGATCTGGTCAAGCTGACCCGCCGCTTGCTGGTCGAAGGCGGTGTCGGCCAGTTCGCCGAAGCATTGGCCGGAGCAACGCCACCCAACATCGTCGCCCAGTTGCGCCCCGACCTCAGCGTCGCCCAGGCGCGTCAGGAGCAATTTGCCGTCGAGCGCGGTAGCAACGCCGTGGCGATCGGTGCCGAGCGTTCATTCAATGGTCGTGGCATGCTCCTGGCCAACCCGCATTTTCCCTGGGCAGGCGGCATGCGTTTCTATCAGATGCAACTGACCTTGCCGGGCAAACTGGATGTCATGGGCGCTGCCTTGCCGGGGCTGCCGCTGATCAACATCGGCTTTAACCGCCATCTGGCCTGGACCCATACCGTAGACACTTCCAAGCATTTCACCCTGTATCGGCTGGAGCTGGACCCCAAGGACCCGACCCGCTACCTGCTCGACGGCAAGTCGCTCGCCATGACCCATCAACGTCTGAGCGTGACGGTGAAGGCCGAGGATGGCCAGTTCAAGCCCGTGACCCGTGACGTCTACAGTTCGGTATTCGGCCCGATCGTGCAGTGGCCGGGGCGCCTGGACTGGAACAAGCAGTACGCCTTCAGCCTGCGTGACGCCAACCTCGACAACACGCGGGTACTTGAGCAGTGGGATGCCATGAACCGCGCCGATAGCCTGAAAAGCCTGCAAGCTTCGGTGCAGCGCCTGCAGGGTATCCCCTGGGTCAACACCCTGGCGGTGGATGCCAAGGGCCAGGCGCTGTACCTGAACCAGTCGGTGGTGCCCTACGTCGATGCCGCCTTGCTCGCCCAGTGCAGCGATCCGGCCGCCGGCCAGGAAATGATCGTGCTCGACGGCTCGCGCAGTGCCTGCAACTGGAAGGTCGACCCGCGCACCGCGCAGGCCGGCATCTTCCCCGCGCAACTGCAACCGAGCCTGAGCCGTAGCGACTTCGTCCAGCACTCCAACGACTCGGCCTGGATGGTCAACCCGGCCAAACCGTTGCAGGGCTACTCACCGTTGATCAGCCGTGAGGGTCAACCCCTGGGCCCGCGCAGCCGCTTTGCCTTGCAGCGCCTGGCGAGCTTGAGCGAGAAGGGCAAGATCAGCCAGGCGGACCTGCAGCAGATGGTCATGGACAACCAGGTGTATGTCGCCGAGCTGGTCATGCCTGACCTGCTCAAGTGGTGCGCCGGGCAAACCGCCGATGCCCAGCTCGGCGCGCTATGCGCCAGCCTCAAGGCCTGGGACCAACGCGCCAACCTCGACAGTGGCCTTGGCCTGGTGCACTTCCAGAACATCATGCAGGCCCTGCAGGGGCGCAAGGACTTCTGGCGGGTCGGCTTCGACGCCGCCGATCCGCAGCACACACCGCGGGGGCTGGCCGTCGATCAGGCCGACGTGGCCAACGCCTTGCGTGAGGCAGCCTTGGCTTCAGTCGCGCAAGTGACCAAGGCCGGGCTCAGCAATGACGCGCGCTGGGGGCAGATCCAGCAGGCTGCCGATGGCACGCCGATTCACGGCGGGCCGGCGAGCCTGGGCGTGTACAACGCGATCCAGAGCGTACCGGTTGCCGCCGACAAGCGCCTGGTGGTCAGCGGCACCAGCTACCTGCAACTGGTAACCTTCGATGAGCGGGGGCCGCATGCCCTGGGCATGCTGGCGTTCTCGGAGTCCAGTGAGGCAGGTTCGGCCCATGCCGGTGACCAGACCCGGGCGTTCTCGGCCAAGCAGTGGCAGGTGATTCCATTCACCGAGGCGCAGATCAAGGCCGACCCGCAGTATCGTCTGCAGGTGATTCGTGAGGTTGAGGGCGCGACGCTGGCGAAGTCCGCGCCTTGATTCAATGAACCAGATCCCTGAGCAGCAAGCCGAAGGCCAGATCGACCTGCTCGGGGATCGGCAGATACACCGTATGCCCATCCCCCGGCGCCACTTCGATCGTGCCACCCTGGCGATCACGCAACTGGTGCAGGTCGAAGTGGTAATTGCCCTTCGGCGTCATCAATTCCAGATGATCACCCACCGCAAAGCGATTCTTCACCCGCACTTCGGCCAGGCCGTTGATCCGCTCGCCGCTCAGTTCGCCGACGAACTGCTGGCGCTCGGACACCGAGTTGCCACGCTGGTAGTTCTGATATTCATCATGCACATGCCGGCGCAAGAAGCCCTCGGTATATCCGCGCTGGGCCAGTGATTCGAGGTTGAGCATCAGGTTGCGGTCGAACTCGCGCCCGGCCGCGGCATCGTCGATGGCCTGGCGGTACACCTGGGCGGTGCGCGCGCAGTAGAAGTGCGACTTGGTCCGGCCCTCGATCTTCAGCGAATGCACGCCCATGCGCGTCAGCCGCTCGACATGCTGCACCGCGCGCAGGTCCTTGGCGTTCATGATGTAGGTGCCGTGCTCGTCTTCGAAGGCCGGCATGTCTTCGTCGGGGCGGTTGCTTTCCTGCAGCACGAACACTTGCTCGGTCGGTGCGCCGAGACCCAGGGTCGGCTCTACCTCGCGAACGATTTCACCGGTGACATTCTCGCTCGCCGGGGTGGCCTTGTACTGCCAGCGGCAGGCGTTGGTGCAACTGCCCTGGTTGGCATCGCGGCGGTTGAGGTAGCCCGACAGCAGGCAACGGCCGGAGTAGGCCATGCACAGGGCGCCGTGGACGAAGACCTCAAGCTCCATCTGCGGCACCTGTTGGCGAATCTCCTCGATCTCTTCCAGCGACAGTTCACGCGACAGGATCACCCGGGTCAGGCCCTGGCTGCGCCAGAACTCGACGCTGGCCCAGTTCACCGTGTTGGCCTGCACCGAGAGGTGGATCGGCATCTGCGGGAAGTGCTGGCGCACCAGCATGATCAGGCCGGGGTCGGACATGATCAGTGCATCCGGGGCCATGTCGATCACCGGCGTCAGGTCCCTGAGGAAGGTCTTGAGCTTGGCGTTATGCGGGGCAATGTTGACCACCACATAGAAGCGCTTGCCCTGGGACTGGGCCTCTTTGATACCTAGCGCGAGGTTGGCGTGATCGAATTCATTGTTGCGCACGCGCAGGCTGTAGCGCGGCTGCCCGGCGTAAACGGCGTCAGCGCCGTAGGCGAAGGCATAGCGCATGTTCTTCAGCGAGCCGGCGGGGGCGAGCAGTTCGGGTTTGGCGAGAAGGGTCATGATCGGGCTGCGGCAAAAGGCGCGAATGCTACGCCGGCTGCGGCAGGCTTTTATTGATCTGCATCAACGGCACTTTTACCACTGGCCGGGGCACTAACGAATAGAACGTACAAGGAGCGCACATGAACGAAACCGTCATGCAACACAAGGCGTTGCTGGCACTGCTGGTGCTGGTGACCATTGCCTTTATCTGGATTCTCCTGCCGTTCTATGGCGCGGTGTTCTGGGCAGTGATCCTCGGTATCGTCTTCGCTCCGCTGCAACGCCGGCTGCTGGCACGCCTGGGCTGGCGGCGCAACCTGGCCGCCGGGCTGACCCTGTTTATCTGCCTGGTGATCGCGATCTTGCCGGTAATCATTATCAGTACCCTGCTGGTGCAGGAGGGGGCTGCGCTGTACAAAAGCATCGAGAGCGGCGAGCTGGACCTGGCCGGCTACATCGAACGCTTCAAGAACATCCTCCCGGCCTTCGTCCAGAATTTCCTCGAGCGCATGGGCATGGGCGACCTGGCCGGCCTGCGCGACAAGATCACCAAGGGTGCGGTGCAGGGCAGTCAGTTCTTCGCGACCCAGGCCTTCAGCTTCGGCCAGGGCACCTTCGATTTTCTGGTGAGCTTCGCCGTCATGCTCTACCTGCTGTATTTCTTCTTGCGTGACGGCGCCGAGCTGGTGCGCAAGATCCGCACGGCGGTGCCGCTGGCCGAGCAGCAGAAGCGTCGCCTGCAACTGAAGTTCAACCGCGTGGTGCGCGCCACGGTCAAAGGCAACCTGTTGGTGGCGGTGACCCAGGGCGCCCTCGGCGGGATCATCTTCTGGATTCTGGACATTCCCAGCGCCCTGGTCTGGGGGGTGCTGATGGCTTTCCTGTCGCTGCTGCCCGCGGTGGGCGCGGGGATCGTCTGGGCGCCGGTGGCGGTGTACTTCGTCGCTACCGGAGCCTTCTGGCAAGGCGCGGTGCTGGCGGCCTACGGTGTGTTCGTGATCGGCCTGGTGGACAACGTGCTGCGTCCGATCCTGGTGGGCAAGGACACCAAGATGCCCGACTACCTTATTCTCGTCTCCACCCTCGGTGGCCTTGCCGTGTTCGGGCTCAATGGCTTCGTCATCGGCCCGCTGATCGCCGCGCTGTTCATGTCCAGCTGGGCGATCTTCGTCTCGACCAAGCCGCAGGTGCAATTGCCCAGTTAGCGGAAGCTGTACGACACCCCGGCGTAGACGCCGAAGCCTTCGCCCGGGGTCGAGCGGGCGGCGTCCGCCCCCTTGTCGTCGTAGCCCGGGGTAACGGTGGCGGCGTAGCGTTTGTTGGTCAGGTTGCGCAGGTCGAGCCAGGTTTGCCAGTCTTGTTTCGGCGAGTTGTAGCCCAGGGTGGCGCCGAGAATGGCATAGGCGTCGGCCGGGTAGCTGTTGGCGTAGTCGACCTGGACCTTGGACGCCATCTGCGTGTTGATCCCTGCATACAAGCCGCTGGGCAGGTCGAAGCGCAACTCGGCCTGGTAGTAGTGCATGGGGATGCCCGGCAGGCGGTTGTCGCCAAAGGTATCGTCGTCGCGGTAGTGGAAGTCGCTAAAGGTGTAGGCCTGGCGCAGGGACAGCTTGCCGACGCCGCCGCGTTCCCAGAGCAGGCTGTCGAGCCCGGCCTCGATGCCCTGGTGCACGGTTGGGCTGGCGTTGAACTCCTTGGCGGGCTGACCTTGCACGATCTCCACGGCCAGCAGCTCATGGCGTACGTTCGAGTAGTACCAGGCCAGGTCCCAGTGGCCGATGGACGACTCGCCGCGGGCACCCAGCTCCAGGGTGGTGGCGGTCTGGTTTTGCATTTCAATCGGTTGCGTGTTGCTGGTCGAGCTCCAGATCAGCGCCCACGGGTGCGGCGGCTCCACCGAGCGGCTCAGGTTGCCATAGACCTGCAACTGCGGGCTGATGTCATAGCGCAGGCCCAGACGCGGGGCGTAGTCCCAGTCACTTTGGCTGACCTTGCCGCCGTTGTCCGGATAGGTCACCGCGCTTTCGCGACGGGTGTAGATCGCCGCCAGGCCGCTGGTCAGCCACAGGTCGGGGATCAGTTCCAGTTCGTTGCCAACATGCAGGACGGTGTCCGAACCCTGGTAGGTGAAATCTCGCGTTTTCGCACCGAATACCCCATTCACCCGCGAGTACTGCGAAGCACCGCTGTTGGGCAGGTGCTTGGTGGTGCGCCAGCCGACGGTGGTTTTGCTCTCGTGACCGAACAGGGTGTGGCGGCGCTGATAATTCAGGGTGCCGCTGACGTCGGTGTAGGCGACCTTCAGGCGCATCGGGCCCTCACGCAGATCCATCGGATAGTCGTGATAGACCAGGCCTGCTTCCAGTTGCGAATCGTCATCGAGATAGAAGGTGGTCTTGTTGCCCAGCCAGGTACTGCCCGGCTGCGGACGGCTGTCATCGCGGCTCAGGTAGGCCGGGTTGGCCGCGCGCGGGTCGTGCTTGATCTGCTCCTGGGTCAAGCGTCCGGCCAGATCGTTCTCGGTTTCGCGGTAGCGCAGGTAAAAGCGGGTTTTCAGGTTCGGGTTGAAACGGTAGCCGACGTTGGCGGCGATGCCCTTGCTGCTGCCGCTGCTGTGATCCTGGTAACCGTCGTATTCGGAATCGGTCAGCGCTACGTAGTAGTCCAGGTCACCCAGTACCTGGCCGGAACTGATCTGGCGCTTGGCGTAGCCGCGGCTGCCGATCTCGTAGCGCAGTTGCAGCGGTGCGGCGTCGCGGCCGGTGTGGGTGATGTAGTCGATGGCGCCGCCCAGGGCCAGTGACCCCTTGTCGAAACCGTTGGCGCCGCGCAGCACTTCGGCGCGGCTCAGCCACAGCGGCTCGAACAGCTCATAAGGGGTGCCACCCGGGCCGGTCAACGGCAAACCGTCGAACATCGTGTACACGCCCGAGCCATGGGCGCCGGGTGCGCGGTTGATGCCCGAACCGCGGATCGACAGCTTGATGCCATCGTTGCCGGCCGACTGGGCGAACACCCCGGGTTGGTAGGCGAGCACATCCTGGTTGCTGGCGACCCGGCCTTGCTCCACTCGCTGCATGTCGATCAGGTTGCTGGCGCCGGGCACCTGCTGCAGGCGATCGCGAGCGTCCTGCAGTTCGCTGTGTTCCTGTTCCTGGATCAGTACCTGACCGAGTTCGATGCCTTCGCCGGCCTGGACCGACGCGGCACAGGAGATCAGCAAGGCGAGGGAGGAGCGGGGTAGGGTGGGGCGCATCGAGGGGGTTCCGGGACTGTGAGCGGGTATCTGACGTCGCAACTATCAGACGAAGCACAGTCGCCGATCTGTACCGGCCTCATCGCTGGCAAGCCAGCTCCCACAGGATCATCACCAAATCCTGTGGGAGCTGGCTTGCCAGCGATGGTTGCAGAGCAGCCCAAAACAAAACACCCCGCCGAAGCGGGGTGTTTGTCATAGCCAGATCGATCAACCGATCAGTTGCAGCCCGGCATGCTGAACCATGTCCAGCAACGGTTGCGGGTACACACCCAGCACGAAAGCGAGGATGGCGATGGCCAGCAGCATGACGCCGCCAGTACGCTGTTCCCAGTTCAGCGGGGCGTCGTGGCGACGCAGGTTCGGCTCGATCAGGTACAGGGTGACCATCACGCGCAGGTAGTAGAACACGCCGATGGCACTACCGATCACCAGGGCACCGACCAGCCACCACAGCTGCGACTCGACGCCGGTAGCGATGATGTAGAACTTGCCGATGAAGCCTGCGGTCAGCGGGATACCGGCCAGCGACAGCATCATCACGGTCAGTACTGCGGTCAGGTACGGACGGCGCCAGAACAGGCCGCGGTACTCGTACAGGGCGTCTGCGTCACGGCCTTTGTACGGCGAGGACATCAGGGTGATCACGCCGAAGGCGCCGAGGCTGGTGATCACGTAGGTGACCAGGTACACGCCGATGGCTTCGACGGCCAGACCCTTGCTCGCCACCAGGGCGATCAGCAGGTAACCGAAGTGGGCAATCGAGGAGTAACCGAGCAGACGCTTGAGGTTGCTCTGGGTCAGCGCCAGCAGGTTACCGATCAGGATCGAAGCCACGGCGATCACCGACAGCACGGTGGTCAGCACGCCGCTGCTGGCAGCAGGGGAGAGCATGAACAGGCGTACGACGACGGC
>RCUL01000425.1_pt1 | contig 22611 bp, 21 predicted proteins | sample 2167521 | NCBI WGS metagenome assembly RCUL01 (sample SAMN09932745, study PRJNA488358) | compost metagenome | feature: garden; material: soil; isolation source: compost soil in acetic acid-enriched culture | place: Germany: Experimental Botanical Garden Goettingen | collected 2016-01-27
CCGCCAGGCCAAGGCGCTCTACGCCAAGCTGGGATTCCGCGACCTGGCCACCTTCACGGTGAAGCGCAAGAACAGCATCAACCAGACCCTGTTCCTCGGGCCCGGTCCGGAACAAGACCTCAATCCCTATGCCCGCATCATCGTCGACGAAGCCCTGCGGCGTGGCATCGAGGTGCAAGTGGACGACGCCGAAGGCGGCCTCTTCAGCCTCAGCCAGGGCGGCCGGCGCATCCGTTGCCGGGAGTCCCTCAGCGACCTGACCAGCGCGGTGAGCATGACCCTTTGCCAGGACAAGCGCCTGACCCACCGCGCCCTGGCCCGGGTCGGCATCCGCCAGCCAACCCAGCGCCTGGCCGGCAGCGACGCGGAGAATGCCGTCTTCCTCGCCGAGCACGGCAGCCTGGTGGCCAAGCCGGTGAACGGCGAACAGGGCCAGGGCGTTGCCGTGGACCTGCGCAGCCTGGACGAGGTGAAGACCGCCATTGCCAACGCCGAGCATTTCGACAGCCGGGTGCTGCTGGAAAGCTGTCACCAGGGCTCGGACCTGCGGGTAGTGGTGATCAACTACGAAGTGGTGGCGGCGGCCATCCGCCGCCCCGCCGAAGTGGTTGGCGACGGCCAGCACAACCTGCGCCAGTTGATCGAACACCAGAGCCGCAGGCGCCAGGCCGCCACCCAGGGCGAAAGCCGCATCCCCATGGACGGCGAGACCGAGCGCACCCTGCGCGCCGCCGGTTACGGCTACGACGACGTACTGCCCGCCGGCACCCGCCTGGCGGTGCGGCGTACCGCCAACCTGCACACCGGCGGCGTGCTGGAGGACGTCACCGCGATCTTGCACCCGGCCCTTGCCGAGGCGTCCATCCTCGCCGCCCGCACCCTGGAGATCCCGGTGGTGGGCCTGGACCTGCTGGTACCCGGTGCCGACCAGCCGGACTACGTGCTGATCGAAGCCAACGAGCGGGTCGGCCTGGCCAACCACCAGCCGCAGCCGACGGCGGAACGCTTCATCGACCTGCTCTTCCCGCTGAGCCGGATGAGCTGACATGCCTTTGTAGGATGGGTGGAGCGGAGCGATACCCATGCCGCCAATCGATGGGTATCGCAAGTCCGTAGCCCGGATTCAATCCGGGAGCGGTGGTAGGTATTTCCCCGGATTGCATCCGGGCTACCGGACCGAGTCGAACGCCCTGCCCGACGCACCAAGGAGACGCAATGAGCAAGAGACTCCCCGACCCCGACCTGAACTACCTGCAGCAGGTGCTGCTGGAAATGCTCGCCATCCCCAGCCCCACCGGATTCACCGACACCATCGTGCGCTATGTCGCCGAGCGGCTGGACGAGATCGGCATCCCCTACGAGCTGACCCGCCGCGGCACCATCCGCGCCACCGTCAAGGGCCGCCAGAGCAGCCCGGACCGCGCGGTGTCCGCGCACCTGGACACCATTGGCGCCCTGGTCCGCGAGATCAAGGACAACGGCCGTCTGGCCCTGGCGCCCGTGGGCTGCTGGTCCAGCCGCTTCGCCGAAGGCAGCCGCGTCAGCCTGTTCTGCGAAAGCCGCGTGCTGCGTGGCAGCGTGCTGCCTTTACTGGCCTCGGGTCACGCCTTCAACACCCAGGTGGACAGCCTGCCGATCAGTTGGGACCACGTCGAACTGCGCCTGGACGCCTACAGCACCACCCGCGCCGACTGCGAAAGCCTGGGCATTTCCATCGGCGACTTCGTCGCCTTCGACCCCCTGCCGGAGTTCACCGAGAGCGGCCATATCAGTGCCCGCCACCTGGACGACAAGGCCGGGGTGGCAGCCCTGCTCACCGCCCTCAAGGGCATAGCCGAGGCCCGCCTGGTGCCCCCCATCGACTGCCATCCGCTGTTCACCATCACCGAGGAAATCGGCTCCGGCTCGGCCGCGGCGCTGCCCTGGGACGTCAGCGAGTTCGTCGGCATCGACATTGCCCCGGTCGCCTCCGGCCAGAACTCCAGCGAACACGCGGTGAGCGTGGCCCTGCAGGATTCCGGCGGCCCCTACGACTTCCACCTCTCGCGGCACCTGCTGCGCCTGGGCGAGGAACATTCCATCCCGTTGCGCCGCGACCTGTTCCGCTACTACCACAGCGACGCCCAGTCGGCGGTCACCGCCGGGCACGACATCCGCACCGCCCTGCTGGCCTTCGGCTGCGACGCCACCCACGGCTACGAGCGCACCCATATCGACAGCCTGGAAGCCCTCACCCGCCTGCTCGGCGCCTACCTGATGAGCCCGCCGGTGTTCGCCACCGATGCGGTCACCAGCCAGCAGTCCCTGGAGCCATTCAGTCACCAGTTGGAACATGACGCGCAGATGGAGAGCGAGACGCGTGTCCCGACGGTGGAAAGTCTTGTAGGAAAGGGTGAAGGCAACGCTTGATGGGCGCCGCACGGAAGGGCAAAGTGCCACGTAGGGACGCAATAACAACACCGGTGGTCGCCCATGCTTCGCCTTTCGGGCTGTGTGAAACCTGCAGCACTCGGTCTGGCCATTCTCCTGCTCTGGCTCTGCAAGCCAGCCCTGGCGATGACGGCCGTGCCACTCGACCAGGACCAGCTCAGGCTCTCCCTCGGCCCCTGGGTGCACTACGTCGAAGACCCGAGGGGCGAGCTGAGCCTGGAACAGGTGCGCAAGCTGCCCGACCCGGCCTTCAGCCAGGCCCGGGGTGAGCAGGTCAACCTTGGCAAGAACGCGTCGGTCTGGTGGTTCAAGGTGCGCCTGGACAACCGCCTGCCCCAGCCCCTGAACGGCTACCTCGAGGCCAACTACCCGCTGCTGGACAACATCCGCCTCTACTACCTCACGCCCGACGGCCGGGTGCAGGCCCAGGAGTCCGGCGACCACTTCGCCTTCTCCCAGCGCCCGGTGCAGGTGCGCAACTTCTGGTTCCCCCTCGCCGTCGAGCCCGGCCAGAGCACCCTGATCCTGCGCGTGGAAAGCACCAGCACCCTCGTCGTGCCCCTGGTGTTCAGCACCTTCGATGCCAGCGCCGCCGCCCAGGAGAACCTCATGGGGTTCAACGGCGCCTTCTATGGGGTGCTCTTCGCCATGTTCTTCTACAACCTCTTCCTCTACCTCTCGCTGCGCGAGCCGGCTTACCTCTGGTACCTGGCCTACAACCTCAATGTCGGCCTGCTCGCCGCCTGCTTCGACGGCATGCTGTTCAAGCTGCTGCCCGAGCACGTGGTCCTGCAGTCGGTGGCCATCTACATCTTCATGTACCTGCATTGCCTGGCCGCCCTGCAGTTCAGCCGCCACTTCCTCCACACCGGCCTGCATTTCCCGCGCCTGGACCTGGTGTTGCGCGGCCTGATGGTCGCCACCCTGGTGGGGCTGCTGTCGTTCCCGCTGATCGGCCTGCCGGCCTGGAACATCCTGGCCAGCCTGACGGTATCGGGCATCTCCGCCTTCCTCCTGCTCACCGGCGTCTACGTCTGGCGCAAGGGCCTGCGCTACGGCTCCTACTACACCCTGGCCTGGGGCGTGCTGCTGTTCGCCTTCATCCAGACCACCACCGGCTCGCTGGGGGTGGAGGTGCTCGGGCTGTTCGGCGCCACGGTGGTGAAGATCGGCGTCACCATCGAGCTGATCACCCTCTCCATCGGCCTCGCCGACCGCATCAACACGCTCAAGGAAGAAGGCTTCCGCTCGCGCCAGGCGGCGGAGCGGGCGAACTTCGAAAGCCAGGCCAAGAGCCGCTTCCTGGCCACGATGAGCCACGAGATCCGCACCCCGCTCAATGGCGTGCTGGGCATGCTGCAACTGCTCAAGGAAACCCCGCTGGACCGCAGCCAGCGCTTCTATGTCGACACCATCTCGAGCTCCGGTACGGCGCTGATGACGGTGATCAACGACATCCTCGACTTCTCCCGCATCGAGTCCGGCAAGCTGGAACTGGAGCACATCGAGTTCGACCTGGAGGACCTGGTCTCGGAAACCATCGGCCTCTTCACCGCCCAGGCCATGGACAAGCGCCTGGGCCTGCACCTCAGCCTGGACACCGGCGTGCCCCGGCGCATCCAGGGCGATCCGACGCGGCTCAAGCAGGTGCTGATGAACCTGCTCGGCAACGCCCTCAAGTTCACCGCCGAAGGCCATGTCGGCCTCGACCTCTGCATACGCCACGACGCCGCCGGCAAACCGCGCCTGGTGTTCAACGTCAGCGACAGCGGCATCGGCATCCGCGCCGAAGCCCTGGCCCAGCTGTTCGACTCCTTCGCCCAGGGCGACTCCAGCACCACGCGCCGCTACGGCGGCAGCGGGCTCGGCCTGGCCATCAGCAAGGAACTGGTGGAGATGATGGCCGGCCGCATCGAAGTGCAGAGCACCCCCAGCCAGGGCACCCGCTTCAGCTTCGACATTCCCCTGCAGGCCGGCGAGTTCAGCACCGACGACCTGACCCAGCTGCTCGACGGCCGCACCGCCCTGCTCGCCAGCCAGGACGCCCTCGGCCTCGATGCCTTGAGCCGACTGCTCGGCCGCTGGGGCATGCGCAGCCAACGCTGCCAGGACCCGGCCCGGCTGATCGACCAGTTGGATGATTTCGCCGTGCCGCCCCTACTGGTGGTGCTGGCGCCCTGGCCCGGCGAGCCGGAGCGCTGGCTGGCAACCCTGCGGCCGCACCTGGAGCACGGCCAGCGGGTGCTGCTGATCTGTCCGCCGGAGCACTGCCAGCAGCTGCCGCCGGGGACCGGCCTGCGCCTGCGCGCCATGGCCCAGCCACTGACCCTGGCGCGCCTGCGCGAAACCCTGCAGGAGCTCTACCGCGAACGCCGCCTGGAAGAACGCACGCAGATCCAGGAAGAGCGCCGCCGGGTCAGCGCCACGCCCTGCATCCTGGTCGCCGAGGACAACCCGGTGAACCAGATGGTGGTCCAGGGCTTCCTCAAGAAGCGCGGCTACCTGGTTCGCACCGTGGCCAACGGTGTCGCCGCAGTGGACGAGTACGAGCGCGACCCGGAAGGCATCCAGCTGATCCTGATGGACTGCGAAATGCCGGAGATGGATGGCTTCGAAGCCACCCGGCAGATCCGCCGGATCGAACGCAGCCGCAACTGGCCGGCGGTGCCCATCGTCGCCCTTACCGCCCACATCCTCGACGAACACCGCCAGGCCGGAGCCGCCGCCGGCATGGACGACTTCCTCGGCAAACCCCTGGACAGCGCCCTGCTGTTCAGCACCCTGGAACGTTTCATCCTGCGCCAGAACGTGGATGGATGACGCCGCGCGGCGACGGCGTTAGCATCGCTGCCCCGCCGGAGACACCTCATGCTCATCCCCTTTGACCTGCTCGAAGCCGACACCCTGACCCGCCTGATCGAGGACTTCGTCACCCGCGAAGGCACCGACAACGGCGACGACACCCCGCTGGAAACCCGCGTCGAACGCGTGCGCATGGCCCTGAAGAAGGGCGAGGCGGTGATCGTCTACGACCCGGACAGCGAACAGTGCCAGCTCATGCGCAAGCTCGACGTGCCGAGGGCATGGCTGGAGGACTGAGATGCGCTGGAGCTTGGTGTAGGGCTACGCCTCGTAGGGTGGGCTTCAGCCCACGCTGACCGTCGATGGTGGGCTGAAGCCCACCCTACTGGCCGGAGACTTCAGTGTGGGGGCGAATTCATTCGCGAAGCAGGCCGCAGGCCTGCCCCTCAAAGCCCCGCCGCCTGCACCGGCTGGCCCACGGGAAGCGTGCGCGACGCCTCGGCCATGCGAGTGATCTCCACCGTCAGCTTGCCCGTGCCCAGCAGGTAATCCGCCAGCCGCTGCGAGAAGGGCCAGTAGTTCAGCGCGGCGGTCAGGGTCACGGGGCCCACGGCATCCGCCGGAACCTCGAAAGAGAATTCGCGGACGTCGTAGCCCTTGGGCAGGATGCGGTTGTCGGAGAGGATCTGGGTGGCATTCCAGACTTCGATATCCAGCTCCTTGCCGTCCTTGTCGCCCAGGTGGACCTTGAAGTTGCGGGTGTCCGGCTCGGTGGCGCCATCCTTGACCGCCCCCAGCCGATAGAACTCCCGGCCCGAGGCATCCAGGACCCGAAAGTCGATCCAGACCTCGCGGCCCTCGGGGAACCCGGTGGGCAATTTGTGCCCGGCACCGACATTGGCGACCTTCACCCGGACCGTTACCTCCTGGCCTGGCACGACGCTGTCGGCCATCGGCTCGAACCCGATCGTGGCGGCCTTTGCCAGGAACTCCCGCGCACGCCCCGCCGCCTCCTTCTGCCCCAGGTATTCCAGCACCGCGGCGTTGGCGCCGGTGAACCAGTGGGACGCCACATCGGCGCGCTCCGGCCCCATGCTCGCCGCCTTGCCGGCGAAACCCGGCATATGACAGCTCTGGCAGGTCTCGCCATTGAAGCTGTACGGGCTCTCCAGCCACTCGTCGTAGGTACGCTCGACGGCCACCGTGCTGAACGGGTGGGTCACGTTGTGGCAGGTGGCGCAGAAGTCCGAACGGGTGTGCAGGTCGGAATAGACGGTGTCGTGGTAAGGGGACACCGCATCACTGCGCGGACCGAACTTGGTCGGCTTGCCATGGGCCCGCGGGCTCAGCACGTAGGCGCCGTTGTCCAGGCCGGTTCGTGCGCTGATGTTGTGGCAGGTTTCGCAATCCACCCCCGGCATGGGCGCATTCTGCGCGGTGAACTCCACCGATGCCCGATTGATTGCTGAATTGATCTGCCCCGTGGTCAGGCCGATGGGTGTGTGACAACCGGTGCAGAAGTTGTCGACCTTGCCTTCGGTCGCCTCGCTGGCCCTGCGCAGCAGCGCCCGGTAGATGGGCTCCTCCCAGGAGTGGGCCATCATCGAGGTACGCCACTGCTGGTAGATCTCCGTATGGCAGGCGCCACAGACCTGGGCATCGTCGAAGTCCTTGGTACTCAGCAGGACGTTGTTCGGCGTATTGGCCCGATGGGGGAAGAAGGGCAGCCCGTTCTTTTCCTCCATCAGCCGGGAGCGCGCCGGTTCCAGCCATTTGTCATTGACCTGGGGGACTTCGGCGACCACCGGCGGGTTCGCCAGCAGGATGACCAGGGCGAAGCTGGACAGCTTGAAGATCCGGGTGCCGGGGGTCGATGGAGCCGATGCCTTCGTTACCAAGCCGACCATGTCGATCCCTCGCCGGAATTGAACAGCAGCAGGAAACAAGTGCGCGATGTGGCTAATTAATGGCAAACCCCGCCACATTCGGCGCATTTATCCGAACTTGAACCTGTATTCCCCGCTCACGGGGTGTTAGTCAGTAGTAGATGGGGCCCCAGACAGCGTCAAAGTCCAGGCGAATGACCAATCTGCCAGCACAGCAAGCCTATCCATTTGAATGAACGTGTTTTATTTGAAAAAGGAGACGAGAGAGCAGGCGATGAAACGGCGATAATTCCGCACCAGCGACATTCCGGCCAGACAAAGGCGGCAGGCACAAAAAGGCCGCCAGAACGGCGGCCAGACAAAGCACAGAGCACCAATAGACTCTGAAGTCAGAGTGTAGATGCATTGCTACGAATTGATGACAGAAGCCTGATAAACAAGGTGCATTTCGTCGGCAACTTCGGCGATCTTCAAGGCAACCGCTCTAACTCGCGCATCTCCTTGGGGAGTTGCTGCCATCCGGCGATTCTGCCCCTCTCCCACCGCAGAAATTTCGTACAGGCCGGCAACCTTGAGCGCCTACAAACACCCTCGCTAGAGTCCTGCCGTCGCGGCTCCGACCGCGGCCGGGTGTCGCAACCCGTACTCCACGCAGGCGCGGCATGCCCCGGGCGTCTTCGCCCTTCATGGCGGACCGTGCAGGGAAGGCTTCGGCCTTGCCGGGTTTTCCTCGCGTGACCGGTTTGCGACCCCTGCACGGCCCGCCACCCTACTGCCTCGAATGGTAGGCCGGCGGCTCCTCCATCACCCGAGGAAGCAAGGATATGCACTCTCCATTCCGTTCCGACAAACCCAGGGTCACGGCGACAGCGCTGCCCAGCGCGGAGGCCTGTCATGACTGAGTTCAAGCCCGTTCCCGTGCCTTCCCAGCCTTACGACGATGTCCTGTTCATCAACGCCGGGGCACCTTCATCGCACCTGTTCGAAGCCGCCAGCCAGCGCATGGCCGCCCTCGGCGACCTGCTGCAGATGCTGGAGAACGGCACGCGCTTCACTTTCATGCCCCAGGAAACCGCCCGCCTCGCTTCGGCGCTCGGGCTGCTGTTGGCCGATGCCCGGGCCCTGCACGAGGCGGCCTTCCTGCGCGCCCAGGAGGAAGAGAGCCAGAAGCCGAAGGAACCGAAGCCATGATCCCGGCGCCTGCCGGAGCGTAGCGCCGGCCCGGACATCTGCGCCAGGCGCCGACCGCACGGCGCCTGGCGCGAACCATTGCGCCAGCGGCCGGGCCTAATCCTCAGTACCGATAGAGGAACTGCCGCCATGGCCGGACAGCAGCCCCAGCCTGTCTCCCACCTCACCCCGCCACCGCTCAGCTTCGGCATCGAGCAGGAGTTCTTCATTGCCGACCTGCGCAGTCGCAACATAATCCGCCGCCGCCCTCGGCGCTTCTTCCAGGCCTGCCAACAGGCCTTCGGCGAGCAGATCACCACCGAGTTGCTGCAGAGCCAGGTGGAACTGGTCACCCCGATCCTCTCCAACCTCGCCAGCGCCCGCGACTGCCTGCTGGAAAGCCGTGCCGGCCTCGGCGCCATCGCCGAGGACTTCGGCCTCGGCATACTCGCCAGCGGCACTCATCCCCTGGCGCTCTGGCGCGAGCAGGAAGCCACCCGCGAGCCGCACTATGAGCAGTTGTTCGGCGATTTCCAGATAGTCGCCCAGCGCAACCTGCTCTGCGGCCTGCACATCCATGTCGGCGTGCCGGACGGGGTGGATCGCATCAGGGTGATGAACCGGGTGATGCCCTGGCTCCCGCTGCTGTTGGCCCTCAGCAGTTCCTCACCCTTCTGGGAGCGCAAACGTACCGGTCTGATGAGCTACCGGCAGGCCGCCTACGACGAGTGGCCGCGTACGGGAATCCCGGACCATTTCAACAGTGAACGAGCCTATCGCCGCTATGTCGACCTGCTGGTGCAGACCGGCTCGGTGACCAGCGACAGCGATATCTGGTGGGCAATCCGTCCCTCGGTGCGTTTTCCCACCCTGGAACTGCGCATCACCGACGCCTGCCCGGTGGTGGAGGACATCCTCTGCATCGCCGCCCTGTTCCGCGCCATGGTCCACCACGCCGTCGCTTCTTCCTCCAGCCGCGACCGCCACAACGAGATGACTCGGCTGGTGATCGACGAGAACCGCTGGCGGGCCAAGCGCTTCGGTACCGAGGCCACCTTCCTCGACCCGAACAGCCGGAGCAACGTTTCCATCGGCCAATGGCTGGAGATGGCCGGGAACCGTTTCGGCGAATCCCTCGAGGCCCACGGCGACGGCGCGGCCATGGCGCAGGCCCGCGGCATCGTCGACCAGGGCAGCAGCGCCGTCCTGCAGCTGCGCCGCTACAACGCCGCACGACGGACCGGACTGGCGCGCCGACAGGCACTGGCGCAAGTCGTCGACGAGCTGATGGAGGTCTCGCGTCGTGGCGCCTATGCCTAGAGCCAGTATTCCCAGAAGCGTCCGATCTTTTCGCTGACGCGGGCGCGGATGGGGCGTTGCCGCCAGCGCTCCAGGGTGAGCTCCTCCGAGTTCTTCACGTCCTCTAGGAAGGCACTGCGCATTCGCCCGCCGAAATCGGTGCCGAGCACCACCACATTGACCTCCTGGTTATGCAGGAAGCTGCGCCAGTCGAGGTTGGTCGAACCCACGGTGGACCAGACGCCATCTATCACCCCCGCCTTCACGTGGAGCAATGCGTCGCGGCGCTCGTAAAGCCTGATTCCGGCCTCCAGCAGTTCACGGTAGTAGGCCCGCCCGGCATGGAACACCAGCCAGGAGTCGGTGCTGCTGGGAATCACCAGGCGCACGTCGACACCGCGGGTCACGGCATCCTTGAGGGCATCCAGCAGCTGGGGGTCGGGCACGAAGTAGGCGCTGGTCAGCCAGATTTCGCTCTGGGCGCTGTGCAGCGCGGAGATCAGGGTCGCGTAGATCAGGCTGTAGGGTTCCTCCGGCGAACTGCCGATGGCGCGCACCACGTCGTTGCCCTTGCGCTCCAGCGGCGGGAAGTAATGGCGCGCAACCAGGGTCCCGCCCTTCTGCATAGCCCAGGTGCCGATGAACAGCTTCTGCAGTTCGGCCACCACCGGCCCCTCGATGCGCAGGTCGGTGTCGCGCCAGGGCAGGTCGTCGTGGGGCGGCTCCTGGGTCCCCGAGCCCAGCGAACCGCCGGAATAGACCCCGCTGATATTCACCCCGCCGAGGATGGCGATGCGCCCATCGACTATCAGCAGCTTGCGGTGGTCGCGCTGGTTGACGTCCCAGCCGGCCTTGGCGGTCATGGGGTTGACCGGGTTGAACTCCACCAGCCTGATCCCCGACTCGCGCAACCGGGCGAAGAACGCCGGCGGCGTTCCCAGGGTGCCGACACTGTCGTAGATCAGGTTGACCTGCACGCCGCTGCGCTGCTTGGCAATCAAGGCATCGGCGAAGCGCCGGCCGACCTCGTCGGCCTCGAGGATGTAGGTCTCCATGTTGATGTGGTCGCGCGCGGCGTCTATGGCCTCGAACATCGCGTCATAGGTCTGCGGACCGTCCTGCAGCAGGTCGACCTTGTTGCCAGCCGTGAGCGGGCTACCGACCAGGGACTCCTCGATCGCCAGGTGCAGGTCGAAGATATTGGTTTCCATGCCGGAACCCTCGAGCCGGTCGAGGATGGCCTTGCTGCGCTCTTTCGACAGTGGGCCGTGGGTGCCGTCGACCTGCACCGGGGTGGTTGGCGAATGCACCATGTCGGGGTTGATATGGGGCAGCGAGGTGCAGCCCAGGAGGAGCGAGGAATAGAGCGCCACCAGGACACGCGCCACTGTCCCTGATGACGGCAGGTTCATCCAGCATCCTCCAGTGAAGGGAGGGGTCGTTGCCCGGAAAGTCCGTCAATCCGCCATGGAAACGGCTTTCCGGGTCGCCTTGACGGATTCGACAGTGGGCCGGCGGCAAAGGTTGAGGGAATATTCCCGGCCGGGAAGCCTGGGCCTGGCCGATTCTCAGGACGGAGAAAAGCGCGGCCCGAGCAGGATCACCGTGGCGCCCAGCACGCAGAGGGCGGCGCCCAGCCAGTCGCTGGCCAGGGGCCGGGTACGCTCCACCAGGCCGAGCCAGAGCAGCGAGGCGACTATGTAGATGCCGCCGTAGGCCGCGTAGGCGCGGCCGGCGTAGGCAGCCTCCACGCGGGTCAGCAGCAGGGCGAAGAGGGTCAGGCTGAGCAGGCCGGGAGCGATCCACCAGGCGCTCTTGCCCATGCGCAGCCAGAGCCAGAAGGCGTAGCAACCGGCAATTTCGAAGAGCGCGGCGAGGAAGAACCAGAGGTAGTTGAGCATCGCGCGGGTCCCTTGAGGCAAGACGCGGTGAATGGATACGCCCTTAGCCGTGCACGCCGCCTTCGCGTTCCCAGGCGCAGCGCACCCGCAGGTTGTCTTCCTGGGGGCTGTGCAGGCCCTGTTCGCTTTCCCAGCGGAAGGTGTGGATGCCGTTGAGCTCGGTCTCCAGATGGACCACGGCGCTGCTCCAGTAGAGTTGCCTGAGCAGGGCCTCGAACGCCTTGACCCAGAGACTCCACTCGTATTCCACCGCGGGGTAGCTGGCACCGAAGTGGATCACCTGGGTGCGGAACAGGCCCTCGCCGGGCCGCTCGCAACAGGAGAACATCTCGCGGCCGAGGAAGGGCCAGGCTTCGTCGCTGGGCAGGTTGTCCAGCACGCGGCGGTTGGTATCGCGGCGCAGGCGATGCTCCTGATCGTCGAGCGACGGCCAGTCGCGGATGCAGCCATAGACGATGGATTCGGACTCCACGCGGGCACTCCAGCAAAACAGTGGCAGCCTTCTAACACAGGTCTGCCACGGGAGAAAGGAAATGCGTCGAAGTCCTCAGCGGCGGCCGCGGCCCAGCAGCCAGGCCAGCAGGGACATGACCAGCGCCAGGCCGCTGATGACCATGAAGGGCGTCTGGTAGTCGCCCGCCAGGTCACGGGCGAGACCCGTGAGGATGGGCGCCAGGCTGGCCAGGCCGTAGCCGGCGAAGAGCATCATGGCGGTCCAGCGGCTCACCGCCAGCGGGGTATGCACCTCATACAGCGGCAACACCATGGACAGCGCGAAGGAACCGCTCAATCCCAGGCCCAGCAAGGCGGCCCAGACCTCCGGCAACAGGGTCGGCTGGAAGCAGATCATCCCCAGGCAGACGGAGGCGATGAGGCCGCAGACCAGCAGCAGCTGGTAACGGTTGTCGAAGCGCTGCGCCAACCAGGGCAGCACGAACGCGCTGGGCAGGCCCACCAGCATGAACAGGCTGAACAGGCTGTTGCTGCGCAGCAGGCTGAGACCGGCCTCATGGTAGCGGGCCACCAGCCAGGTGGTGAGGGCGTAGAAGAGACCGGCCTGCAGGGCGAAGAAGGCGGTGATCAGCCAGGCCCTCGGCTCGCCCCAGGGCAGGCCGCCCTGCCCCGCTTCGCTGGCGGACTCGGCGCGGTTGGGCAGGCGCAGCCAGAGCAGCACGGCGAGCAACGCGGGAAGGGTCCAGAACGCCAGGCCGAGGTGCCACTGGTCACCCAGCAGCCGCGTGACCGGAATCGTCAGCACGGCTCCGGCGGCGCCGCCGATGGTCATGCTCAGGGAATACCAGGCGACCACACGGCCCACCTGGTCATGGAAATGGCGCTTGATGAAGCCGGACAGCAACGGCCCGGCCACGGCTATGCCGGCGCCCATGGCCACCGCGCTGCCGATCAGCACGGCGCTGGCATGGCTGGCCAGGCGCGCCAGGAGGGCCACGCCGATCAGCGCCAGGCAGGCGGTGATCACCCGCTCCAGGCCGAAGCGCACCGCCAGGCGCGGCGCCAGGGGTGCCAGCAGGCCCATGCAGAGCACCGGCAGGGCGGTGGTGAGGCTGATCAGGCTGCGGCTGAGGGACAGTTCGAGGGCGATGCGCTCGATCAGCGGCGCCAGGGAAGTGATGCCGGGGCGCAGGTTGATGGCGGCAAGCACCAGCGCCAGCATCAGCAGCGCACGGGAAAGGGGTTTCACAGTGGGTCCATCCGGGTTGGCGATCGGGCCGGGGGGAGAAACCCTACTCCCCCGGTCCGCCGCCGGGCAACCCCGGAGGATACGGAAGCTGACCGGTCGGACAGCGGCGATCAGGCGTGGCTGCGGCTCTTGGCGCGCATCTTCGCCGACATGCTGGCCATCTCGTCATAGAGCGACTGCGGGCTCTTCTGCTTCAGCGCCCAGGCCATCCGGCCCTGCTCGTGGGGAAGGATCATGAAGGTGCCGGCGGCCACTTCCCGGAACATGTATTCGGCGATGTCGGACGCGCTGATGGGCGAGCTTTCCAGCAGTTTGCCCACCTGCTGCTTCATGGCCGGGGTCGGGCCACGGAAGGAGTCCAGCAGGTTGGTCTGGAAGAAGGACGGGCAGACCACGTGAACGCCCACGCCCTCCTCCTTCAGCTCGATCAGCAGGCTTTCGGACAATGCCACCACGCCGGCCTTGGCCACGTTGTAGTTGCTCATGGCCGGACCCTGCATCAGTGCCGCCATGGAGGCGACGTTGATGATCCGGCCACGGCTCCGCTGCAGCAGCGGCAGGAAGGCCTTGCAACCCTTGACCACGCCCATCAGGTTGATCGCGATCTGCCAGTCCCAGTCCTCCAGCGACAGCTCCTCGAAGAAGCCGCCCGAGGCGACGCCGGCGTTGTTGACGATGATGTCGATGCCGCCCAGCTTCTCTTCGCAGGCCTGGGCCAGGGCGGTGAGCTGGCTGTAGTCGCGGACGTCGCAGCGCTGGGTGAAACCGTCGCCACCGGCTTCGCGGACCAGCTTGAGGGTTTCCGCCAGCCCCGGCTCGTTGACGTCGGACAGGGCCAGCTTCCAGCCTTCGCGCGCCCAGCGCAGGGCGATTTCGCGGCCAAGGCCGGAACCGGCGCCGGTGATCATGATTCGGTTCTGCATGGTGAGGTGCCTTTCTGCTGTGTGCGGTAGATGAGCCGCAGTGTAGCGAAGGCCATAGTGGCTAAACCCTTGAATCACGGCGCTGAATGATGGGGGTGAAACGCCGCTAGCGGCGCCACAGCAGGCGGTTCAGCAGCAGCCCGTAGGGCACCAGGTTGAGCAGCAGCACCAGCGTCCCGAGCCAGAGCTGGATACCCGGCGTGAGGCCCGCCGGGTAGATCAGCGGCACCAGGTAATGCTCGATGAAGCCGCCACGGTAGCCCTGCTCCCCCGCGGCCAGGCGCAGACGGTTCTCCAGGGGAGTGAGGGGGCAGACGAGGTGGAGGAATTCCACCGTGGCGCCCCAGGCCACTGCCGGCAGGTGCAGCAGCGCCAGGCGCGGCCACTGCAGCACCAGCAGACCGCCCACCACCACGAAGAGGATGAAGGCCAGGTGCAGGAGCAGCACGGCATCGGCGGCGATTTTGTAGATCATGGCGCGGCGTCCATACAGTCGTTTTCCTTGAACCATAGGAAAAGGCGGTCAGTCGGTTACTACAGGCACGGTCAATTTGCCATCAATCCACAAGGGCCGCGCCCCGGCGTTCCGACCTACCGAGGAGTCACCGCCTATGCTCACCATTCTGCTGCTCATCATCCTGATCCTGCTGCTGATCGGCGGCCTGCCGGTCTTCCCCCATTCGCGCAACTGGGGCTACGGCCCTTCGAGCATGGTCGGGGTGCTCCTGGTCATAGTGGTGGTCCTCCTGTTGTTCGGCATGATCTAGCCGGGCGCCCCCGCAAGTTGGTGCTGAGCCTGCGAAGCCCAACGTCCCCGGCACCGGGCCGTGACCGTTGGGCTTCGCGGAACTCTGCGCAACCTACCAATCGCCCTCGCGGAGTCGGGAATGCTCGTTGAGTTCAGCCTCGATGAAGGCTGAAATCATTGCGCGATAGACGGCTTCGACCACTGCCTCGTCTCCCCCCGACTCTACTGCCAGCGCCCGAACCCGGGCGATGACGGCAGCCACCCGCTGCGGCGCTTCGACCTCAGCCTTGTCACGCTTGTACCGAGCGGCCTGGCGCACATAGCCACCTCGCTCGGCGAGCAAGGCGACTATGCGGCGGTCGAGCGAATCGATCCGCGCTCGCACCTCGTCGAGGCTTTTGCAATCCATGGTTTCCATTGGTGCTCCTTGTCAAAGTCTGGTTGCGGTGCTTGAGAGCCCTTCCCAGGGCGGGCTATCAGCTGCCGACCATACACGAGCCGATCGGATGCACCTGGATACCCGCGCCCCTTGCGCAGAAACAAAAAAGGGCAGCCCGAAGGCTGCCCCAATTCTTGCAAGGGAGGGAGTGGATCAGTGGGCCACGGCACCGCTGGCGCCCAGGCCGGTCTGGGAACGCACGAACTGCGGGTAGAAGCGTGCGCGTTCCTCGTCAGCAGCGGTCGACTTGTCGGTGATGGAGAAGAACCAGATACCGACGAAGGCAACCAGGATCGAGAAGAGCGCCGGGTACTCGTAGGGGTAGATGGCGCTTTCGTGGCCGAGGATCTGCACCCAGATGGTCGGGCCGAGGATCATCAGGCCCACTGCGGTGATCAGGCCCAGCCAGCCGCCGATCATGGCGCCGCGGGTGGTCAGCTTCTTCCAGTACATCGAGAGGATCAGTACCGGGAAGTTGCAGCTGGCGGCGATGGAGAAGGCCAGGCCGACCATGAAGGCGATGTTCTGCTTCTCGAAGAGGATGCCGAGGCCGATGGCGACAACGCCCAGGATCACGGTGGTGATCTTCGATACGCGCAGCTCGTCCTTCTCGCTCGCCTTGCCCTTCTTGAACACGGAAGCGTAGAGGTCGTGGGACACGGCCGAGGCACCGGCCAGGGTCAGGCCCGCAACCACCGCGAGGATGGTGGCGAAGGCCACGGCCGAGATGAAGCCGAGGAACAGGCTGCCGCCCACGGCGTTGGCCAGGTGCACCGCCGCCATGTTGTTGCCGCCCAGCAGCGCGCCGGCGGCGTCCTTGAAGGCCGGGTTGGTGCTGACCAGCAGGATCGCGCCGAAGCCGATGATGAAGGTCAGGATGTAGAAGTAACCGATGAAGCCGGTGGCGTAGAACACCGACTTGCGGGCTTCCTTGGCGTCGCTGACGGTGAAGAAGCGCATCAGGATGTGCGGCAGGCCGGCGGTACCGAACATCAGGGCCAGGCCGAGGGAAATGGCGGAGATCGGGTCTTTCACCAGGCCGCCGGGGCTCATGATGGCCTCGCCTTTCGGGTGGACCTTGATGGCTTCGCTGAACAGGGTGGCGATGTCGAAGTTGACGTGCTTGAGCACCATCAGCGCCATGAAGGAGGCACCGGAAAGCAGCAGCACGGCCTTGATGATCTGTACCCAGGTGGTTGCCAGCATGCCGCCGAAGAGCACGTAGAGCACCATCAGGATGCCCACCAGGACCACGGCGACGTGATAGTTGAGGCCGAACAGCAGCTCGATCAGCTTGCCGGCGCCGACCATCTGCGCGATCAGGTAGAAGGCCACCACCACCAGCGAGCCGCTGGCGGACAGGGTGCGGATTTCCTTCTGCTTGAGGCGGTAGGAGGCGACGTCGGCGAAGGTGTACTTGCCGAGGTTGCGCAGGCGTTCGGCGATCAGGAAGAGGATCACCGGCCAGCCCACCAGGAAGCCGATGGAGTAGATCAGGCCGTCGTAGCCGGAGGTGAACACCAGCGCGGAAATACCCAGGAAGGACGCGGCGGACATGTAGTCGCCGGCAATCGCCAGGCCGTTCTGGAAGCCGGTGATGCTGCCGCCGGCGGTGTAGAAGTCGGCAGCCGACTTGCTGCGCTTGGAGGCCCAGTAGGTGATGTAGAGGGTGGCGCCGACGAAGGCGACGAACATGACGATGGCCGAGGTGTTCAGCGGCTGGCGCTGGACATCACCTTCGATGGCACCGGCAGCCCAGAGTGCGGGCGCCACGACCATCAGGCCGAGCACGGCAAGGATGCGCGCGATCATTACTGGACCTCCTTGAGGATTTCGTGGTTCAGGCGGTCGAACTCGCCGTTGGCGCGGCGAACGTAGATGCCGGTCAGCACGAAGGCCGAAAGGATCAGGCCGACACCGATCGGGATACCCCAGGTAGTCGGAGATTCAGAGCTGATGCGGGTGCCGAGCACTTGTGGCTCGAAGGCGATCAGGAGAATGAAGGCCAGATAGAGGCCGAGCATGATGGCAGAGAGTATCCAGGCGAAGCGTTCGCGTTTGGATACCAGTTCCTGAAAGCGCGGATTCTCCTGAATCCGCTTGTAGGTGCTGTCGTTCATTGTTGTTGTCCTCCACAGCGCGGGTTGCTGGTGAAGCCAACAATAGAACGGTCGTACAAGCACAACAGACGACCTTAGTCGTAGCCTGGGACCATTCTCGACCAAGGTCGTACTTCATTCGATACAGCGAAACTATCGAAACCATGATTGCGTAGCATTTCCCTGTATCGATCCAGGTCACTAGCCTGGGCACATCGAATAATCATTCTCATTATCGAGGTGCACCATGCTCAAGACCGTGACCTTCACCCTCATGCACTTCTGCATCGCCTTCGCGGTGGCCTACGCCCTGACCGGCAGCGTGGCGGTCGGCGGACTGGTGGCAGCGGTCGAGCCGCTGTGCAACTCGGTGGGCTTCTACTTCCACGAGAAGATCTGGAAGCGCTTCGAAAAGGGCGATCAGCCGCGCCAGGAGATCCCGAAGCATGCCTGGCTGCATCACCATGCGTGACGGTAACCCGCTGTACGGATTTTCCACGGCGGGCCGTAGGAGCGAGAGGGCCTAATCCGCTAAGATGCGCGGCTTTGCCCTCACGCAAGCACGCATGAACATGAGTCAGACCGCCCGTTTCCCTGCACTCCCCTATCTGTTTTCCGGCCTGATCGCCCTGCTGGCCCTGGCGGGCCTCTGGTACGGCCTGGGCAAGCCGGTGGTCCTGCCGGACGCCGCCACCCCCAGCCACAAGCTGCAATGCGCGTCCTACAGCCCCTTCGACAAGGACCAGTCGCCGTTCGACCAGCCCTTCGTGCTGCGCCCCGAGCGCATGGATGCCGACCTGGCCCTGCTGGCGACCCGTTTCCACTGCGTGCGCACCTACTCCATGACCGGCCTGGAAGCCATCCCGGAACTGGCGCGCAAGCACGGCCTCAAACTGATGCTGGGCGCCTGGGTGAACAGCAGCCCGGTGGACACCGCCAAGGAGATCGACGCCCTGATCAAGGCCGCCAACGCCAACCCGGACGTGGTGCAGTCGGTGATAGTCGGTAACGAGACCCTGCTGCGCAAGGAAGTCACGGGCGCCCAACTGGCCAGGCTGATCGAGCAGGTCAAGGCCAATGTGCAGCAGCCGGTGACCTATGCGGACGTCTGGGAGTTCTGGCTGCAGCACCCGGAAGTGGCGCCGGCCGTGGACTTCCTGACCATCCACCTGCTGCCCTACTGGGAAGATGATCCCGCCGGCATCGACCAGGCCCTGCGCCATGTCGGCGAGATCCGCCAGGTGTTCGGCAACAAGTTCGCCCCCAAGGACATCTTCATCGGCGAGACCGGCTGGCCCAGCGAAGGCCGCCAGCGCGAGACCGCGGTGCCGAGCCGGGTCAACGAGGCGAGGTTCATCCGTGGTTTCGTCGCCATGGCCGAGCAGAACGGCTGGGGCTACAACCTGATCGAAGCCTTCGACCAGCCCTGGAAACGCGAGAGCGAAGGCGCCGTGGGCGGCTATTGGGGCCTGTTCGACGCCGACCGCCAGGAGAAAGGCGTCCTGGCCGGCCCGGTCAGCAACCTGCCCGACTGGCCCCTGTGGCTGGGCGCTTCCGGGCTGATCTTCTTCGCCACCCTGATCCTCGCCGGCCGTCCGGCCTCCACCCGCGCCGCCCTGCTGCTGCCGCTGCTGGCCGCGGTCGGTGGCGCCTGCATCGGCCTCTGGGGCGAGCTGGCGCGGGTCACCAGCCGCTTCTTCGGCGAGTGGGCCTGGGCGGCGTTCCTGGTCGGCCTCAATCTCATCGTCCTGGCCTACGCTGCGCTGGCGCTGTCCGCCCGTGGTGGCGCACGCAGCCGCCTGTTCGACTGGCTCGATGCCCGTGGCGGCTGGTGGCTGGCCGCCGCCGGCTTCGCCGGCGCGGTGCTGATGCTGGCCCTGGTGTTCGACGCCCGCTACCGCAGCTTCCCCAGCGCCGCCCTGCTGCTGCCGGCCCTGGTCTACCTGTTCCGCCCGGTGGCTGCCCCGCGTCGTGAAACCGCCCTGATGGCCGTGCTGATCGGCGCCGGCATAGCGCCGCAGCTCTATGAAGAAACCCTGGGCAACGTCCAGGCCATCGGCTGGGCCGTGGTGAGCACACTGCTGCTGGCCGCCCTGTGGCGCTGCCTGCGGGTTCGGGGCTGATTGCGTAGGGTGGATAACGCTCTTCTTATCCACCATGGGCACCATCGGTGGACAGAAAAAGCGCTGTCCACCCTACGGCAGGCCTTCGGCCTGCTTGGCGAATGAATTCGCCCCTACAGGTATCCCGGTCTCCGGGAAATAAAAAAGGACGCTAGAAGCGTCCTTTTTTCATGCCTGGCGAACACTCAGGCGGGGACTGCAACCGGCTCCGCCTGGCGGCGTACCAGGCGCAGGCCGGCGATGACGCAGGCGAATACCGCCAGGCTCGCGGTGTAGAGCACCAGGGCCGGCAGGGCGAACAGCAACGCCAGCAGGGCCAGGCCCCAGCCGAAACGTCCGGGCACGAAGAAAGCGACAAGGGCGGTGCCCAGGCCGATCCAGGCGATGATGCGGAAATGGATCAGCAGGCCGAGGCCGGCACGGGCCTGGCATTCCCAGCGTTGCGCCTCCTCGACGCAGAGGCCGACCCACTGGCCATCCTCCATCAGGGCGAAACGGACCCCGTAGCTGGCCGCCAGCCAGAGCGGCAGCAGGATCAGCAGCAGGATGAGGGACGAACGGCTGGACATGGTTCTCTCCGAAAGTGGAAGCGGCGCCAAGGATAATCCCCCGACCGCCTTATGCAAGGGCCTTGCATCCATTCGGCCAGCATTGGGCTGACATACGGACCGCACTCGCGGGGCTTGCAGTTGTCATAGGCTCGGTATTCACTCATGACGTTCTCTTATAAGGACAGCAGCCCCGGCGCCCGACCCGGCATACCGGGGGAGTGGATGGAGCCCGCCGCCCCGGCCTGGCCTCCGCAGAAACTGAACAGGGACCCTTCCTATGCTTCGCCTTCGACTCGCCGCCCTGCTGGGTAGCCTGGCCCTCTGCGCTCAGGCCCTGGCCGCAGACCTGGATGCGGAGAGCTACGGCTTTCCGATCGCCAATCCCTTCGAGGCAACCATCGCCACCACGCCGCCCGACCTGCGCAACAAGGTGCCGGTGGACGAGGATATCGACCAGTCCGACTACGACCTCAAGCTGCGCCCGGAACGGGAAAACGAGCTGCCGGACAACTTCTGGTCGGTGAAGAAGCTGCGCTACCGCCTGGCCCGGCAGGACCACGCCGCCCCGCTGGTCTTCGTGATCGCCGGCACCGGCGGTCATTACGCCAGCACCCACGCCGAAAGCCTCAAGCGGCTCTTCTATGGCGCCGGCTATCACGTGGTGCAACTGTCCTCCCCGACCAGCTACGACTTCATGGCGGCCGCATCGCGCCACGCCACGCCGGGACTTTCGGCCGAGGACGCGGACGACCTCTACCGCGTCATGCAGGCGGTGCGTGCCCAGCACCCCGGCCTGCCGGTCACCGATTTCTACCTCACCGGCTACAGCCTCGGCGCCCTGGATGCGGCCTTCGTCAGCCACCTGGATGAAACCCGCCGCAGCTTCAACTTCAAGCGCGTGCTGCTGCTCAACCCACCGGTTAACCTCTATACCTCGGTGACCAACCTCGATCGCCTCGTGCAGACCCGGGTCAGGGGCGTGGACGACACCACCACCTTCTACCAGGTGGTGCTCGGCAAGCTCACCCGCTATTTCCAGCAGAAGGGCTACATCGACCTGAACGACGCACTGCTGTTCGACTTCCAGCAGTCCAGGCAGCGGCTCTCGAACGAGCAGATGGCGATGCTGATCGGCACCGCCTTCCGCTTCTCCTCCTCGGACATCGCCTTCACCTCCGACCTGATCAACCGCCGCGGCCTGATCACTCCGGTGACCTACCCCATAGGCGAGGGCACCAGCCTGACGCCCTTCTACAAGCGCGCCCTGCAGTGCGACTTCGACTGCTACATCACCGAGCAGTTGATCCCCTACTGGCGCGCCCGTTACGACGGCGGCAGCCTCACCCAGCTGATCAACCAGGTCAGCCTCTACGCCCTGGAGGACTACCTGAAAGGCAGCAGCAAGATCGCCGTCATGCACAACGCCGACGACCTCATCCTCGGCCCCGGAGACCTCGGTTTCCTGCGCCGCACCCTGGGCGACCGGCTCATCGTCTATCCCCATGGCGGTCACTGCGGCAACCTCAACTACCGCGTCAACGGCGACGCCATGCTGGAGTTCTTCCGTGGCTAAGAAAGCACTCTTCCTCGCGCTGCTGTTGGCAAGCCACCTGGTCCAGGCGCAGGAACCCGACCAGGACGGTTTCACCCAGCCGCTGAAGGACCTGAAGTTCAACCCGGGCCTGGACCAGCGCGAGTTCGAACGCTCGACCATGGACGCGCTCAACGTCTACGACCCCTACGAGCCCTGGAACCGGCGCATCTACCACTTCAACTACCGCTTCGACGAGTGGGTGTTCCTGCCTGTGGTGCGTGGCTATCGGTACGTCACGCCACGCCTGCTGCGCAGCGGGGTGAGCAACTTCTTCAGCAACCTGGGCGATGTGCCCAACCTGCTCAACAGCATGCTGCAGCTCAAGGGCCAGCGCTCCATGGAGATCACCGGACGCCTGCTGCTCAACACCACCATCGGCGTGGCCGGCCTCTGGGACCCGGCCAGCCGCATGGGGCTGCCCAAGCAGAGCGAGGATTTCGGCCAGACCCTGGGCTACTACGGCGTCGGCGACGGCCCCTACCTGATGCTGCCGATCCTCGGCCCCTCCAACCTGCGGGATACCGGCGGGCTGGTGGTGGACTACGTGGCCGACTACGAGATCAACTTCCTCAACGTTCCGGAAGTCAGCAGCAACCACCCGGAGATCACCGCCCTGCGCATGGTGGACAAGCGCTACACCACCGGTTTCCGCTATGGCCAGCTCAACACCCCCTTCGAGTACGAGAAGCTGCGCTACGTCTACACCGAGTCGCGCAGGCTGCAGATCGCGGAGTGACCGCCCGCTCCCGGGTGGGGGCGGATCTGTGGGGGCGAATTCATTCGCTTAGGGCAGCGCAGCTGCCCTCGGCAATGCCCCCGGGCAGACCTTCGGCCTGCTTGGCGAATGAATTGGCTATGTCCCTGTTAGCTGTTGCTAAGAAGTCCCGGCCAGAGCTCGGAGCCTCGTAGGGTGGGCCGGGCGGCGATCCGCTTTAGCCCACGCT
>RCUL01000427.1_pt1 | contig 22588 bp, 16 predicted proteins | sample 2167521 | NCBI WGS metagenome assembly RCUL01 (sample SAMN09932745, study PRJNA488358) | compost metagenome | feature: garden; material: soil; isolation source: compost soil in acetic acid-enriched culture | place: Germany: Experimental Botanical Garden Goettingen | collected 2016-01-27
GCGGTGCAGGGGTTGATCCCGCGCTCGGTGCGCATGGCGCACCCTACGGTGGGGAACGTGCAGGCGCCCCGGATGCGCATGTTTACGCCTTCCCGCCCAGCCGTGCATCCAGTACCCGGACCAGTGCCTGCGCCTGCTCGTGGAATACCTGCGCGGCGGTATCCACCAGCACGGAGGAGGGCCGGTACTCCGGCCGGATCAGTTGCACGCGGAAGGGGATCGAGGTGCTCAGCCTGCGCATCTGCAACCCCCTTCCGGCTTCGTCCAGGGCGCTCAGCGGGTTGACGATGGCCAGGCCCAGGCCCTGGCGGACCATGGCGCAGACCGAGGCGGCGGTGCTGGTTTCCACCACCATCCGCCGCTCGATTCCGGCGGCGAGGAAGTGGGCGTCCAGGCTCTGCCGATAGATATCCAGGCCGGCCAGGCTGATGAAGGGCCGGTCATGGAAGTCCGCCAGGGCCAGTTCGGCCTTGCCCAGCAGCTCATGGCCTTCGGGCAGCACGCAGACCATGTCCGCGGCGAACAGCGTCGATCCCCGGGTGCCGCGCGGCAGGATGTCGGTTTCCGAGAGTCCCAGGTCATGCCGCTGGCCGCTCAGGGATTCCTCCAGCAAGGGCGACTCCTGGGCGCTGATGGCCAGACGCACGCCGGGGTGACGTTCGAGGAAAGCCTGGCAGAAGCCCGGCAGCAGGGTCTGGGCGAATACCGGCAGGCCGGTGATGGCCAACTGGCCCTGGTCGAAGCGGCGGATGGCCTGGGCCGCGCCGACTATGCGTTCCAGCCCGGCATAGGAGCGCTGCACTTCATCGAACAGCGCCAGGCCCTGGGCGGTCGGCGCCAGGCGGCCGCCCTCGCGGTCGAACAGGCGAAAGCCCAGCAGGTGTTCGAAGCGCGCCAGTTCGCGGCTCACCGTGGGCTGCGAGGTGAACAGCAGGCGCGCGGCGCCGGTCACACTGCCGGCGGTCATTACCGCGCGGAAGACTTCGATATGGCGAATGGAAAGGTCCATGGCGGCACTCGGCTACAGGTGTCAGTTCATATCAATGATGAATGGCGTATGCACAAATTGGTATTTTATTGAATCGACAGGTCTCGCCATCATGGCGCCATCCAGATTCCGGAGGCCACCATGCGCCCGAACATTCCCGCCGCTACCCTCGCCAACCTCGCCCGTGAACACGGCACCCCGCTCTGGTGCTACGACGCCGCGGTGATCCGCGAGCGCATCGCCCAGCTCAAGGGCTTCGACGTGATCCGCTTCGCCCAGAAGGCCTGCTCCAACCTGAGCATCCTGCGCCTGATGCGCGAGCAGGGCGTGCAGGTGGACGCGGTGTCCCTCGGCGAGATCGAGCGCGCGCTGCTGGCCGGCTACTCGCCCAAGGGCGAACCGGCGGGCGTGGTGCTGACCTGCGACCTGCTCGACCGCGCCACCCTGGCGCGCGCCGTGGAACTGGGCATCGAGGTCAACGTCGGCTCCATCGACATGCTCGCCCAGCTCGGCCAGGCCAGCCCCGGCCACCGCGTCTGGCTGCGCATCAACCCCGGCTTCGGCCATGGCCACAGCCAGAAGACCAACACCGGCGGCGAGAACAGCAAGCACGGCATCTGGCACAGCCAGCTGGACGCCGCGATGGCGGTGATCCGCGACTACGGCCTGACGCTGGTGGGCCTGCACATGCACATCGGCTCCGGGGTGGACTACAGCCACCTGGAGCAGGTCTGCGGCGCCATGGTCGATGCGGTGCGCGACCTGGGCTGCGACCTGGAAGCCATCTCCGCCGGCGGCGGCCTGTCCATCCCCTACCGCGACAGCGATCCGGTGGTGGACATCCCGCGTTACGCCGAGCTGTGGAACCAGGCCCGCCGGGAGATCGAAGGCATCGTCAAGCACCCGGTACGCCTGGAGCTGGAACCCGGCCGCTTCCTGGTGGCCGAGTCCGGCTGCCTGCTCAGCGAAGTGCGCGCGACCAAGGATGTCGGCAGCAATCACTTCGTCATGGTCGATGCCGGCTTCAACGACCTGATGCGCCCGTCCATGTACGGCAGCTTCCACGCCATGACCCTGCTGGACGATGCCGGCAACCCGGTCAACGCCCCGCAACGTCCGACCGTGGTCGCGGGCCCGCTGTGCGAATCCGGCGACGTCTTCACCCAGCACGACGGCGGCCTGGTGGCCCCGCGCGCGCTGCCGGCGGCCCAGGTCGGCGACCTGCTGCTGATCCACGACACCGGGGCCTATGGCGCGTCCATGTCGTCCAACTACAACAGCCGCCCGCTGTTGCCGGAAGTGCTGGTGGACGGCGACCAGGCCCGCCTGATCCGTCGCCGTCAGCCGCTGGCCGACCTGCTGGCGCTGGAGCAGTTCTGACTCGTTCCGAACCTGCAAATGTCCGGAACCGTAGGATGGGTGGAGCAACGCGATACCCATCGCAGCGATCGATGGGTATCGCTACGCTCCACCCATCCTACAAAAGTCCAACGGCGCTTTCTCATGAGCCGCCCAACCCGCACAATGCGGCGCCATGACCTTCGATTCCCCCCTTGCCGCCTACCGGCACGCCCTGGACCAGGGCGGCTTCCAGCCTGACTCCGCCCAGCAGCGGGCGGTGGCGTTGCTGCAGGCCTGTCACGAGGCCCTGCACCAAACCGGCCGGGTGACCGGCGTCTACCTCTGGGGGCCGGTAGGGCGCGGCAAGACCTGGTTGATGGACCGCTTCCACCAGAGCCTGCGGGTTCCGGCCCGGCGCCAGCATTTCCATCACTTCATGCAATGGGTGCACCAGCGCCTGTTCCAACTCACCGGTACCGCCGACCCGCTGCAGGCCCTGGCCCGGGAACTCGGCCGCGAGGTGCGGGTGCTCTGCTTCGACGAACTGTTCGTCAACGACATCGGCGACGCCATGCTGCTCGGCCGGCTGCTGACGGCGATGTTCGAGGAAGGCGTGGCCATGGTCGCCACTTCCAACCAGCCGCCGCAGCAGCTCTATGCCGACGGCTTCAACCGCGAACGCTTCCTCCCGGCCATCGCCGCCATCGAACGGCACATGCAGGTGGTGGCGGTGGACGGCGGCCAGGACCATCGCCTGCATCCCGGTGCCGCCCACCAGCGCTACTGGGTGGCCGAGCCCGGCCGGCCCAGCGCCCTGGCCGAGGTGTTCGAGGAGCTGGCGGCGGGGCAGGGGGCGTCGAGCGAACCGGTTGAACTCGGCCACCGCCCGGTGCCCGTGGTGCGCCAGTGTGCGGCGGCGGCCTGGTTCCGCTATGCCGACCTCTGCGACCAGCCCCTGGCGGCGCTGGACTTCATCGCCCTGTGCGACCGCTTCCCGGCCATCCTCCTCGGCGAGGTGCCCTGCCTCAGCGCTCCCCGGCGCGAGGGGCGCATCGCCCGGGGCACCGAGGATGGCGCCCAGCGCGTGGCCGCCGGCGACCGCGAGCTGCCGCAGCTGTCGGTGCACGACGACAGCGTGCGGCGCTTCATCGCCCTGGTGGACGAGTGCTACGACCGGCGCGTGCCGCTGCATGTCGAGGCGGCCGTGGCGCTGGAGCGGTTGTATACCGAGGGCTACCTGGAGTTTCCGTTCCGGCGGACCCTCAGCCGTCTGCGCGAGATGCAGCTGCAGCGCTTCTGACGGCGCGTGGGCGCAGGCCCTTGTCCGTCTTGGGGCCGGGGCCTACTTGAGCCGGGCCTTCACCGAATCCAGCGCGGCGGTGGCGCACTGCTCGTCCAGGTGCCCGCCGGGCGCACCACCCACGCCCACGGCGCCGATCACCTCGTCACCCACCTTGATCGGCACGCCGCCGCCCACCACCAGGAAGTCGTCGATCATCGGCAGGTGTTGCGCGCCGGGATTCTTCTGCACGGTCTCCAGCATCTCGGTGGTGCTGCGCTTGCTGGATGCCGCGGTGTAGGCCTTGCGCCGGCTGGAGTCCAGGGTGTGCGGGCCGGCGTTGTCGGCGCGCAGCACGACGCGCACGCCGCCGGCGCGGTCCACCACTGTGGCGGTGACGTTGTAGCCCTTGGCGGCACAGCCCTGCACCACGGCGCTGGCGATCTCGGTGGCGAGTGCGAGGGTGATGTTCTTTTCGCTGGCGACCTCGGCCTGGGCGGCGAGGCAGGCGGCGATTCCGCCTAGGGCAAGGAACTGGAGCGGCTTCATGGGATTCTCCTGTCACGACCATCGGACCGGGCCGATGGGGGGAGGCCGTTGCCTTCGGCCAGGGGACAGGGACGGCGGAACGATGTCGCCATGGCGGCGCTGGCCGTGCATTACAGCCTAGCCAGCCTTCTTAACATTTGTTAATGCCGCCACCACCTTGGCCGCCAAGAATCGGCGCACAACAACGCGCAGGTCCGAGGAGGCCGCCATGCCCGCCCAAGCTCCAACCACCGTCTATGAACTCTTGCAGGCCTCGGCGGCCGAGCATCCCGGGCGTATCGCCCTGACCTATATCCACGGCCTGGGCGCGGAGATCGACGAGCAGGACCTCTGCTACGCGGAGTTCTTCGCCCAGCTCAACCGCAGCGCGCGACTGCTGCTCGACCTGGCCGGCACCCGCAAGCCGGTGATCACCCTGCTGCTGCCGAACATTCCGCAGAGCCAGTGCCTGCTCTGGGCCGCCGCCAGTATCGGCATCGCCAACCCGATCAACCCGCTGTTGAACGAAGAGGCCCTGGCCAGCCTGATGGAAAAGGCCGGCACCGACCTGCTGGTCGCCCTCGGTCCGGTGTCGGGCAGCGACCTCTGGCAGAAGGCCCTGGCCGCGTCGCGGCGCCTGACGAAGCGGCCCGCTTGCCTGTCGGTGCTGGTCGAGGGTGGCGAACCTCACTACGACAGCCTGTTGGCGGGATACAGCGGCGAGCCCCTGGAAAGCGAGTTGCTGCCCCGGCCCGGGGATATCGCCGCCTACTTCCACACCGGTGGCACCACCGGCCTGCCCAAGCTGGCCCGGCAGACCCATGCCAATCTGGTGGCCGCCGCCGGCGCCTACCGCGCACGCATGGCTGCAGGTCCCGGGGACGTGGCGCTCAACGGCCTGCCGATCTTCCATGTGGCCGGCGCCCTGGTGAACAGCCTGGGCGGCCTGGCCAGCGGCCTGCGCATGCTGCTGCCGACCCTGGGCGGCTTCCGCAACCCGGAGGTGATCCGCCAGCACTGGCGCCTGGTGGAGCACTACGGCATCACCTTGAGCGGCGGCATTCCCACCTCGGTGGCGGCCATGCTCGAGGTGCCCATCGGCGGCCACGACATCGGCAGCCTGCGCTTCCTGCTCTCGGGGGGCGCGCCGGTGCCGGCAGCCCTCTGCGAAAAAACCAGGGCCGTCACCGGCCTGCAGCTGTACCAGGCCTACGGCATGACCGAGTGCAGCGGCGTCATCACCTTGCCCAACCTGGCCCGACCGGCGATTCCCGGCAGCGCCGGGCATGTGGCGGCGCCCATCGAGGTGCGCATCGATGGCGGCGAAATCTGCGTGCGCGGTCCCACCCTGTTCGCCGGCTACCTGGGCCAGGACGCGCCACCCCTGGAGGACGGCTGGCTGCGCAGCGGCGACCTGGGTCACCTGGACGGCGAAGGCAACCTGTTCATCACCGGCCGCGCCAAGGACCTGATCATCCGCAGCGGCCACAACATCGACCCGGCGCTGATCGAGAACTGCCTGGAGAGCCACCCGGCGGTGTCCCTGGCCGCCGCCGTGGGCATGCCGGACGAATACGCCGGCGAACTGCCGGTGGTCTTCGTGCAGCTGCGCCCGGCGCTGGCCGCCAGCGTCGAGGAGTTGCAGCGTTACGCCTTCGAGCGGATCGCCGAGCGCCCGGCCTGCCCCAAGCGGGTATTCCTGGTGGAGGCCCTGCCGGTCACGGTGGTGGGCAAGATCCACAAGCAGCGCCTGCGGGAACTGGCCGCAGCCAGCGTCTACCTCGAACGCATCGGCGGCGACTGTCCGGAGGTGGCCTGCGACGTGAGCCAGGGACCCGAAGGCGGACTGTGGATAAGTCTGCGCGGGGTGAGCGCCGGGCAGCGCACGTTCTGCATCGAGCGCGCCGAGGCGCTGGGGCTGCAGGTGCGGGATCCGGTCAACGGCCCAGCTTGCGCTTGATCCGCGAGAAGGACACCGGGTCCATGCCCAGGTAGCTGGCCAGCTGGTACTGGGGCACCCGGTCCAGCAGCCAGGCCTCGTGTTCCAGCAGCCACTGGTAGCGCTGCTCGTTGTTGCTGGTGAGCAGCAGCGCCTCGCGGTCCTCGTTGCGCAGCATGATCTGGCGGGTCATCAGGTCTTCCATCCGCTGCAGCTGCGGGAAGCGCTCGCCCAGCCGGGCGACCATGTCCAGCGGCAGGCAGGCCAGCCGGCAGCGCTCCACGGCGGCGATGTCGTAGGTGCAGGGCTGCTGCTTGAAGTAGGCGCTGAGGGAACCGATCAACTGGCCCTCGCGGAAGAAGGCCTTGTTCCACTGCCGGCCCTCGGGGGACAGGTAGTAGTAGCGCGCCACCCCGCCGAGGATGGCGTAGAAGTGCGTGGGCCGGTCGCCGGCGCGGATGATCGCCTGGTCGCGGTCGTAGTCGCGCAGCTTCAGCGCTTGCAGCAGGCAGTCCAGCAGCGCCGGGTCGGTCATGCCGTGGGCAGTGAATATCTCGTGCAGCTGGGTCTGGATCTCGGCGGGGATCATTGGCGGCTCGGCCTGGGGCTATGGCTTCATCTAAGCACAGGCGTGGCGGCCTGCCGCAATACGGATTTGCCCGCCGCCTTGCCGTACCCGACACTAGACTCTCTCCATGCCCCCACCAAGAAGGAACACCCCCGTGTCCCAACGCCAACACGACAGCTGGGCGCAGATCTGCCTGGCCGCAGGCCTCGACCCGGAAAAGCGCCTGGCCGCCCGCCAGGCCGTGCTCGGCCATGCCGACGCCCTGGATTGCAGCCTCTACCGCCCCGACGACAACGACCTGGATGCCGAAGAGGAAGACCTGGGCGATGCCCGCATCCTCTTCACCGGCCCCTTCCAGGCACCGGCCGAATGGAGTGCCCAGGACCGTGACGACTACTTCGGCGACATCGACCCCAGCGCCTTCGTCACCGCCCTGATCGAATGCCAGGCCGACCCCTCCAGCCGCGACTTCTTCCTGGCCGATGCCGGCGACTTCGTCGCCGTGGTCAGCGCCAGCGGCGAGGTGCAGATGTTCTACCTCTACGACAGCAACGAAGACGACGACGGCCTGCACTGCGTGCTGGTGCGCGAGGACGAGGAGGGCTGAAGGGTATCTGGCCCCTCCAAGGGGGCGCATCCCCTGCACCTGCCCCACCGTAGGGTGCGCCATGCGCACCGTTCGCGGGATTCGATCCCTGCGCCTCGTTCAACCATTGGTGCGCACGGCGCACCCTACCAGGTCAACTCCGTGCCACGTCCGCAGGACGTGGTTTCCCAAGTTCAAATGAGTTCACCCCCGTGGACGGCTCGGGCTACAACCCCAGGCTGCCGCGCACCGCAGGCAGGGCCGCCGCCCCGTCGTAGGTGGTCACCCCCGCCAGCCAGCGTTCCAGCACCTGCGGGTTGGCCTTCAGCCAGGCCCGCGCGGTGGCTTCGGGTTATTCCTGGTCATCGAGGATGGCGCCCATGATCTGGCTCTCCATGGCCAGGGAGAACTCAAGGTTGCGCAGCAAGGTGCCGACGTTGGCGCACGCCTGCCCATAGCCGCGGCGGGTATGGGTATCCACCACCGCGCTGCCGTAGTCGGGGCCGCCGCCACCCTCGACATGATGCTCACCTGGCTGGGCAGCCGCATCGACGCCGACCTGGCGCGGGAAATCGGCATGCACCTGCTGGTGGGGCAGGTGCGCGCCCCGACCGAAAGCCAGCTGGAAGATGGCCAGAAGGGCGAGCCGCTCCACGAAGGCAAGCTGCGCCGTGCCGTGCGGCTGATGGAACAGACGCTGGAGGAACCGCTGGACTGCGAAGCCATCGCCAGCCGCATCGGCCTGTCGCGCCGCCAGCTGGAGCGCCAGTTCAAGCAGCACACCGGCCTGTCGCCCCTGAAGTACTACATCGCCCTGCGCCTGGCCCGCGCCCACAACCTGCTGCAACAGACCAACCTCAGCGTTGCCCAGGTCGCCGCCAGCTCCGGATTTGGCTCCCTGGAACACTTCTCCCGCGCCTACCGCGCGCGCTTCGGCTGTCCACCCAGCGAAGACCGCAGCCAGACCTGGACGGCACCGGTGATGAGGCAGCCGCTGACCCGGCCGGGGGCTTAGGAGGGCGGATCTTCGATCCGCTCAGCGATTGAAATCGCCCCCACAGGAAGAGCACACAGTTCCGTAGCCCGGATGAAATCCGGGGAAATTCCCACCGCCGCTCCCGGATTTCATCCGGGCTACGATTTGCCAGCCTTGTAGGGTGGGCTTTAGCCCACGTTGAACTCCAATGGTGGGCTGAAGCCCAACCGACGGGCCAGGGCAGACCTGCGGTCTGCTTGGCGAATGAATTCTCCCCTACAGGATGCGCAAGGGACGGGTCATTCCTGTGGGAGCGAATTCATTCGCGAAAGGGCCGCCAGGCGGCCCCGGTCACAGCCGATATTCCACCTCCTCCCGATCCAGGATTCTGCGCAGCGCCGCGAAGTGCCGCTCGGCGAAGTCCGGGTAGTCCAGCCACTGTTGCGCGGTCTTGCGCGCCACTTCGTCGCTGGCGATGCGCAGCGGCCGGCCGCTGGCCAGGGCGGTGAGGTAGGTCTCGCAGGCGCGTTCGAAGTAGTAGAGGTCATCGAAGGCCTGGGCCACGCCGTTCGCCGCCACCATCACACCGTGGTTGCCCAGCAGCAGCACCGGCTTGCCATCCAGCAGGCGGCTGACCCGCTCGGCCTCGTCGCCCAGGCCCATGCCGTCGAAGCCTTCGTCGATCGCCACACGCTCGAAGAAACGCATCGAGTTCTGCTCGACGGGCGGCAGCCTGGAGTCGGCCAGGCAGGCCAGGGCGGTGGCGTACTTCGAGTGGGTGTGCAGCACGCAGCGGGCCTGGGGCTGGTTGCGGTGCAGGGCGCCGTGCAGGGCCCAGGCGGTGATGTCCGGGGCGTCGGGGCGGTCGAGGCTGCTCGGGTCGTCGGCGTCGACCAGGATCAGGTCACTGGCGCGTATCTCCGAGAAGTGCTTGCCATAGGGGTTGATCAGGAACTGCCGGCCATCGGCCGAAACCGCCAGGCTGAAGTGGTTGGCGATGGCCTCGTGCAGGCCCAGGCGTGCGGCCCAGCGAAAGGCGCAGGCGAGGTCGACCCGGGCCTGCCAGTGTTCGAGCTTTTCCATGGTGGCTCCATGCGGGTTGGTGTACTGGCTTCGAGTCTAGGGAGCCGGCGCCTCGCTACTTGATGCGGAGCGACCTGCGCTGGCGCGTTCGCTCAACCGATGCAATGCGCCAGCGATTCGCCGCATTCCATCAATCGCCCGGCGGCGCGCTCGCCGACAGTGGCGGCACCTTCAGCCCCGACACAGGAGATGCCCCATGGCGACCCATCAGCTCTTCATCGACGGCCAGTGGCGCGCGCCGGTCGAACCCCGCCTGCGGCCGGTGATCGATCCGGCCAACGAGGAGGTGCTGGCGCAGGTGTCGGTGGCCGGCCCGGCCGATGCCGAGGCGGCCATCCGCGCGGCGCGGCGGGCCTTCGACCAGGGCACCTGGCCCTGGCTGGGCGTCTGCGAGCGGGCGGCCATCCTGCGACGCATCGCCGACGCCATCGAGGCCGATGGCGAACAGCTGGCGCGGCTGGAAACCCTCAACGCCGGCAAGACCCAGGGCGAAAGCCTGGGCGACGTCGGCAACGTGGTCGCCACCTTCCGCTATTACGCGGCACTGCTGGAGGGGGAGGGCGGCACGGTCAACACCCATGCCCCCGAGCATGTCATCAGCTTCAACCAGCGCGAGCCGGTGGGCGTCTGCGCGTTGATCGCGCCCTGGAACTACCCGCTGCTGCAGCTGGCCTGGAAGGTCGCCCCGGCCCTGGCCGCCGGCAACACCCTGGTGGTCAAGCCGAGCAGCCTGACGCCGCTGACCGCCTTGCGCCTGTGCGAGTTGATAGAAGGGGTCGGCCTGCCGGCGGGCGTCTTCAACCTGCTCACCGGGCCGGGGGAAGTCGGCGAGCAACTGGCCGCCAGCCCGGCGGTGGATCTGGTCTCCCTCACCGGCGGCGCCAGCGCCGGCGGCAAGGTGATGCGCGCGGCCAGCGGCAACTTCAAGCGGGTGGCGCTGGAGCTGGGCGGCAAGAACCCCAATATCGTCTTCGCCGATGCCGACTTCGAAGTGGCCCTGGACCAGGCGCTCAATGCCGTCTACTTCAATGCCGGCCAGGTCTGCTCTGCGGGTTCGCGGCTACTGGTGGAGGCCAGTATCCACGACCGCTTCGTCGAGGCCCTGGCCGCCCGCGTGCGACGAATCCGCCTGGGTAACGGGCTGGCCGCCGATACCCAGATGGGCCCGGTGATCTCCGCCGGCCAGCGTGACCAGGTACTGGGCATGGTGGCCGCCGCCCTGGAGGAGGGCGCCCGACTGCTGGCGGGCGGACGCTCTCCCCAGGGAGCAGGCTTCGAGCGCGGCTTCTGGCTGGAGCCCACCCTGTTGGGCGAGGTGCGGGCCGACATGCGCATCGCCCGCGAGGAAATCTTCGGCCCGGTGATCACCGTGGAGCGCTTCACGGGCGAGGAGCAGGCCCTGCAGCTGGCCAACGATACTGCCTTCGGCCTCGCCGCCGGCATCTGGACCGGCGACCTCGGCAAGGCCCACCGCCTGGCCCGGCGCCTGCGCGCCGGCACCGTCTGGATCAACGACTACAACGCCGCATTCCCCCAGGCACCCTGGGGTGGCTACAAGTCCAGCGGCATCGGCCGGGAACTGTCGCGGGCCGGGCTGGACGAGTTCAGCGAGCTGAAGCATGTCTACCTGAACACCCGCCCGGCGGCGTTGAACTGGTTCGGCGTGTGATCCGTCAGCCGGCCAGCGCGGCGCGGCGGCCGCGCTCCAGGCGCACGCTGGAGAGCAGCAGCAGGCCGGCGACGAAGTAGCTGCCGGTGATCAGCATCGCCAGGCGATGGTCGCCGCCGGACAGCCAACTGGCCAGGCCGTAGGTCATGGGGCCGAGGATGGCTGACAGCTTCACCGCCTGACCCCAGAGGCCGAAGAACTCCGCCAGCCGCGTGGGCGGCGCCAGCAGGCCGACTATGGCACGCCCCGCCGACTGGCTGGCGCCCATGCACAGGCCGGCGATATTGGCCGCGGCCCAGAACAGCGCCGGGCCGCTGGCCAGCCAGACCATGCCGACCATGGCCAGCCAGCCCAGCAGCGTCAGCGCCAGGGTGGGGCGGTGGCCGATGCGGTCCTGCAGCCAGCCGAACGCCACGGCGCCGACGGAGGCGGTGATGTTGACGATGAAGATCAGCAGCAGGGTGTCCTGGGTGGTGAAGCCCATCACCTGGTCGGCGTAGATGGCCGCCAGGCTGATCACCGCCGCGATCCCGGCCTGGTAGCAGACGGTGCAGGCGAGAAAGCGCATCAGGTCGCGGTAGCGGCCGGCCTCGCGAAGGGTCCGCGCGAAGCGCGCCCAGGGCCCGCCGGCGGCGGCCGGTTGCGGCTGGCTGCGTTCCTTCAGGTAGAGGAAGGTCGGGGTGCTGGCGATGGCGAAGAGTACGGCCGTGATCAACACGCACACCGGCACGAACTGCGCCGCCGTCTGCCCCTGGCCCTGGGCCCAGCTGACGTAGCCCAGGCAGGCGCCCAGGCTGACCAGGCCGCCGATGTAGCCCAGGCCCCAGCCCCAGCCGGAAACCCGTCCGAGCGCTTCTTCGCGGGCGAGCTCGGGCAGGAAGGCGGCGATCAGGTTCTCGCCGGTGCCGAAGCAGTAGTTGGACAGCACCACGAACAGCACCGCCAGGGCCAGGGCACCCGGCCCGGCCAGCGCCAGGGCGGCGGTGAAGACCACGCAACCCAGGGCGCTGAACGCCAGCAGGCGCTTCTTGCGGGCAGTTGCGTCGGCATAGGCGCCGATAAGGGGGGCGGTGGCTATCACCAGGGCGTAGGAGAGGGCCAGGGTGCTGGTCCAGGCCAGGGTGCCCCAGGGCTTGCCCTCGGCCACCACCGCGACGAAGTAGGCATTGAAGACGGCGGTGATGATCACCGTGGTGTAACCGGAGTTGGCGAAGTCGAACATCGCCCAGGCCCAGATTTCCCGGCGGGTCACGCCGGTGGCGAGGCTGGATCGCATGGCGCTTTTCCCCTTGGCCGCAGCGTCCCGGAGAGACTAGCCCCACCCACGCCATCCCGCGACTGTTGCACGGCCGTGGGTCTCCAGCAGACCGTAGGCCGGGGCCCAGGGACTGCTGGAGGGGGATCGGACCAGGGGGTCAGCCCGCCAGGTCTTCCACGCCGATCTGCACCACCCGATAGCAGGGCACATAGGCCGCGCCGCCCGGCAGCTTCATCCGGTGCTGGCGAACGAAGGACTTCAGCAGGTGGTCCAGTGGCTGCATCACCGCGGCGTCGCCGTGGATCTCGTAGGGGCCGTGACGCTCGATCAGGCGGATGCCCTTGTCCTTGACGTTGCCCGCGACTATCCCGGAGAAGGCGCGGCGCAGGTTGGCCGCCAGTTCGTGGGGCGGCAGGTCGCGGCTGAGGGTGAGGCTGGCCATGTTCTCGTGGGTGGGATCGAAGGGGCGCTGGAAGCCCTCGTCGATCTTCAGCAGCCAGTTGAAGTGGAAGGCGTCGTTGCGCTCGCGACGGAACTGCTTGACCGCCTTCAGGCCCTGGGCCATCTCCACGGCCACCTCGGCCGGGTTGTCGATGATGATCCGGTAGCGGTTCTGGGCGGCCTCCCCGAGGGTGGCGCCGACGAAGGCGTGCAGTTGCTCAAGGTAGGGCGCGGCGCTCTTCGGGCCGGTGAGCACCACCGGGAAGGGCAGGCCCTGGTTGTCCGGGTGCATCAGGATGCCGAGCAGGTAGAGGAATTCCTCCGCCGTGCCGACCCCGCCGGGGAAGATGATGATGCCGTGGCCGACGCGCACGAAGGCTTCCAGGCGCTTTTCGATGTCCGGGAGTATCACCAGCTCGTTGACGATCGGGTTGGGCGCCTCGGCGGCGATGATGCCGGGCTCGGTCAGGCCCAGGTAGCGGCCGCCATGGGTGCGCTGCTTGGCATGGCCGATGGTGGCGCCCTTCATCGGCCCCTTCATCACCCCCGGGCCGCAGCCGGTGCAGACGTCCAGGTGGCGCAGGCCGAGTTCGTGGCCGACCTTCTTGGTGTACTTGTATTCCTCGGTGCTGATGGAGTGGCCGCCCCAGCACACGACTATCTTCGGCTCCACGCCCGGACGCAGGGTGCGGGCGTTGCGCAACAGGTGGAAGACGTAGTCGGTGATGCCCTGGGAGCTGTCGAGGTCGATGCGCAGGCTGTCCAGTTCGTTCTCGGTGTAGACGATGTCGCGCAGGGCGCTGAACAGCATCTCGCGGGTGCTGGCGATCATCTCGCCATCGACGAAGGCATCCGCGGGCGCATTGATCAGCTCCAGGCGCACGCCGCGGTCCTGCTGGTGGATGCGGACCTCGAAGTCCTGGTAGGCGTCGAGGATGGTCTTGGCGTTGTCGATCTGCGCGCCGGTGTTGAGGATGGCCAGGGCGCATTGGCGGAAGAGCTGGTACATGCGCCCCGAGCCGGCTTCGCTCAGCAGCTGCACTTCACGTTGGGAGAGGGTTTCCAGGCTGCCCTTCGGGCTTACCTGGGCATTGATGACGATTCTTCTGGGCATTCGATGTTTCCTGAAAGCGATGGCGGCGGGCCATGCCGGGCCCGTCCCTGGGGTACTACGCGCCAAAGCGGATGGCGCAGGTTGAGGCGGTTGTTCTTATCTGGGCACTGCGAGGTTACGAATTCGTTGCGGGAGTGTGTTCCGGGTCATGCTTCAGCGTAACAGCGATATTGCAGTCTGTCTGACAAGACATTTCTCAGTGATGCTGCATTTGCCCGGCTCTTCCGCACTGCCGGTGATGCTGCGACTGAGGAAAGGTGGACAGGTGAAGCGTTGTCCACCCTACGCGCGGATGGACGCTCCGCAGGGTGAATATCCGCAAGGCGGATATCCACCACCGGCATCAGGCAGCACCCGCCCCGTTCAGTAGCCTCGGCATGTTCTCCAGCGCCTGCTGCCTGGCCTGGGTGAATCGGTTCAACACGGCCAGCTTCTCCGGATCGTTCTCCTGCAGGCTGCGCATCACGGTGGGCAGCAGGTGCAGGTGACAGCGCGCCAGCCAGCCGGACAACCCGGCGTCCTGTTTCCAGCGCCGCTGGTTGCCGAGGTAGACGGCCCACATCCGCAGCCAGTCCAGCGGCGAGAGCGGCAGCGGGACGACGCGGCAGAAATCGTTCATCTGCGCCAGGTCGTCGAAGTGGCTTTCCACATAGGCGATCACCGCCGCACTGAAGAGAACCTGGTAGCTGCTCACCGTCACCAGGTTGACCCGGTTGCCGTCGAAGACCTGCACGCTGCCCTCGGGAATGACCGGAATGGCGCTGGCGCTGCAATCGATGTAAAGGGCGTCGTGGTGGGCGGCGACGCTGCCGCGGTCGAGGACGACCCGCTCGGGCTCGATGGCCTGGACGCGCCCCAGGCGCACGACGTTGCCGATGCGTTGCAGCGCCCGTAGTTCTCCCAGGGAAATGGTGGCGGCGCGGAAGGCGGTGGGTTCGACGGAGCGGTCGATGCGCAACAGCTCTCCGGCGCTTTCCAGCCGGAGGAAGAGATCGGGGATGGATTCGGCGGCGCTTATCGCCTCGAACTGGCTGGCCAGGCTGCCGAGGGTGCGCACCACATTCTCTTCCCCCGGCTGGAAGTTGGCGCGGTCCAGCAGCCAGGGATCGTTCGGCACTATCCACTGGATGCGTTCCGCGGCAACGCCCGTCTGCAGCAGCCAGAGGCAGGCGTCGATGCCGGTCTTGCCGCCGCCCACCACCACATAGCGGGCGCTGGGTTCGCGCAGTTTCGGCAATTCGTTCGGCGCAATGCAGCGCAGCCCGGGAGCGACCCGGTACTTCGGCGGATGGGTGGAGGGCACCGCGGTCTGCGCCCAGGTCCCGTCCACCAGCTTCCTGCGCACCTTCACCGGCCAGCTGTCGCCGGTGAGCTGCGACGTGACGCGGTGCTGGTCCCTTCGGTCGCCTTCGTAGTTGCACATCGGCAGGTAGCGCACGCGGCCGGACGGCAGGAAGCGTTGCTGCATGACCTGGTCGAAGTAGCTCAGCACCTCCGCTCCCGACGCCAGTTCGTACAGGCCGCCGCCCCATTCGGACCGGTCCTTGTGGCCGGAGCCCAGCTGTCGCGAGTTGACGCCGTAGAAGGCGGAGGGCTGGTGCAGGCGGACGAAGGGGTAGGCGTCGTTCCAGTGGCCGCCGGGCTGGGCGTGGCGATCCACCATCAGCACCGTGGCATCCGACTCGTCCAGCAGGGTGTCGACGAAGGCCATGGCCGAGCCGCCGGCGCCGATGACCAGGTAGTCCGTCTCGATCGTGCTCGTATTCATTGGGCGCATCCTCCATCAGTCGAGTCGTCCACTCGACTGATGGAGGCTAGATCGCGGCTGATGCCGGCGAGAGAACGATTGAGTCTCGGTGCCATAGCCAATGGAATTAACGTCCCCTTACTTGCGCGCCTCCAGGATCAGGTTGAAGGGCGTCTCCGCCGCGCGGCGGAAACTGCTGAAACCGGCCTCCTCGAAGACCTTGCGCAGGCGCGCCTCGCCGGCCTGGGCGCCGAGGCCGAGGCCCACTTCCTGGGACAGGGAGTTGGGCGTGCAGATGAAGGTGGACGCGGCATAGAACAGGCGCCCGACCGGGGTCACGTTGTCGTCGAGGTGGTCGTTGGCGTAGGGCTCCACCAGCAGCACGGTGCCGTCCGGCTTGAGGGTCTGGTAGGCGTGTTTCGCGGCGCCCACCGGGTCGCCCATGTCGTGCAGGCAGTCGAAGTAGCAGATCAGGTCGTAGTCATTGCCGGGGTAGTCCTTGGCGCTGGCCTGGCTGAAGGTCACCCGGTCGGCCACGCCGCCTTCCCGGGCGCGCTGGCTGGCGGTGTCGATGGAGGGCGCGTGGTAGTCGAAGCCGATGAAGCGCGAGGCGGGGAAGGCCTTGGCCATGATCACGGTGGAGGCGCCATGGCCGCAGCCGATATCGGCCACCTTGGCGCCGGCCTCCAGCTTGTCCACCACGCCGTCCAGCGCCGGCAGCCATTCGGCGACCAGGTGCGCCCGGTAGCCCGGTCGGAAGAAGCGCTCGGTGCCGCTGAACATGCAGGGGTGGTGATCGCCCCAGGGCAGGGCGCCATCGCCGCGCATGGCCGCCACCAGCTTGTCCTTGTCGTGGAAGAGCGCGGCGATCACCACCGCGCCGCCGGCGACGTAGACCGGCGAGTCTTCCACCGCCAGGGCCAGGGCCTGTTCCTCCGGCAGGCGGAACCGTCCGTCGCTGTGCTCCATGTAACCGGAGGCGGCGTGGGCGCTGAGCCATTCGCGCACCAGGCGTGCATTGCAGCCGGTCTTCGCCGCCAGGTCTTCGGGGCTGACCGGCTGGCTGTCGGCCATGGCCCGGTAGAGGCCGAGTTCCTCGCCGAGGATGATGTTGGCGAGCATCGCCGCGCCGCCCATGTCGGCTACCAGCTTGCCCATGAAGTCGTTGAGCCTGGCCTCGTCCATCTGCCTGTCCTCCTCTGGCTAGGTGAGCGATCGGATAGCCGGAGCTACAGCGCAATGCGGCGGCGGGTGGGGCGAAGGGGGAAATTCAGGAAGGAGCCACGGCAGCTGAGTCGTGTCGGGCTGGAGTGGCGCCTTCCGTGTCCTGCAATCGCAAGACAATTTCAGTTTAGTGGCCGATCCATCGTCCTGCCTCCGGCGCCTGCCGGCCTTGCAACCGGTCATCAGCCCCGATGGCCGTGCCAAAGCGATGCGCTATACCTGCAACGTGACGATGCGAGTTCGCTCTTCCGATGAATGGCTGCTGCGGCGCCGCTTGGAGGCCGCGCTCGGGAGGAAGGATGAAGTACCGGCTGCAAGCCAAACTCCAGTCGCAAGTGGCGGCTGTACTACCGGGCTATCAGGTGAAGTGCGAGTTTTCCTCGCACAACGTGATCGATGTGAGCCTGATCGAACCGGCGACCCGCGAGGCGATGCGCATCAGCGGCGTCACCATGAAATCCCTGTTGGGACCGGGCGCCCTGGATGAGGTGGTGGATCAACTGGTCTTCGAGATCGTCACCATCGCCCGCTGCCACCGCGATCTGCCGGAGCAGGAGCCGGAATAGCCGCGCAACCGGGAGCGCGCGACGATCTGAAACAGGTGAGATGAAGTCGGAGTTTCTGCAGGAGCGCGCCAGGTAGCCTGCTCCGAGGGCTGGGCAAATGCCTGACCATCGGTCCGGCGCCCTTGAGGCTCGGGTTGGCCCGCCCCATATTGGGTGCCATGACCTCGACCCGCCATTCCGTCACCGCCCGGGCCCTGGAGGGCTTCCATCCCGCCGTCGCCGCCTGGTTCCGCGCCACCTTCGCCGCACCCACCGCGGCCCAGGCCCGCGCCTGGCCGGCGATTCGCGCCGGACGCAGCACCCTGGTGGCGGCGCCGACCGGCTCGGGCAAGACGCTCACGGCCTTCCTCTGTGCCATCGACGCGCTGGTGCACGAGGGCCTGGAGCAGGGCGGGCTGCCGGACCGTTGCACGGTGGTCTATGTGTCGCCGCTCAAGGCACTGTCCAACGACATCCGCATCAACCTGGAGGAGCCCCTGGCGGGCATCCGCGCCGAGCTGGCGCGCCAGGGCCTGGCGGATGTGGCCATCCGCACCGCGGTGCGCACCGGTGACACGCCACAGGCCGAGCGCGACGCCATGCGCAAGCGCCCGCCGCACATCCTGGTCACCACGCCCGAATCCCTCTATATCCTCCTCGGCTCCGACTCCGGCCGCGCCATGCTGGCCGGCTGCCGCAGCCTGATCGTCGACGAGATCCACGCCATCGCCGGCAGCAAGCGTGGCAGCCACCTGATGCTCAGCGCCGAACGGCTTGAGGCCCTCTGTGGGCGGCCGCTGCAGCGGATCGGCCTGTCCGCCACCCAGAAGCCCATCGAGCGGGTGGCGCAGTTCCTCATGGGCCAGCGTGACGAGGCCTGCACCCTGGTGGACGTCGGCTACAGCCGCGAACGCGACCTGGCCCTGGAGGTGCCGCCCGTGCCGCTGGAAGCCGTGCTGAGCAATGAGGCCTGGGAGAAGGTCTACGACCGCCTGGCCGAACTGGTGGCCGAGCACCGCACCACCCTGGTCTTCGTCAACACCCGGCGCCTGGCCGAGCGCGCCAGCCGCCATCTTTCCGAACGCCTGGGCGATGCGGCGGTGGCCGCGCACCACGGCAGCATGGCGCGGGACCTGCGCCTGGACGCCGAACAGCGCCTCAAGCGCGGCGAGCTCAAGGTGCTGGTGGCCACGGCGTCACTGGAGCTGGGCATCGATATCGGCGACGTGGAGCTGGTCTGCCAGATCGGTTCGCCACGCAGCATCGCCGCCTTCCTGCAGCGGGTCGGGCGTTCCGGCCACAGCGTCGGCGGCACGCCCAAGGGGCGGCTGTTCCCGCAGTCGCGGGACGACCTGGTCGAATGCGCGGCGCTGCTGGACAGCGTGCGCCGCGACGAACTGGACGCCCTGACCATCCCCCATGCGCCGCTCGATGTGCTGGCCCAGCAGATGGTCGCCGAAGTGGCCAGCCAGGAATGGGGCGAGGACGAACTCTTTCACCTGATGACCCGCGCCATGCCCTACGCCGACCTTGCGCGTGGCCAGTTCGACGCCCTGGTCAAGATGCTGTCCGAGGGCTACAGCGGCCGCCAGGGCGTGCGTGGCGCCTACCTCCACCGCGATGCGGTGAACCGCCGTCTGCGCGGCCGGCGCGCGGCACGCCTGACCGCCATCACCTCCGGCGGCGCCATTCCGGAAACCGCCGACTACGCCGTGCTGCTGGAGCCCCAGGGCATGCCGGTGGGCAGCGTGCACGAGGATTTCGCCGTGGAAAGCCTGGCCGGCGATGTGTTCCAGCTGGGCAACCAGTCGTACCGCATCATCCGTGTGGAGCCCGGGCGGGTGCGGGTGGAGGACGCCCGCGGGCAGCCGCCGAGCATTCCCTTCTGGCTGGGCGAGGCGCCGGGGAGGAGTGATGAGCTGTCGGCTGCGGTGGCGCGGTTGCGGGGGGAGGTTGGGAAGTTGCTTGGAGAGTCCGAGCAGGATCAGGCATCCCTCACCCCCAACCCCTCTCCCGGGGGGAGAGGGGAGCAGCCCGAGCGGGGGGAGGCCATCGAGCGGGCGATCCGGGGCCTGCGCGACGGTATTGGCCTGAGTGAGGCGGCGGCGCGGCAGATCGTCGAATACCTGGCGCGGGCACAGGCCGCGCTGGGAGCCTTGCCGACCCAGCAGCGCCTGGTGATGGAGCGCTTCTTCGACGAATCCGGCGGCATGCAACTGATCATCCATTCGCCGTTCGGCAGCCGGCTCAACCGCGCCTGGGGCCTGGCGTTGCGCAAGCGCTTCTGCCGCAACTTCAACTTCGAGCTGCAGGCGGCGGCCACCGAGGACGCGCTCATCCTGTCCCTCTCCACCAGCCACAGCTTCCCGCTGGAGGAGGTCTGGCGCTACCTGCATTCCAACAGCGCCGAACAGGTGCTGGTGCAGGCCGTACTGGACGCGCCGCTGTTCGGCGTGCGCTGGCGCTGGAACGCTTCCGCCGCCCTGGCCCTGCCGCGCTTCTCCGGCGGGCGCAAGGTGGCGCCGCAGATCCAGCGCATGCGCAGCGAAGACTTGCTGGCCAGCGTGTTCCCCGACCAGGTGGCCTGCCAGGAGAACCTGGTGGGCGAACGCGAGATCCCCGACCACCCGCTGGTGGCCCAGACCCTCGACGATTGCCTGCACGAAGCCATGGATACCGAGGGTTGGCTGGCACTGCTGCGGCGCATGGAGCGCGGCGAGGTGGAGCTCATCGCCCGCGACCTGCCGGCGCCCTCGGCCCTGGCGGCGGAAATCCTCGGCGCGCGGCCCTACGCCTTCCTCGATGACGCGCCGCTGGAAGAGCGCCGCACCCAGGCCGTGCAGAACCGCCGCTGGACCGACCCGGAATCCGCCGACGACCTCGGCGCCCTGGATGCCGAGGCCATCGCCGCGGTGGCCGAGGAAGCCTGGCCCCAGGTGCGCGATGCCGACGAGATGCACGAGGCGCTGCTGGCCCTGGCCTGCATCACCCGGGCCGAAGCCGAGGCCAACAGCGGCTGGGTCGACTGGCTCCGGCAACTGGCCAAGGCCCGCCGCGCCACCTGCCTGCAGCTGGACGGCAAGCCGGCCCTGTGGCTGGCGGCCGAGCGCCTGGGGCAGTTCCAGGCGCTCTATCCACAGGCGGCGCTGAAACCGGCCATCTCAGCCCCCCAGGGCTTCACCGAGCCCTGGGAAACGGAGATGGCCCTGGTGGAAGTGCTGCGGGCCCGCCTCAGCGGCTTCGGCCCCTTGCCCCTGGCGCGGCTGGCCGTCGACCTGCGCCAGTCGCCAGCCGCCCTGGCTTTCGCCCTGGCCAGCCTGGAGCGCGAAGGCCATGTGTTGCGTGGCCGCTTCACCCCCGCCGTGCAGGACGAGGAATGGTGCGAGCGGCACCTGCTGGCGCGCATCCACCGCTATACGGTCAAGCGCCTGCGCCGCGAGATAGAGCCGGTGGAGCGTGCCGATTTCATGCGCTTCCTGTTCGACTGGCAGCGCGTGGCGCCCAGCGCCCAGGTGCGTGGCGCCGAGGCCCTGGCCGGAGTGCTCGGGCAACTGGAAGGCTTCGAGGCGGCAGCCGGCGCCTGGGAAAGCGAAATCCTCCCGAGCCGGGTGGCCGACTACGGCATCAACTGGCTGGACGACCTGTGCCGCGCCGGCCGGGTGGTCTGGTGCCGCCTGGGCGGGCGCGGCAAGGCAGCGGTGGGGCCGGTGCGCGGTACCCCCATCCTGCTGCTGCCGCGCAAGAGCCTGGGCCTCTGGCGCGCCTGCCTGCAGGATGCGCCGGCCGCCGAGCCTTCCGCCCGTGCCGAACGGGTGCGCCAGGTGCTGGCCAGCCAGGGCGCGCTGTTCTTCGACGAGCTGATGGACGAAGCCCACCTGCTGCGCAGCGAACTGGAGGACTGCCTCGGCGAGCTGGTGGCGCTGGGCCTGTGCAATGCCGACAGTTTCGCCGGCCTGCGCTCCCTGCTGCTGCCCGCGGCCCGACGCAGCCGCCACGACAGACGCGCGCGCCTGGCCCTGGCCAACATGCAGGACGCCGGACGCTGGGCGCTGCTGCGCGGCAAGGCCGAAGAAGGCCAGGGCAAGGTGCCGGCCGAGGCTCTGGAACATGTCGCGCGCACCCTGTTGCGCCGCTACGGCGTGGTCGGCTGGCGCCTGCTGGAGCGCGAGGCCGACTGGCTGCCGCCCTGGCGCGACCTGCTGCGGGTCTATCACCGCCTGGAGGCGCGTGGCGAGATTCGCGGCGGGCGTTTCGTGGCCGGGGTCTCCGGCGAACAGTTCGCCCTGCCGGAAGCCGTGGGCCTGCTGCGCGAAGTGCGCAAGCGGCCGCTGGACGGCAGCCTGGTCAGCCTTTCCGCCTGCGACCCGCTGAACCTGCTGGGCACCCTGCTGGGCGGTGCCAAGGTGCCGGCGGTGGCGGGCAACCGCCTGCTCTATCGGGATGGCGTGCCGGTGGCGACCCTGGTGGCCGGCAAGGTGGCGTTGTTGCAGGAAGTCGATGCGGTCACCGCCAATGAATGGCGCGCGGCGCTGATCCGCCAGCCGGCGGCCACGCCGCTCGGGCAGCAGTCGAGAAGGGCGCGGATGCCTTGGTAGCGGAGCACATTCCCTTGTGCCCTTGTGCCCTTGTGCCCTTGTGGGGGCGAATTCATTCGCTGAGGGCAGCGCAACTGCCCCCTGGAGCCCTGCAGGGCAGGCCTTCGGCCTGTCTAGCGAATGAATTCGCCCCCACAGGAAAAGCCTATTCTCCCTCCGATGGGGAGCCTAACCACTTGAAATAGCTCGAAATTGATCCAACCCCGGCAAGGCCGCGCGCCATCTGGCCCCTGGCCATCTCCCGACAGCTTATCCACAGCTTCATCCACTGCCTTTGTGGGTAACCGCTGGTCAGGCTTCGTCGGATTTATCCACAGACAGGAGTGGGGCGAGGAGGGCGCACATGCTGCGCCAGTGGGAGCCTTCCCAGTACAGGCGCTGGCAGGCGTCGCAGCTGAGGAAGCGCGAATAGAGCCCGGCGATGCGCGGCGGCAGGAGCGGGCGGGCGAGTTCCGCGTCGACCTCCCGCAAGGGCCGGTTGCAGTGCAGGCACAGGCTGAAGGGGCGGGCGCTGCGGGCCAGGTCCAGGCGCTCGAAGAGTTCGCGCAGTTGCAGGGCCGGCTTCAGGGCGTGCACGTAGCAGCCGTGGCTGATGATGCGGCGCTTGAGCAGTTCGCGGTCGCGGGTCAGCACGATGCGCCCCTCGTGGGCGGCGATCTCGGCGATCTCGCCATCCTCGAAGCCATTGTCGTAGAGGGTGTCGAAGC
>RCUL01000428.1_pt1 | contig 22512 bp, 17 predicted proteins | sample 2167521 | NCBI WGS metagenome assembly RCUL01 (sample SAMN09932745, study PRJNA488358) | compost metagenome | feature: garden; material: soil; isolation source: compost soil in acetic acid-enriched culture | place: Germany: Experimental Botanical Garden Goettingen | collected 2016-01-27
CCGTGCAGCGTTCGCCTCACCCGGTGCTGCTGTTTATCGACGAAGCCCACACCCTGATCGGCGCCGGTAACCAGGCCGGCGGTGCGGACGCCGCCAATCTGCTCAAGCCCGCCCTGGCCCGTGGCGAGTTACGCACCATCGCCGCCACCACCTGGAGTGAGTACAAACAATATTTCGAGCGTGATGCTGCCCTGGAGCGGCGCTTCCAGATGGTCAAGGTCGATGAGCCGGACGACGCCAGCGCCAGCCTGATGCTGCGTGGCCTCAAGGCGCGTTACGCCAGCCACCATGGCGTGCATATTTTGGACACAGCGGTCCAGGCGGCGGTCAACCTCTCACGGCGCTACCTGACCGGCCGTCAACTGCCAGACAAAGCCGTCGACCTGCTCGACACCGCCAGTGCACGGGTGCGCATGAGCCTCGACTGCGAACCCCAGGCGTTGGTCCGTCTCAAGGCCCGGAAAACCGCACTGGAGTTGGAACGTCAGGCCCTGGAAGAAGACCAGCAACTGAGCGGCAGCCCCGCCGATGAGCGTCTGGCGATTATTGCCGCGCAACACGCCGACCTGCACCACCTGCAACGTGAACTCGAGGAGCAATACCGACACGAACTCGACCTCACCCAACAACTGCTCGACGCTCGCCAGGCCGAACCCCCACGAATGGACGTCTGCCTGCAACTGCAACAACAACTGAGCGATGCCCAGGGCAACCAGCCCCTGCTGTCTCTGGACGTCAACGCCCGCAGCGTGGCCGAAGTAATCGCCGACTGGACCGGCGTGCCCCTGGGCAGTTTGCTCAAGGACGAACAAGCCAGCCTGCTGACTCTGGAATGGCAACTCGGCGAGCGGGTTATTGGCCAGGAATCTGCCCTCGGTGCCTTGGCCCAGCGCCTGCGCGCAGCCAAGACCGGCTTGACCGAAGACCAGGCGCCGTTGGGGGTATTCCTGTTGGTGGGCACCAGCGGTGTCGGCAAGACCGAAACTGCCCTGGCGCTGGCGGACTGCCTGTTCGGTGGCAAAAAATCCCTGATCACCCTCAACCTGTCCGAGTACCAGGAGGCCCACACCGTCAGCCAGCTCAAAGGTTCGCCACCGGGCTACGTCGGTTACGGCCAGGGCGGCGTGCTCACCGAAGCGGTGCGCCAGCGGCCCTATAGCGTGGTGCTGCTGGATGAAGTGGAAAAGGCCCACCGCGACGTGCTCAACCTGTTCTATCAGGTGTTCGACCGCGGCTTCATGCGTGATGGCGAAGGGCGCGAAATCGACTTCCGCAACACCGTCATCCTGATGACCTCGAATCTGGGCAGCGACCGCTTGCAGGCCCTGCTGGAGGATCGTCCGGAGGCCAGCGACAGCGATCTACAGGAGCAGCTGCGCCCCGCGCTGCGCGACCACTTCCAGTCGGCGCTGCTGGCACGCTTCCAGACGCTGATCTACCGGCCGCTGGATGCTGCCGCGCTGAGCCGCATCGTCACCATCAAGCTCGGCCAGGTCGCCAAGCGCCTGCACCGCCACTACGGCATCACCTGCCGCATCGACGACGGCCTCAACCAGGCCCTGGTCGACGCCTGCCTGCTGCCCGACAGCGGCGCCCGCAACATCGACAGCCTGCTCAACCAGCAAATTCTGCCGGTGCTCAGCCAGCAACTGCTGCAGCGCCAGGCCAACCAGCGCAAAGCCACTGGAGTCACCCTGGCTTACAGCTCTGACGATGGAATCGCCCTGGAATTCAGCGAAGAGCCTTTAGCTCTTGAATGTTCGGAGGTCTGAAAATGCTCAACGAGATGCGCACCTTCTTCGACCACAGCCGGCACACGATCAGCGTGGATGGCCAGGATGCGCCTTTGGATGTCCTGGCATTCGAGGGAACAGAAGCCTTAAGCCAGACGTTTCGGTATTCCATCGAAGTCACCAGCCCACGTCTGGATATCGCCGCCGAGAGCATGCTCGGCAAGGATGCCAGCTTCAGCCTGTGCGCGGCCCCCAGTTCAGTGACGATCCGTGGCTTCACGCCACCGGCGGTAGCGCCGCTGCGCACCCTGCACGGCGTCATTACCCGATTCAAAAGATTGTCGGCATCGCGTGATGAAGCCTGTTACGAGCTGACGCTGGAGCCGCGCCTGGCCTTGCTCGACAAGGGCTGCCAGTACCGCATCTACCAGAACCAAAGCGTGCCCGAGGTTGTGGAAACCATCCTCCGCAGGCATGGCTTACGTGGTCAGGATTTCCTGATCGACCTCGGCAGAACCTACGCGCAGCACGAACAGCTCCTGCAATACGGCGAAACCGACCTGGCGTACATCCAGCGCCTCTGTGCCGAGCGGGGCATCTGGTACAGCTTCGGCATGGACGCACGGCTGAAAATCGATGTGGTCGAGCTCCATGATTCGCCCATGCACTACCACCGCGATGTCTCATTACCACTACGCCCCCTGAGTAGCATGGAAAGCACTGGCCAGGATGCCGTCTGGGATCTGCAAGCCAGCCACCAGGTGGTTCAACAGTTGGTCAGCTCCCGCGCCTACTACTCGCGCGACGCCGGCGCGAACCTCGATGGCCAAGCCGACCTTGCCCGAGGTGCGACCACCACCTACGGCGAGGCCTACCACTATGCCGACGAGCCCTACAAAGTCCTCGGCGATCCCTATGCGCGCGGCGATGAAGAAGGCCATGCGGAAAGCGGCTTCTTCTACGCCCAATTGGCCCACGAACGCTACCTCAACGAACAGACCCGCCTGTTCGGCGCCAGCAGCAGTGCCGCCCTGGCCCCCGGCCAAGTGCTCAAGGTCGAAGGGGGATCACCAAACGCCTTTACCAAAGGCGCCCTGATCGTCCGCTTGCACAGCAAAGCCGCCCGCGACCGCAGCTACGAAGTCCGCTTCGAAGCCATCCCCGACGGCAATATCGCCTTCCGCCCACCAGTGCCGGCCAAGCCGCGCATCGCCGGAACCGTCCCGGCGCGTGTTACCAGTCCGCAGCAGAACGACCCCTACAGCCATATCGATGGAGAAGGGCGCTACCGCGTCAATTTCTTATTCGATAGGGATGTTTGGCCGGCTGGCCGGGAGAGCATGTGGCTGCGCCTGGCGCGACCCTATGCCGGTGACACCCATGGCCTGCACCTGCCGCTGCTGGCCGGCACAGAAGTGGCGGTGGCCTTCGAGCAGGGCGACCCGGATAGGCCGTTCATCGCTCACGCCTTACATACGAATCTGCAGTCTGATCACGTCACAATCCGCAATCATAAGAGAAACGTCTTACGCACTCCGGCGAACAACAAAATTCGCCTAGATGATACGCGCGGTCAGGAACACATCAAGGTCAGCACCGAGTATTCCGGCAAGAGCCAGCTCAACCTCGGCCACCTGGTGGATGCGCAGCGTGAACAGCGCGGCGAAGGCTTTGAGCTGAGAACTGATGATTGGGGATCCCTACGGGCGGGTAAGGGCGTGTTCATCAGCGCTGATGAGCAACACAAGGCAGAGGGCGTGGTACTGCAGATGGATGCGGCCATCGAGCAGTTGGACAGTGCTCTTTCTCTGGCGCGTTCCATGCGCGCAGCTGCACTAGGCGCCCAAATGAAGCCAGGTGACCTCGACAGCCAGATACGGCTGAACAAGGCCCTTAATACCCTGGCCAAACCCGGCGTGCTGGTGCACGCCCCTGAGGGCGTAGGCATCCTCAGCCCCGAAACGGTCTGCATCTCATCCGGTGGCGAAAGTGTGGGAATCATGGCTGGTCGGAACCTCGACCTCAGCTCCGGCCGGGACTTCACGGCGGTGGCCGAGGACTCTGTCAGCGTCCTGGCACAGTCCTCGGGCATGCAACTCAAAGCGGCTCACGGCAAGGTCGAGCTGCACACCCAAGATGGTGACCTGCATGCACTGGCCAGCAATGAGGTCAAGGTCGAAAGCACTGGCGGTCGAGTAGAGATAACAGCCCCGGAAGAGGTAGTGCTGCACTGTGCCGGCGCCTATATCCGCATCAAGGGCGGAGATATCGAACTCGGCGCTCCCGGCAATATTTATCTGAAAGCTGCCAATGTGCAGAAGCTCGGCAGCACAAACCTGAATATCCCGCCAACGCCTTTGCCGGGCGGCTATAGCGCACGTTATGTGCTGAAGGATGATGCTCAGGCGCCGATGACGTTCACCAGTTATCGGGTCAAGACAGCGGCTGGAGAAGTATTTAATGGCGTCACAGACAGAGAGGGCAAGACAATGCCTATTCATACTCTGACACCGGACAATTTGAGTATCGAGTTTCCCGAGGAAGCTAAATATGACATTCAGTTCTTGTTGCAAGACCCTAAGACTGGGCGAATCAAGGCAAACGTGCCTTACAAGATAACTCTTGATACTGGTGAAATAGTCACGGGCGTATCTGATGATCAAGGACTAACGAAAAAACTCTCATCAACATCACCCGCATCCGCAACCATCGAGGCTCCGTATCATGAGTCAACAGACTTCTCCGGCAACTGCTCAGACACCTGTCAATGCTAACTCGACCGCGCAACAGTATCAGTTAACTCCTGTTACAGATGCCTCTCCTGTTGTTGTTAATGTTGAAAAGGAGTTGAGCGGGGCTCAATGGGTCGAACGATTCCCTACGAGCAGACAAACTGTCGACCTTATTTCACCCTTCAGGGAGAATGTCGATAGATTTATTGCTGCTCTTAGTTCTGCGGGGGTGGGCGTGGACATCTCCGCGACTCTTAGGCCGCCTGAAAGAGCATATCTCATGCACTATTGCACTCGGATCGCGGCGGGGACGATTGCTCCCCAGGATGTTCCCGAAATGGAATGTGTTGATATTGAGTGGATCCATCGCGATGCGCAGGGTCAAATTGATTTGGCTCGCTCCAAACAAGCCGCGAGAGCCATGAAGAGTGCGTATCAAATTGTACATCCACCTGCTTTAGTGTCGAGGCACTCGCAAGGACGAGCTATAGATATGACACTGTCAAATGTCATGAATAGACATGTCGTGAATGGGCAGGGAGTGGAAACTCTGATTTCGTCATCTGCCATTCTTTATCAAGTAGGCTCCAGCTACGGTGTCAGAAAGCTGGTTAGCGATGCTCCCCATTGGTCTGATGACGGGCATTAATCATGAGCAGATTTATTGCTTTCTTGTGCATGGCTCTATTTTCTCTTCTATGCGAGGCGGACGGAGTTGGTATGGGGTTTATTGCGGGGGTGGCAAAGGAGGGGGGGAGTAAAGTTTACATTCATACTGATAAAAGAATTTCACGTGGAAGTGCAGTGGAGTACCAGTACTCCATTGAGGATGAAACAAAGTGCTGCGGTTTTTTGAAAGGTAAAGACTTGAAGTTTATAGGGGGGAGTCGAAGCCTCTATAAAGATGATGGTGGTCATGGCCTCCTTTATCAGGTTGATGCGAAAAAAATTGATTATCGAAAGTTTGATGGCTTTGTCGGTTTCGTAGTGATCAATGCTCCTGGTGCAACTGAGGTTTCACCCACAGTTCTGAGGGCGCCAACTCCCGAAGGGGAGGTTGTAATTGAATCATGCTACGGGTCTGAGGGAATTAATCTCTATCGAAAGCTGGCCGGCAAGGTTGAGGGGCATTTATATTTTTATTTGAATTATGACATTGAGGCAGATTGTCCATGATGCTTCTCTGGTCGGACAAGGTTTTCTGCCAGTGGTCGACGGCTATCTAGTATGTTGCCCGGAGCGGCTGTATGCACGATTGCTTTTTGACTTGCAGGGGCGTCGCTGGAGGAATAGATGATTGCAGTTTTGACTATCCTTTCAGTTATTTTTCTGGGAATGATCTTGGTGTTGTTGCTTATTTATATGGCAATTCATGACGCGAGAACGGTGGGTCAGGTGTTTCGCGAGAGTCGAGTAATTTCTTCGTATTACGAAATTTGGGGCAACGGATCGATCATGGGGCGTTGCACAGTCCTGATGATAACCACTGGCGCAATCCTTTGGCCTCGTATTCATATTGCGAGGGGGGATTTGTTGCCAGGGGAATTGGATGAACTTCCAAAAGGCATCGTTGTGCGCATGCGCTTCGCTGCCGGGATAACCATTGTTTCTTGCTTGTTGATTGGCGGGCTATTGATTTACGGAAAATTCATCAAATAAATTTAATCAAGATTTTAGGCTCAAGATATCAGAAGACTGAGGAGCAGACATGAACGACAGATTGCATCGCACAGATACATTATGCCCAAGTAAAGACGTTTTGTGTGGCCCTCAGAAACTCCACTGGCTTGAGTTTCAGTTCATCGACGAGCGCGGCGTTTCCTTGCCTAACCAGACGTACCGGGCAATCAATGAGGCTGTGCGAAGTGGTGAAGTCTCGGAATATACGGGCCAAAGCGATGCCGACGGAGTAATCCGGATAGAGGGGCTTAAGCCGCTCGCTGTTACATTGTTCATTGCTGCTGATCCTTTCGCCAAAGAGTTGCAAACACGGCGCCTGCGTCCGATGCGTGCCGAAACGCCAGTGGAGAAAGTCCATGCCTATACCTACGAGCCATCACCACCAGGCTTCTCACCGCGAGAGAAAGAAGCGCAGGCAGCGGGAAATCTTTATCACTATGTGCGTATTGGGCAACTGAGCGACCGGCTGCCGAAGCTCGATCCGCCTTTGGCAGACCCGAAAAAATTACCTGGCTTCCATTTCCCAGACCCGGACTTTAAAGGTTTCACCGTCCCGGCTGAGCAATTGGATCGCCGCCATGTGCTGGAGGTATGTCCCTTCCGTGCCTGGCAACTGGTGCTGCATCACCAACCTGAATACAGCATGGTCAATGGCTATAACCTGGGTTTGATGGCCAGCCTGTCCTACTCGACAGTCGTGCACGACAAGCTCAAGAAAGGGATGGAGGTAGATCCTGAAGTGGAGTTCGGTTCGGTGGAGGAGTTCTTTTTCCGCCAATGTTTGGACTTGTCGCGCACACCAGTGATGCTCGACCCCAAGGGACAACAGTTGGTTGCCGTGGTAGTAGACGTCCCCTTTGATGAGCGCTACACGACAGCTGTCATGCTGGACACACTCGATGCCAAGGCGTCGCCCGATGATCCAGACACTCCCTTCTCCATCATCGAAAATACACAGCTTTTTTACTTCAGTAATAAATCGCAGCTGGTGGTGGCATGGCGTGGAACCCAGGAGCCCATCGACTGGCTGACAGACATTCAATACCGCCCTAGGTTGCCTGACGGTACCGATTGTGACGTAAAGCGTGCGTCCAATCAGTGCACCTTCCTAACTTCAGCAGGTAGTGTGCACAACGGCTTCTTGCAGGCATTTGAAATTGCGAAGAAGTTGTTTCCAGAAGATTTCAAAATTATTGAAAAAGATCTTGTCGAGAAAGATCTGTTTATCTGTGGTCATAGCTTAGGAGGTGCGTTGGCGACGATTCACGCCTCAGAGCTGCGAAACGCAGATCCTTTGCTCTACACCTATGGAATGCCTCGCGTTTTCACCCAAAAGGCAGTGGAAAGCCTAAATACTTTCACGCACTTCCGCCATGTAAACGACTGCGACATTGTAACCAGCGTGCCACCTGAAGCCGAACTGGACAACTTTTTCTACAAGTCCTTCGGACCTTTGGGGCCAATCCTGGGATACACCTGGTCAGTGCCTCAGCTTCTTGCTAGCAAGCTTATCGGGTTCGGCGATCCCTATTGGCACCACGGCAAGATCGTCATGCACTACCAGGCCGATCAGCACATTCTGGAGCAAGCGCCAGGCTCCGATTATCCGGCTTATAGAAGCAAGGATGGCCTTGGCGCTCCGCATTACAGCAAGATCCGTAGGCGCTTGCCCGAAAGGGCGTTTCTCTATCTGGTACCTAGCCTGGACGATGCCGAAAGCCGTTATGCCGGCGATGAGCAGAAGGCGCTGATGAAGACGTTATCGAGGGAGAGCATGCAGCGCTATTTCCCTCCGCACACCAATCCTGACCGCGGCGCCCCAAGTGCTGAGGATCATAAGATGGTCAAGTCGTATATGCCCTTCCTCCACAATCAGTTGCTGGAGTTGGCCGACCCTACGCGGCCGTTGGAGAGAAAGGCGCAACGAGATCGCTTCGAACAACAAATGGATCACAAGGATATTCCCGAAGCAGAAAAGTTGCGTAACCAGCACTTTCTGGCCCTGCAGAAGCTGATGACCATGACGCTGCCCATGACTCAGGAAAAGGACGGTGGCCCCGAAGCGCTTGAACGCTTCTGCCGCGAGCAGGAGGCGGGGTTACCGGTCGAGATCATGCGGGCAAAGCCTTATGGCCAAGTGCCGAAGTCGGTTGAAACGGACAAAGACTTTGAGCTGACACCATGAGCAAAGGCCTACACCGAGCACACAACTTTCTCGGCAGCGCCCTCCCGAGCCGGCGCTTTCTCATGCCAACAGCAGTAAGCGCAGTGCTGTGCTTGTTCAGCCTAGGGGGTTGTGCGCAAACCAGTAGAGCTGATTTTTCACCGCCGCCCGGCGGCGAAACCGTCAGCGTGACCGTGAGAGTACCCAAGGACCTTGCCGCAAATACGATGCGTGTGATGTACCGCTCGGAGAAGTGCCCCATCTCTCGCTCCGACGGAGACGGTAAACGTTACGAGATAGACGGTGCCCATGCCATCGAGATTCAGCCCAAGCGCCAGGGGCAAAGCGATCTCTACGAGGCGCGTTTGCCCCGAGATGGTGGTGGTACATGCCAATGGAAGTTAAGTAATGTGACTTTTGGAGTGCATTACGAGAGCACCTCGCAATTTGGACAAGAAGTGGAATTCTCTGGAGGTGGGGAGATAATTGCAGTCTTTGACCATAACATGCCTCAGCAACGGAGCATGTATGGGTTTGACAATGTTGCTGGAGATATTGTTATTAAGGAGGAATATTTTCCTTGGGTGAGCGAGATATTTCTAAATGGCCATAGAAAAGTAGTTGAAATTTTTGGTCGGCAAAAATTCTTAACTTATAGATCGCTTTCTGCTCGAAAGGTACTTTTCGAGCCTATGCTCAATTCGAATTTGGTCGTGAAAACCATCGGAATTAAGAGCATGGGAACTGGTGAAAAGGCGGAAAACATCTATCCCGACGGCACTAGGGAGTTTTCAAATTCCGACCCGAATATAGAACGGCTTAGGGAGATGGTTGATAAGTGAGGGCATGGAAAAGATCTTCACTCGGCCCTTTCTGTACCTCTTTGGCAGGTTCCATTGCCCAGGATCTATTGATTTCTAAGGAGTTCAACCTTGAGACAGTATTTCGTCGTCAACTCCGTAATGGGAGGTTTTCTGCTTCTGGCCAGCCTGGGTGGATGCGCACAGCCATTAAACCGCGATTTTTCTCCACCACTTGGCGGGGAGACTGTCAGCGTGACAGTGAAAGCCCCCAAGGACCTCGCCGCGAATACGATGCGCGTGATGTACCGCTCGGAAAAGTGCCGGATAACTCGTTCCGACGGAGACGGTGAGCGTTATGAGATTGACGGTGCCCATGCTATCGAAGTTGAGCCTCAACGACAGGGACAAAGTGATCTCTACGAAGCTCAGTTAGCCCGAAATGGTGGTGGTGTCTGCCAGTGGAAATTGAGCAGCGTTACCTTTGGTGTGCGCTACCAAAATACTGCTCAATTAGGTAAGGAAGTCCAGCCAGGCGGTGGAGGTGGAGTTATTGTTATTTTTGATGGCAACATGCCTCAGCGCAGGTCGATGTTTGGCATTCAAGATGTTAGTGGTGACTTGCATATAAGAAAGAACTATTATCTTTGGGTCGACGAGCAATTCATTATTCGACATGAAAAAGAAGCTTGGCTAGTTGGTGAGGGAGACATTTTTCTAACTTACAGGGCTCGACAAGCGAAACAAGTTACCTTTGAACCAATTCTGCATGCCGGGGTTGTAAATTCAGTTGGTCCGAAAGTGAAGCAAAAGGGGAGCTATACCCGCTTCACCTACCCCGACGGTAGCGTCGTTGCTGATGGCAGCACCAAGCCGAGCTTCGAGAAACTCGAGGCAATTCGACTGGGACGGCAGCAGTGAAAACCTCTTTGCTGAAGATCCTTCTTCTAGCGGTCTCGCTTCTCGCGCTAGCAGGGTGTAGCTCACGCTACGATCTTGCGCCGCCCGTGGGCGGGCCGCAGGTGGCAGTGACGATCAAAGTACCCGAAGGTGCTTCGCCTAAAGCCATCGAAGCCGAGTACCTGTCGGATCAATGCTTCCCCAAGCAGCACGGCTCTTTCAATAGCTACGGTTCCGAAAAGACCAAGGTGAAGCCTGTGCGCCAGGGGGATTCCGATCTTTACCAGGCCAGGCTGGATCTGGATGGTGGGGGGTTTTGTCGGTGGCGCCTGACGCTGGTGAAGGTGGGCGTCCAGTACTGGCGGGCCGGACTGCTGGGCCTTTCTGGCTCGATCCGGGAGGAAGTGACGGGGAGCTTCGAACTCGACCACAGGGCCGGTAACGAGACCCGCCTCTCAGACGAAGAACTCACCCGCCCACAAGTGACGCTACGCCCGGATTATTACCCCTTCGTCTTTCCCAGTGGCTCCGGATACGACGCTATCGAGTTTGTCTGGAGCGGCGATCGTTACGCCCGCTCCCCGGCAGCGCGTAGCCTGGTTTTCGAGCCCCGTGTGCACCGAGACATGGTGGTGCGCGTGGGCTTGGATGACCACAGAGAGCGCACTTTCATTTTCCCCGATGGAAGCGTTGAGGCCGCTGGAAGCAGTCGAAAGCCTGACGCGCGGAAACTCGAAGCTATGCGTGGGGCGGTCCCGTGAAAGTAATTCGTACTGTCCATTTTTATCCTGCCGGGACAGTCCCCGTGTTGCTGTTTATTGGCCAGCCACTGGGCTCATGCCTACTTTGCAAAAGGATTTGATCGTCATGTCTCGAGGTTTTGTTTTACTGGGTGACAAGACCACCCACGGTGGCCAAGTCATCTCCGCGACCTCTACCTATGAGGTGCACGGCAAGCTGGTGGCGCTGGCCGGTGACCAGGTCAGTTGCCCTGCCCATGGCGTCAACGCGATTGTCGAGGGTTGCACGGACTGGTCCGAGAACGGCCGCGCTCTGGTGGTGAATGGTTGCCGCAGTGCTTGCGGCTGCCAGGTGATATCCAGCGCTCCCGACTGCTCGGTGTTGTGAGCCATGGCCTGGAATCGTCGTGCGCCTGACGTCATTGAGGCACCCGCTCCACTGTCGATGATCCGCTGGCTGGGGGCTGCTCTGCTGGCAGTGATCATTGGCATCGGCTTGTTCGTGCTGGTGGTGTCGGGCCGCCTGCCCGAACTCGGCAGCGTCAATCCCTGGATGCTGGCCGCCTCGCCGTTACTGGCGTGGCTGCTGGCGTTTGCGATACGCAGCTACACGTATGGCGGTGCGCTCGGTCATTTCCAGTTCCTTGAGGAGCAGGCTGATGACGCTAAGACCGCATGGAACCAGTGGGCGCGACGGAGTTTCGGGGTGCAGGCGAGCTGCGTGGTGTTGCCGGAGCAGGTGTCTGCGGCCGTGATCGCTCAGGGTGCCCCTGGTGAGCCCCGTCGTCCTGGAGAGGTCTGCCGAATCGCCGAACTGCCGGCAGCAGGTGATGGGCGCGTACAAGCTGCGTTGCAGAAGCTGATCGCCGGCGTTGGCCCCGCCCTGAATGCACTGCCTGCAGATCGTGATCTGCGGGTGACCGTGCTGAGTGACCTCGATGCAATAGGCCTTGAGGCATTCCGCACTGCGTGGGGAAAAGCTTGGCTCAAGGCCATGCCTGGACGTTTGCAGGTTAAACCAAGCTTCGTCAGTGAACTCTCCCTGCAATGGCTGGAAGACAACCTGAAGGCCCCCGGCGTGGCGATAGAGCTGATCCTGGTGCTGCAGGTCAACGGCGCCAAGGCATACTCCGATGGATTGGCTGCCATGTTGCTGTGCCCGGATGCCCTGGCGCAGGAGTGGGAGCTGCCCGTACAAGGTCGGCTCCTGCGGCCGATGCCTCTGAATGTCGAGCAGTTGGACATTGAAATTCCGCTCTTCCTGGAAACCCAACTCGCCGCACGCAATGCCCCCGGCATCCTCGCCGACAGTGCGCAGTGGCAGCCAAGCCTAGGGACCGTTCTCGCGATGGGCGAGGCGCAACAGGCAAAGTTCCAAGTGGGGCAGCAGTGGATACAGGAGTCGCTGTGTGGCGTGCCGGGGCCGTTCAGTGCCTGGTTGCTGGCGGCGTTGGGCCTTGAGATGAGCCGGCACTTCCAGCAACCGCTGGTGTTGCTCAGTCAGGAGCCCTCGCAGCGTTGGATCAGTACTGTCGCCACGGGAGAGTTGGCATGAAGACCTATAGCAACCCGTGGCGCCGCGTAGGAGGTTCAACGTTGATCGCGGTGGCGCTGGCGACAGTGGGCGTGCTGATCTGGCGTTATGGCGATCGGATAGGGCTGGTCGAGGATCGCGACAAGGTGCTGGCCTTCCTGCTGCTGTCGGCCATCGTGCTGATCCTTCGTTTCGCTCCCAAGCTGCTGGCCCATATCAAACGCAAGCAGCATCAGGAGCAGGGCGTGGCGACAGGCGTTCGTCCCGCCTCGGATGGCACTCTACCGCCTTCGAGCAAGCGTGCTACGCCGAGGGACGAGATCCCCGGACAGTTGCAGACTCAGTACGGCTTCTTCTGGAAGCGCAAAGTCCGCCTGCTGCTGGTGGTTGGTGAGCCGGAGCAGGTCGACGCGGTGGCTCCAGGGCTAACCAAGCAGCAATGGCTGGAGGGGCAGGACACCGTATTGCTGCATGGTGGTTCGCTCAAAGGCCAGTGGCAAACCGATGTGGCCGCACTGCTGAAGTCGCTACGCCGCTCGCGCCCGGTGGATGGCATCGTCTGGGCGCTGAGCGAGGCGCAGGGCAATGATGTGGCCACCCTGAGCACAGGTGTGCGCCAGTTACGCGACCTGAGTCAGGCGTTGCGCTGGCAGGCGCCGCTGTACCTGTGGCAGGTGTGCGCGAGCCCATGGAGCCAGGCTGACCGCGAGGGGCAAGCGGTGGGTTGCCTGCTGCCGGCGAAGGCCACGGCAGAGCAGATCGAGGCGTCGCTGCGCAAGCTGGTGGTACCGTTGCGTGAGCGCGGGATGGGCCAACTCGCGGAGCACACCCAGCATGATTTCCTGCTACGCCTGTCCCGTGATCTGAAGCGTAATGGCATCAGCCAATGGCGCCAGGCGCTGAGCCCTTTCCTGGCACAGCTCAACCGCTCGGTGCCGCTGCGCGGTTTGTTGTTCAGCCCGAAGCTCGCCGGTATCGCTACCGGCACACCGAATGCGTGGTGGCCGGAGGCGAGTTGGAGCGTGGTGCTGGGGGACAGGCAGACTCGCGGCCGACGTTTAGCTTGGTCCTGGGCGCGTGGGGCCTATATCACTGGATTGGCGCTCGCCGGCCTCTGCGCCCTGGCATTCCTGCTGTCCTTCACCAGCAACCGCAGCCAGGTCGTCACCGTGGAATCGGCCCTGGCGACCATCAACACGCCGGGTGATGCCGATGCACAGCTAAAGGCCTTGCACGAACTGACTCGCGAAATGGCGCGACTGGATTACCGCCGCGAGCATGGCGAGCCTTGGTACCTGCGTTTCGGCCTGAGCCAGAACGATGCCCTTTTAGCCGTGCTGTGGCCGCGTTATGCGCAGGCCAATAATCGGTTGATGCGCGACGTGGCGACCAGGCACCTGGAGCAGCAACTAACGGACCTCGCCGCGTTGCCGGCGGACAGCCCCGAGCGCGCGCAACGTGCGGAGGAGGCCCATGACCAGCTCAAGGCCTACCTGATGATGGCCCGCCCGGAAAAGGTTGACGCTGACTTCCTGGGCAAGGTGCTGACCCGCAACGACACGGATCGCTCTGGGGTGACACCGGGCCTTTGGCAAGACCTGTCGTCCAACCTGTGGGCCTTCTACGCGCAGCACCTGGCGGCGCATCCCGAATGGCGCATCGAGACCAAACCCAGCCTCGTGGCCCAGGCCAGGCAGGTGCTGCTGGGGCAACTGGGCCAGCGCAACGGCATGGCCAACCTGTACCAGCAGGTGCTGGACCGGGCGAGCAACAACTACGCCGCGATGACCTTGCTGGAGATGGTCGGCGAAACTGATGCCTCGATGCTGTTCGACACCCCCAACAGCGTGCCGGGGGTATTCACCCGCCAGGCTTGGGAAGGGCAGGTACGTCAGGCTATCGATGAAGTCGCCGAGGCCCGGCGTGAGGAAATCGACTGGGTGTTGAGCGACCAGCAGAGCACCCTCGACAGCGAGCTGAAACCCGAAGTGCTGAAGGCCCAGTTGACCGAGCGTTATTTCCAGGACTTCAGCGACGCCTGGCTTTCGTTCCTCAACAGCATCCGCTGGCGCAAGGCGGAGAGCCTGTCCGATTCGATCGCTCAGCTCACCTTGCTCAGCGACGTGCGCCAGTCGCCGCTGATCGCCCTGATGAACACTCTGGCCTACCAGGGTAAGACGGAAGTCAAAGGCGAGGCGCTGACCGATTCGCTGATGAAGTCGGCGCAGCAGTTGCTGGACAAGGACAAGCAGCCGGTGATCGACCAGAAGGCCGCCGGGCCGCGTGGCCCGTTGGACAACACCTTCGGCCCGCTGCTCGCCTTGCTCGGCAAGGACAAGTCTACGGCCACGAACACCGACGACAGCCTGGGCCTGCAGGCCTTCCTCACCCGTGTTACGCGCGTGCGCCTGAAGCTGCAGCAGGTCGTCAACGCCACCGATCCGCAGGCGATGACCCAGGCTTTGGCGCAGACAGTGTTTCAGGGCAAGAGTGTGGATCTCACCGACACCCTCGACTATGGCAGGTTGATCGCCGCCAGCCTGGGGGCGGAGTGGAGCGGCTTTGGCCAGAACCTCTTCGTGCAACCGCTCAACCAGGCCTGGGAGGGTGTGCTGCAACCCTCGGCGCAGAGCCTGAACCGCCAGTGGCAACGGTCGATCGTGGCCAACTGGGAGCGAGCCTTCGATGGCCGCTATCCGTTCGCCGCCACCGGCAGCGATGCGTCACTGCCGATGCTGGGGCAGATGATTCGCGCAGGTACCGGGCGGATCGACCAGTTCATCAGCACGCAACTGGGCGGTGTGCTGCACAAGGAGGGCAACCGCTGGGTGCCCGACAGCGCCAACAGCCAGGGTCTGCACTTCAACCCGCAGTTTCTCAAGACGGTCAATCAGCTCAGCGAGTTGGCGGACATCCTCTACACCGATGGCGGCATGGGGATGACCTTCCAGCTACAAGCCAAGCCGGTACGCGATGTGGTGGAGACCACCTTCATCCTCGATGGCGTGACGCTGGAGTACTTCAACCAGATGGAGAGCTGGCAACAGTTCATCTGGCCGGGCGGCAGCGACCATCCCGGCGCCTCGCTGAGCTGGACCAGCATCAAGGGTGGGGCGCGGCTGTTCGGGGACTATTCAGGCACCTGGGGCCTGATACGCCTGCTCGAGCAGGCCCAGGTTACTGCGATGGACGACAGCGACACGCGCTTCGAACTGGTGCTGACCGCTCCAGACAAACTGCCGCTGACCTGGCAGATGCGCACCGAGCTGGGCAACGGTCCGCTGGCATTGCTGCAACTACGAGGCTTTACGCTGCCACCGAACATCTTCGACGTGGGGGGAGGGCAATCCGATCCCTATGCCGCTGTCGATGCCCTCGAGTAGGACGCTCCATGTTCGAATGCAGATAAAGGGACCAGGGACACACCGATGAGCTTGCAAGGATTGATTTCAACCTGCCTGGATGGGCAAGACGCCGTGGCGCTGGCGAAGGGGCAGGCGGCCCAATGGGAGCCCTGGCTGGCACCTATCAGCCAGGCGGCGCCTGTGGGGGAGGACCCCGGCTACGACGATGACTTCCAACACATGCGCGAGGAGGTCAACAAACTGTCCGGGGCGGATGTGGAGCGGGTGGCGGGGCTGGCGGAGCAGTTGCTGAAGCAGCGCTGCAAGGACCTGCGGATCGCCACCTATTACCTCTGGGCTCGTACGCAGCGCGATGGTGAGGCGGGTCTCGCCGATGGCCTGGAGTTGCTGGCGGCACTGCTCGAACGCTTCACTGGACAGGTATTACCAACTCGACCGAATAGCCGGCGTATGGCTCTGGAGTGGTTGGCCAGCGGCAAGGTGCTGGACAGCCTGTTGCTGTTCCCCGAGGTGGTCAAGGCCGAGGCTCAGCGCACGGTCGCGGCACTGGCCTGGCTGGAGCAGATCGTTGCTGCCTGGCCGGAAAACGAGCGCCCAGGTTTCGGGGCACTTTATTCAGCCTTGGCCGCACGCCTGACGCAATCCGGCGGGGTGAATGCCCTGGTGCCGCAGAACAGTGCCGCGCACACCGAGCCTACGCCTCACACGGCGGCGCCAGTTCTGTCGGCCATCAAATCCGGCCGTGACCTGCTGGACAGTGGCAAGGCATTGGCCAGCTATCTTCGCGATCAACCCCAGGGCTGGTTGGCGGCCCATCGTCTGCTGACCAGCCTGCGCTGGGACACCGTGCACCAGTCGCCGCCGCAAGAGGCTAATGGCAACACCCGTTTGGTCCCTCCGCGCACCGAGTACCGCGCCCAGCTCAAACGCTTGTACCTGCAACAGAGCTGGACCGAGCTGCTGGATCAGGTGGAGCGAATGTACGCCGAAGGGGTGAACCACTTCTGGCTGGACCTGCAGTGGTTCCTCTGCCAGAGCCTGAGCAGGCTGGGCGTTCCCTACGAGGGTTGGGCGGACATCATCAAGCGCGACTTGGGCATGTTCCTGGACCGCTTACCGGGTATCGAACAGTTGCGCTGGAACGACGGCACACCGTTTGCCGATGAATCCACGCGCGAATGGATCATCCAGCACGTGAGCGGCAATCACCCCGCGCAGTGGATGTCTACACCCGTCACGGCAACCGCGACCTCGGACGACATTCTGGCTCTGGAAAGCGAAGCACTGGCCCAGGCCGACAGCGATGGTGTCGAGGCGGCATTGGCATGGTTGGCCGCACGCCCCGATGTGAGCACCGGTCGGCAGCGTTGGCTGCTGCGATTATTGATGGCGCGGGTGGCCGAGCAATATGGCAAGAGCGACCTGGCCATCCACTTGCTCGGCGAACTCGACTGCGTTGCTCAGCAGCAGGGATTGAATACCTGGGAGCCGGATCTGGCCTTCGAGGTCAAGGCGCGTCTGCTCAAGCTGCTGCGCCAGAAGGCCCAGCGCAATGACGTGGATAAAGCCGCGCTGGGACAGCGCATGGAGCACCTGCTGGCGGCCCTGGTGGCGGTCGATCCGGTACGCGCTGCGGTGCTCTGTGGCTAAGCCACTCTTACTTTCAGGACTTCTATTGTGAGCATGGACAATCTGACGCTGCGCTATTTCGATGCTGAAATGCGCTACCTGCGAGAGGCGGGCAAGGAGTTCGCCGAGGCGTTCCCCGACCGGGCAGCGCAGCTCAATCTGGACAAGGCCGGTGCACGCGATCCCTATGTGGAGCGGCTGTTCGAGGGCTTCGCGTTCCTGATGGGGCGCCTACGGGAGAAGCTCGATGACGATCTGCCGGAACTGACCGAGGGTCTGGTGAGCCTGTTATGGCCACATTATCTGCGCCCCATTCCGTCGTTGTCAGTAGTCGAACTGTCCCCGGACTATCGGGAGATGAAGCGCAGCGAAGCGGTGCCCAAGGGCTTCGAGGTCATGTCGCAGCCGGTGGGGCCGAAGCGTACACGCTGCCGCTACACCACCACCCAGGATGTCATGCTGAATCCGATGTCCATCGAGTCGGTGCGGGTGGCCAGCGAACCGGATGGGCGTTCGGTACTGCATCTGCGTTTTGCCTGCAGCCCCTTGGCGGATTGGTCGCAAATCGACTTGAGTCGCTTACCGTTGTATCTCAATGCCGACGGTCCGCTGGCCTGCGCGTTGCACCATGCCCTGACGCTGAAGGCCCAGACGCTCTATGTCCGGGTACCGGGTCAGCCTGATCGGCTGAAGCTGGACGGGTATTTCTCGCCGAAGGGGTTTGGCGATGACGATCGTCTCTGGCCCAAGGGCGATGGCGCTTTCAGCGGCTATCAACTGCTGCTGGAGTACTTCACCTTCCGCGAGAAGTTCATGTTCGTCACGCTCTGCGGCCTGGAACAGATGCCGATTCCACCGGAGTTGTCAGGCTTCGAACTGGACGTGGTGCTGAGTGAGCAGTGGCCACACGAGTTCGTCGTGAGTGCCGAGCATGTGCGCCTGCATGCCGTGCCGGTAATCAATCTGTTTGCGCTGGAGGCGGACCCACTGACGCTGTCGCCGCTACAAACTGATTATCTGCTGCGACCGATGCGCTTGCAGGACGGCCACACCGAGATCTACTCGGTGGACAGCGTGTCCTCGTCCAGGCATTCAACGCAACGCGATTATGTGCCGTTCACCAGCTTCCGCCACAAAGGCGGCATGCTGCGCGACGAAGCGCCTGAACGCTATTTCCACACGCGGATGAAGCGTGGTGCGAATGGCATGCACGACACCTGGCTGATCCTGGGCGGCGAGGGTTTCGACGTCGATCGATTGCGCGAGAGCGAAAGCCTGTCCCTGCGCCTGACCGGCACCAATGGCCAACTACCGCGCAAGGCGCTGCAAAGCACCCTGCTGGATTCACTGGTGAAGTCCCCGCTGGCCGGCCTGAAGGTGCGCAACCTCTGTGCGCCGACCTTGCCGTGCTACCCGCCCAACCAGGACCGTTTCCACTGGCGAGTGCTCAGCCACCTCGGCTCGAACTTCCTGCCCATGCTGGACAACGCCGAGGTGCTGCGCGGCACCCTGGCCCTGTACGACTGGACCCACAGCGAACTGAACCGCCGGCGGCTGGCGGCGATCGTCGAGGTTCGACATCACCTGATCCAGCGCTTCGAAAAGGGCTTCCTGCTGCGCGGTGTGGATATCGAGGTGACGCTGGACGCCAATGGCTTCAGCGGCGAGGGGGACATCAGCCTGTTCGGTGAGATGCTCAATCGCTTCTTTGCCCTGTATGCCGACATTCACCTGTTCAACCAGCTCACGCTGATCCTGCAACCCACCGGAAAGTGCCTGCGATGGAACGAGAATCACAGTCAGCGTATTCCCGGCTGAAGGCCAGCGGCCTGCTGGACGTGCTGGCAGGACGGGTTTCCGAAGCGAACCTGTATCGCTTCTGCCAGTTGGTCGAGGCCGCAGTTCCGGATAACCCTCCCTTGGGAACGACGACGCGGCCCAGTGACGATGCTGTGCGCTTTCGTCCGCACCCTGGCATGGGCTTTCCCGCCGGAGAGCTCAAGGCCATCGAATATGACGAGGAACACCCCGAGCGGCCGGCCACGGTGCGTACCCGCTTGCTCGGGTTGTACGGCGTCGACTCACCGCTGCCCACCGCCTATCTGGACGACATCGCCCAGCGTCGCGAGGGGCATGAAGCGCTGGAGGCCTTCCTCGACATCTTCAATCACCGGATTTTCACCCAGTTCTACCGCATCTGGCGTAAGTACTCCTACCCGGCAACCTTCAAGGCCGGTGGTACGGACAGCACCTCGCAATGCCTGTTGGGCCTGATCGGCCTGGGCATTCCGGGAACGGCGAACCACATCGCCACGCCGGTATCGCGTTTTCTCGCGCTGCTCAGTGTGATGCGCCTGCCCACTCGCAACGCCGAGGGCATCAGTGCGCTGGTGACGTTGTTGGCGCCGAACACCCAAGTACGGGTGACGCCGCACTGGCCACGCAAGGTAGCGCTGGCTCAACCAGCCAGCCTCTCACGTGATAACCCAGCCAGCCTGTCCCAAGGCACCCCGTTGGGCAGCATGGGCGCGGATGCCAATAGCCAGGTGCGACTGGAGCTGTTCACCGAGGACCTGGCCGAGGCCCAAGGCTGGTTGCCAGGGCGTCAGCTGCACACCGACCTGCTGGTGCTCCTGCGGGTTTACCTGGGGTGGCGCTGCACCGCCAAGCTTGCGCTCACCCTGCCGGTGAAATGCCTACCGAAACCGGTGCTGGGCGGCCCCCCCGTATGGCTGGGGCTCACCGGCGTGCTGGGGCTTGACCCCGACAATCCAGCCCCTGTCGAGCAACCGTGCATCACCGTCAATCTCGGTCGCTACCAAGGACTGATCCAGAACATGAAACCCAGGGAGACACAGCATGTTGCTTACCGCATTTAGGACGCTGCTGGCCATGGCAACGCTTGGCCTCATGCTCGGCGGTTGCGGACTGACCCAGCGCGCAGTGGATGGAGGCAGTTCCATTGCGCACGGCATTTTCTACAAACAGGTCAAAGTGCTGCATTTGGACTTCAATGCCCGTGCGGCACTGAACACCCATTCCACGGATATGTCAGCACTTTCGGTTTCGACAATGGTGCGTGTCTATCAGTTGAAGGATCGCAAGACGCTCGACTCGGCGGACTACCAGAACCTGTTGAGCGATGGCGCCAGCGTGATGGCTACGGACTTGCTGGACGAACGTCAGGTAGTGGTGAAGCCGGATGAGGGCGCACAGCTGAACGTGCCGATGTCCGGCGATGCACAGTTCGTTGCGGTGGTCGCGCTGTTCCGCTCGCCGGATACACGGAAGGGCAATTGGCGTTTGGTACTGGCCCGCGATGAGCTGGACCCGGACCAGCCTCGGGTGATCGAGCTGGGAGACAACGCGCTGAACCTGGTGCCGCTGCCGAAGAAGGACTCCTGGTGGTGAGTGAACAGAATCCATCGCTGTACGAGTTACTGCTGCAGAACTTCACTGGCGAGCTTGATCTGTCCCGGGTACGCGAGGAGGACCAGATGCTGCTTTCGGTGCTGGACAACCTGCAGCGTATCCTGAACTGCCGGGCAGGCACACTCAGCCATCTACCCGACTATGGGTTGCCAGACATGAGTCAGATCCTGCACGGCATGCCAGGCAGCGCCCACGGCTTGATGGGCACCATGACGAACATGCTGCTCAAGTACGAGCCGCGACTGGCGGCGGTAAGCATGGAACTGCTGCCGCAAACCCTTCCCGGGCACCTGGAATACACCGTGACAGTGGAGCTGCGAGACGGTGTGCGCGCGACCTTCGGCACCACGCTGGCCCCCGAGGGGCGGGTCCTGATGCGGCACCTGAAACAACGTGAGTACCTGGCGCAGTGACGACATGCAAGCCATCCAGGAGGGGCGCTGAATGACGATATTGATACAGGAAAATCTGCGCACCGGGGGGGACCCCAGCGGATGCGCTGAATTCGTCGCGCTGGGTGAGGAGTTGGCCAAACTGAACCATCCGGCTTGTCCCGATGTGAACTGGCCTCGTGTTGAGCAACTTTCCATCAATCTATTCCGTGAGCATGGCGTGGAGCTGCAGTCGACAGCCGCCTTCGTCCTGGCCCGAGCGCAATTGCACGGCCTTGATGGTATGGGCGATGGACTGTGCCTGCTCAACCGGCTGTTGATACAGGAGTGGGAGCGCCTGTGGCCCCCCGCGCTGCCTGTTCGCCTGGAGATTCTCGCCTGGCTATTCACTCAGATGCAGCCGCTGCTTCGCCGCCAGGAACCGAGCGTCGCGCAGCTGCCGGTGCTCTGTGGCCTGGATGACGAGTTGAGCAAGCTGAGTGATCGACTGGAGGAGCAGGGGCAGGTTCCCCTGATGCCTCTACAGGCATTGCGTAAACAGTTGCACGGTGCGATGCAGCGCCTGGGGCGCGATTCCATCCCTACCGTGGAAGCGACGGTGCCGATGCAGGAGTCAGCAGATGAGGTGAATCCCGCACTCTGTAAGCCCGTGGGGGCGAAGGGGCGCTCTAGGCCAGGTACCTCGCCGGCCGTGGTGGTGCTCAAGCTGGATGCCGCCGAGCCCAGGCCCAGTGCAGCCTCGGAACGCAAGGGGAGAGCACTATGGCCATGGCTGCTCGTGCTGCTGATTTTGCTCTCCCTGACCGGGCTGTTCTGGTGGTGGACGGGGGCCTCTCCGGCAGCAGCTATCAGCCGCACGCTATTAGCACCGGCGCTGCCTGCAACGCTAACGTCAGTGCCACTGGCCGCAGCCGAGCCCATACGTCTCGACAACCTGGTTCTGTTCCCTCCGGGTCGCGCTGAGCTCAAACCAGAGTCGACGAAGGTCCTGATCAATAGTCTGATCAGTATCAAGGCTCAGCCAGGATGGCTGATCGTCATTACTGGACACAGCGATACTTCAGGCAATCCTGAGCGGAACCTGCAACTTTCGCGCGAGCGGGCGGCGGCGGTGAAGGGCTGGATGCAGATGATGGGGGATATCCCCGATGGTTGCTTCGTCGTCCAGGGCCGGGGGGCCAGTCAGCCGATTGCGGGTAATGATACCGAGAGCGGGCGCAGGGCCAATCGACGTGTTGATATACAACTGGTGCCTTCGGCGGGAGCTTGCGTCTTGCCGGTGCACTGAGCCGGTGTTCCCCAAGTTCTGTACGGAAAGTTTGTGGGGGAGGAATCGCTGCCAGCATTTTTATATCAGCGACGTAACCTGGCGGCCGCGAAATGTGTCTAATTGCGGCGATTTCCCTAGTTA
>RCUL01000429.1_pt1 | contig 22314 bp, 23 predicted proteins | sample 2167521 | NCBI WGS metagenome assembly RCUL01 (sample SAMN09932745, study PRJNA488358) | compost metagenome | feature: garden; material: soil; isolation source: compost soil in acetic acid-enriched culture | place: Germany: Experimental Botanical Garden Goettingen | collected 2016-01-27
GTGACATAGCAAACGGGGCCCTGGGGCCCCGTTTTTGTTGGTACTCTGCCAGCCGTCCTGCATCAGGCGAGGCGGAAACGGCCTATGGTCTGGCGCAGGCTCGCCGCCAGCTGACTCAGCTCCAGACAGGCACGGGCGGTGTGATCGGCCCCGGTCGCCACCTCGTTGGAGGACTCGTTGATCCGCTCCACGTTGCGGCCCAGCTCGTCGGAGACCGCATCCTGCTCACCGCAGGCGCTGGCGATCTGGATCGCCATGTCGGCAATCTGGCCGACCGCCTCCTCGATCTGCTGGATCCCCGAGCTGGTCTGCTCGCTCTGGCTCACGCACTGGCGGATCATCTCGCAGCTCTGGCTGGTCACCGCCTTCGCCTGGTTGGCGCGGGCCTGCAGGGTTTCGATGATGGCGACTATCTCGCCGGTCGAGGCCTGGGTGCGGCCCGCCAGGGTGCGCACCTCATCGGCCACCACAGCAAAGCCGCGGCCCTGCTCTCCGGCGCGGGCCGCCTCGATGGCGGCATTGAGCGCCAGCAGGTTGGTCTGATCGGCGATGCCGCGAATGACGTCCACCACCAGGTTGATCTGGGCCGATTCCCGCTCCAGCTCCGCCACCAGGGTGCCCGCCTGCTCCATCTCCTCGGCAACCCGGGTGATGGCCACCAGGGCGCCCTGCACATCCTGATTGCCGCGACGGGCCAGGGCATTGGCCGAGCTGGCGGATTCCGAGGCGACCTCGGTGTTGCCCGCCACATCGGCCACCGTCGCCTTCATCTGGGCCATGGCGGTTGCCACCAGGGAGATCTCCTGCTGCTGGCTCTGGATCCCCTGGGCAGACTGCTCGGAAACTGCGCTCACCTCCTCGATGGCGGCCCCCAGCTGGGTCACGGCGGCGACCACCTCCTCGATGAGAGCGCGCAGGTTGTCCTGCATCTTGAGGGAGGCACTGGCCAGCATGCCCAGTTCATCCTGCCCTATGTGCTGGCGATCCAGCCTGTGGGTCAAGTTCCCCTGCGCTATGGCGTTGGCCTGGGCGACCACGGCCTGCAGCGGCAGGCAGATCTGGCGCGTGAGGAACCAGGTCATCACCCCCATGAACAGCAGCAGGGCGCCGATGCTCACAGTGGCGAAGGTCGTCACCATGTTGACGCTGCCAAGCAGGCTGCCGCGGTTCTCCTGCACGAAGCCGAGGTTCACCTCCACCAGGGCGTTGACCCCCTGCTCCAGCTCGGTGTAGCTCCCGTTGGATTGGAACAGCGCGTCCCTGGCCTGCTCCTTGAGCCCCTGCACCAGCAGGCTGTCGACCCGGTTGACCGCGCTCAGATACTGCAGCCACTGCTGCTTGGCCCGGTTGAACACCTGGCGCTCGTGCTCGGCCCCGACGGTGGCCTCATAGGCGCTCAGGGCGCGCTCCACCTTGGCCACGCTCTCCTGGATGCGGCCGCGACGGGCCTGCACATCGGCGGCGTCCTCGACCATCAGCAGGGCAAACTGGGCGCGGCGCACATAGGAGACGTCGTAGAGCAGGGTTTCCACCGAGATCACGCTCGGCAGGGTGGAGTCGGTGAAATTGAGCACCCGATCCCGAACTCCGCGCAGCTCGCTGGCGAGAAAAAGACCGAATATCACGTTGATGGCGGCGATAACCGCAAAGACCACGGCAATCTTCTTGCCGATGGAGAGGTTCTTGTAAGACATGTTGGCTGGTGATCCTCGACTGCTGATAAGCAGCTGCACAGTGGCGATCACATCCGTGTAAGCGGTGACCCGAGACTCCTGACGGGAAAATGAAACAATGCGAACGAGCAGGGAAGCGCGTTCGCAGGCGCGCACCCTATCACAGCTGCCGCCCTCGCTCATCCCTCTCGTGTTGCACAGGGCCATGTCGTTTGGCATGGGCCCGGGATACAAGAGCGACCGGATGACCACAAACTTGAGCCGATTGCCCCAATCGCCCCGCCATCATGGACAAACGGGAGGCCAGGTTATGTAATGGCCCTCTCGTCTCTCCCAACCACAGTCCCCCGAGGCCCCATGGATAATGCGTCGACCCTCAGCCCCTCCTGGTCAGTCCAACTGCGCGAGCAGATAGCGGATCGCCCCCTCATCGCCCTGGGACTGCTGCTCGCCCTGGCCGCCGTGCTGCTGCTCCTGTTGCAGAGCCTCGTCATGCTGGCGGCCGGTGACATCAGCCCCGGGGTGCGTTATGGCCTCATCGGCGGCGTCGCGGGGTTTGCCGCCACGGCGCTCGGCGCCCTGCCCGCCCTGTTCCTGCGATCTGTCCCCCAGCGGGTGGAAGACGCCATGCTGGGCTTTGCCGCCGGCATGATGCTGGCGGCCAGCGCCTTCTCCCTGCTGCTGCCGGGGCTGGAGGCGGCCGAGGGGATCACCGGGGACGGCTTTCTCGCCGCCGCCGTGGTGGTGGCCGGCATGACCCTGGGGGTCTTGCTGATGCTGGGGCTGGATCAGTTCACCCCCCATGAGCACGACAAGACAGGCCCCTGCGGCCCCGGCCACGAGAGCTGCTCCCGGGTCTGGCTGTTCGTGTTTGCCATCGCCCTGCACAACCTGCCGGAAGGCATGGCCATCGGGGTCAGCTTCTCCCAGGGGGACATGGCGGTGGGGCTGCCGCTCACTACCGCCATCGCCCTGCAGGACATCCCCGAGGGACTGGCGGTGGCGCTCGCCATGGGCGCCGCCGGCTTTCGTCCCTCGGTCGCCGTCATGGTGGCCATCGGCAGCGGCCTGCTGGAACCGCTCGGCGCCCTGCTCGGGGTCGGGCTCGCCAGCGGCATGGCCATCGCCTACCCCATAGGTCTCGGGCTCGCGGCCGGCGCCATGTTGTTCGTGGTCTCCCACGAAGTGATCCCCGAGACCCACCGCAACGGTCACCAGACCCATGCCACCCTGGGCCTGATGGCCGGTTTTGCCCTGATGATGACGCTGGATACGGCCTTGGGTTGATAACACGCTGATAAATAGCCTAATGTCTAGTTCCTTGCGTTCCTGATCCGGCTGATGATGGGTGCGCGTCGCCCCTATCGAGACCCTGCATGAGATGATCGTCCGGATGGCTCTGCTGCTTTGCCTGCTTGCCCCAGCCAGTGGGGCCGTCGCTGCCACCGAGGTTTACCACACGGCGGCGCAAGCCGATTCGGCCCCCAAGTACCTGACCCTGGCGGGAGGGAAGACAGGGGGGATCTGCGTCGATCTGTTCCGGCGGATGGAGGCGCGGGAGCCGGCCCTGCGTATCGCGGGGGATCAGAGCACCCTGCCCCTCAAGCGCCTGGAGAAGAAGGTGCGGCACGGCCAGCTGGATTTCATCTGCGGCGTGGGGGACAGCCCGGAGCGGCGCAGCCAGTTCGTCTACCTGCAACCCGCCATCTTCACGGTGCGTTACCACCTGGCGGTACGCAGCGACGATCCTGTCGAGATCCACCGCTGGGAGGACGTCAGGGCACTCGGTCAGCAGGGGATCATCCTCATCAATCACGGCAGCGGCGCCATCGCACGGCTCCAGGCCATCGGCGGCCTCATCATCGACAGCGGCGGGATCGGCAGCAAGGCCAACTACGACAAGCTGCTGATGAAGCGGGGGCGCTTCGTCTACTACCGCTCCCCGGGGTTTGAATCCGATCTGCGCGAGCACGGGCTGGGGGAGCGGATCCGCATTCTCCCCACAGTGATGGAAGAGACCCCCTTCTACATACTGTTCCACCGCCGCACTACCCCGGAGCGGCTGGCGCTCTTTGCCAACACCTTGCAGCAGCTGGCCTCGAGCGGCGAGCTTGCCGCCCTGGTCGATCACTACCACTGACGCAGGAGATGCCCCGGCAGCCCCACAGGAATGCTCGGCGCCACCGCCAAGTTTTGTTATCATCCCCGCCAACTTTTCCGGCCCAGCGGCCACAGAGACGAGGTAGATGATGAAAGTAGGTATTATCGGCGCCATGGAGCAGGAAGTTGCCCTGCTGCGCAGCCAGCTGAGTGAACCCACCACCCTGCAACTGGGCGGCTGCGAGTTCTATCAGGGCCGTCTGGCCGGTAAAGAGGTGATCCTGACCCGCTCCGGCATCGGCAAGGTTGCCGCCAGCGTCGCCACCAGCCTGCTGCTGGAAAAATTTGCCCCCGACTGCGTCATCAACACCGGCTCCGCCGGCGGCTTCGCCCAGGATCTGCACATCGGAGACGTGGTCATCGCCAGCGAGATGCGTTTCCACGACGTGGACGTGACCGCCTTCGGTTACGAGATGGGCCAGATGGCCCAGCAGCCCGCCGCCTTCCCCTGCGATGACAAGCTCATCGCCCTGGCCCAGTCCTGCATCGCCGAGCAAGGCAAGCACCAGACCAAGGTCGGCCTCATCTGCACCGGTGATCAGTTCATGTGCAAGCCGGACGCCATCGCCAAGGCCCGCGCCGACTTCCCGCAGATGCTGGCAGTCGAGATGGAAGGGGCCGCCATCGGCCAGGTATGCCACATGTTCAAGGTGCCCTATCTGGTGGTGCGCGCCATGTCCGACATCGCCGGCAAGGAGCAGGTGGAATCCTTCGATGCCTTCATCGAGGTGGCGGGTCAACACTCCGCCGAGGTGATCATGGCGCTGCTCGGCAAGCTGTGATCGACCCTCTTCCCTGGGACGACCTGATGACCGCCCTCGCCTCGACGACGGCGGCCATCATGGTGGGTGCCGCCCTGCTGGAGGCCCTGCTGCCCTGGCCCGCCCGTTTCAGGCCCGGCGCCACAGTGCCGCTGCTGACCCGCCTCGGTCACAAGGTGTATCGCCCGGACGGTTCCCCCAGTCAGCAACGCCAGGCGGGGCTGCTGGCCCTGCTGGTGGTCTGGGTGCCCTGCGCCGCCGGCCTCTGGGCGGTGCGCAATCTCTCCCTCTCCGAGCCCCTGTTCGACCTGCTGTTCCTGCTGCTGATGCTGGAATCACGCCCCTTGCGGGAGCTCGCCCTGGCGAGCCGCGCCCTGGCAACGCAAGAGACGCTGGTGGTGGCGAGGTTGCAGGCAGCGAGCTGGCTCAGGCGAGAGACGGGCGCCCTGTCGGTGATGGGATTGAACAAGGCGGTGAGCGAGACCTGCGTGCTGCGCCTCGTGGGCCAGTGGGCCGGCCCCCTGCTGGGCTTTGCCCTGGCCGGGGTGCAGGGGGCCCTGCTCTGGCGCCTCGCCCAGCTGATGAATCAGGCCTGGAGCCCGAAGCAGGCCGAGTTCGTCCACTTCGGCCGCGCCGCCAGTGCGCTCTATCAGGGGCTCTGCGCCCCCGCCATACTGCTGCTGGCGCTCCCCCTTGCGCTGACCCGGTTGCGCCAGCTTGGGGGCAAGCTGCGCCTTGCCCTGCGCTGGCCCTATCCGGCCATGGGCGCCCTGCTCGGCCTGCTGGCACAGAGCACGGGCAGCCGCCTCGGGGGCCCCCGCTACTATCAGGGCCAGCTGGTGCGCCTCCCGGTGTTGGGCGATGGGAGCGAGCCCGACGCCACCCTGCCCCGGCGCCTGCTCCATCGCCTGCTGCTGATCGGCTGGGGCTGGCTCGGGCTCTCGCTGATCCTGACCCTGATGGCACTGACTCATGGCTGACCGCTTCCCCCTTCGCGCCCTCTGCCTGCTGCTGTGCCTGCTCGGCTGGGCCCTGTCCGGCGCGGCGGCCACCCCGCAGCGCATCATCAGCCTCACCCCCCATCTGACCGAGCTGCTGTACGACATAGGGGCCGGGGATCGCATAGTGGCCACCGACGATGCCTCCGATTTCCCCCCCGAGGTGACGCCCCTGCCACGGGTCGCCAACTATCGCAGCATCAACCTGGAGGCCCTGCTGGCCCAGAAGCCGGATCTGGTGGTGGCCTGGCGCTCGGCCCAGTCCCGCATGCTGGCCCCCGTCGAGAAGCTCGGCATCCCCGTCTTCTACTCGGAGCCCACCGACTTTGCCTCCCTGGCCACAGAGATGCGCAGCCTGGGGCGCCTGCTCGGCACCCGGCAGAAAGCCGACCAGCAGGCCGACGCCTATCTGGCCAGGCTGGACGCGCTGAAACAGCGCTACGGCAAGCCCAAGCCGGTCTCGGTCTTCTATCAGCTCTGGTATCCGCCGCTCACCAGCGTCAACGACTCGACCTGGCCGGGCCACGCCATCAGGCTCTGCGGTGGCCGCAATATCATGGCGGATGCCAGCTCCCCCTACCCCCAGGTCGGGCTGGAGCAGGTGATCAAGGCCAACCCCGGGCTCATCCTGGCCGGCAGCCGGGATCCCGCCGTGCTGGCTCACTGGCGCCAGTGGTCCATGCTGGATGCCGTCAAGCAGCAGCGGCTCCTCCTCATCAATCCCGATGAGCTGCACCGCTTCACCCCGCGAGCCCTCAATGCGGTGGAGCAGCTGTGTGAGGCCATCGAGGTTGCACATACGGGAAAACGAGCTGATAGGCAGACCAATCACGTTCAAGACGGCAGATAGGGTTCAAGTTTCTCGCCGCAAGAGTCGATATCTGTAAAACCAGCATTTTCTCGGCCGATCACATTCTTCTTGCAAGACTCTAGAATCTGATTTGTTAGTATATGATTCATCAATGTTTTTAATGAGATGCTCACTATGTTCAATGAGAAAACGATCCTGATCACCGGTGGCACAGGCTCTTTCGGCAAGCTCTTTATCAAGACCATACTGGAGCGTTATGAGCCCCGTCGCCTGATCGTTTACTCGCGCGACGAGCTCAAGCAATTCGAAATGCAGCAGGAGTTCAACGCTCCCTGCATGCGCTACTTCATCGGCGATGTTCGGGATGCGAACCGGCTGACCATGGCAATGCGCGGCGTCGATTACGTCGTGCATGCGGCCGCTCTCAAGCAGGTGCCCGCCGCCGAATACAACCCCATGGAGTGCATCAAGACCAACATTCATGGGGCCGAGAACGTCATCCAAGCCGCCCTGCTCAATCAGGTCAAGAAGGTGATCGCCCTCTCTACCGACAAGGCCGCCAACCCCATCAACCTGTACGGCGCCACCAAGCTGGCTTCCGACAAACTGTTCGTTGCGGCCAACAACATTGCGGGCCAAGATCCGACCCGCTTCGCGGTGGTACGCTATGGCAACGTGGTGGGTTCACGCGGCTCTGTGGTGCCCTTCTTCCAAAAACGAATAGACCAGGGTGCAAGCACACTCCCCATTACCCATACCGAGATGACCCGTTTCTGGATCACCCTGCAGCAGGGAGTGGATTTTGTGATAAATAACTTCCCGAGGATGAAGGGGGGCGAGATCTTCGTGCCCAAGCTGCCCTCGGTACGCATCACCGACCTGGCTACCGCCATGGCGCCTCAGCTGGCCCAGGAAGTTATAGGTATTCGCCCTGGTGAGAAGTTGCATGAGGTGATGTGCCCTTCCGACGACTCCTACCACACCTTTGAGTTCGACAATTTCTTCATCATCGGCCCCACCATCAATTTCAATAATCGCAACAATGACTTCTCAGTCACAGCGACAGGCGAAAAGGGATGCATTGTCGAGCAGGGCTTCGAGTATAACTCCCGCAACAACAGCGACTTCCTGACGGTAGCCCAGCTAAAAGCGTTGAATGATAAGGTGGTCATGGAATGATCCCGTACGGCAGGCAGTCTGTAAGCGAGGCGGATATTGAAGCCGTGGTAGATGTCTTGAGATCCGATTTCCTGACTCAGGGCCCGGTCGTTCCCCGCTTCGAACAGATGGTAGCCGATTATTGCGGCGCCAACTTCGGAGTGGCAGTCAACTCAGGTACGGCCGCCCTGCATATCGCCTGTCTGGCACTGGGTGTCGGCCCGGGTGACTGGGTCTGGACTTCCCCCATCAGTTTCGTCGCCTCGGCCAACTGCGCGCTCTATTGCGGAGCCCAGGTCGACTTCGTCGACATCGAGCCGGATACCGGCAATATGTGCACACTAGAGCTGGAACGCAAACTGATTGTCGCCAAGGCGGAGGGATGCCTGCCCAAGGTGGTCATTCCGGTACACTTCGCTGGCTTGCCCTGCGATTTGAAAGAGATACACCGCCTTGGGCAACAATATGGTTTTCGCATCATAGAGGATGCCTGCCATGCCCTCGGCGCCCGCTATCACGGCGAACCTACCGGCAATGGCCGCTACAGCGACATCACTGTCTTCAGCTTCCATCCGGTTAAGATCATTACCACAGGCGAAGGCGGCATGGCCATGACCAATGACCCTGCGCTCGCCAAAACCATGAGTATGCTGCGCAGCCACGGCATCACCCGCGAACCGGAAGATTTTATCAATGAGCCGGACGGCCCTTGGTACTACGAGCAGCAGTTGTTGGGATTCAACTATCGCATGACCGATATTCAGGCTGCGCTGGGGTTAAGTCAGATGGCAAATCTGGACGAGTTTTTGGATAAACGCCGAACAATTGCCGCCCGCTATCAGGTTGAACTACCCGAACTAAACATAGGGGTACTGGCCAATCGAGATGATCGCCTCAGCGCTTGGCACTTGTTTGTTATCAAAATATCGGCAGAAAAGAGAAAAACTCTGTTTGAGCAACTAAGAGCAACGGACATCGGGGTGAATGTGCACTATATGCCGATATTTTCTCAACCGTACCATCAAGCGGGGTCCGGAGCCAGTGTGGAATCTTCACGAGATTTTTATCAGACCATCATCAGTATTCCCCTGTATCCCATGCTAGCTGAAGGCCTACAGGGGAATGTCATCCAAGCCCTCTCCCTCTGGTTTAATCCATTACAAATGAGAGAACCGACATGAATGAATCCCCGATATCACATGTCCCGCAAGCAAAGACAGCGATGACCATACTTCAATTGCTTCTGAAAATTGCTGAACGTCACAAAAGGGAATACGATAAAAATCAAGTACGGCTGCTTGAAAAATTCATTGATTTTAAGCAGGAGAAATCTCCTTATCATGAATTTTTAAACACATGGGACAAACTGACCGCTACACTGTTTTCTGCACCGCACTGGTTTTCACTTTTGATGGATGACATGGATAATGAGCTATCAAAATGCATTCGTTTATTTTGCAATAAAAATGGCTTCCAGACCTTTCTGTCCAAGATGATTATTTAGCGTGGAATAATAAAATAGAAAGTGTTGAATATAGAAACCTGAAAGTTATACCTTTACTGCAGCAAATGGCAGAAGGAGAATTAACCGATGCCAACGCACTTCTTAGATTACTCCAATTTTACTTATTCAAAGACCTATTAACTGTTTTCTTCATAAATCCAGAATACATACCATTGCATAATGATATATTTTCAATCTGCGCTCAACAGCTCAAGACTTGGAATTTTAGTTATGTTTCCGGCTATCCCTATCAAGGGCTGGAGAAAATAGGTATTGCTGGAGCAAAACCGACCGAGGAAAGGCTCAGACGTTATCGGATTGAGACCTATTTATCACTAAATGATGAGATACTCGATATAGGTTCTAATAACGGATTCTTTAGCATGGAAATAGCCAAAACAACAAAGTTTGTCGATGCTATAGAGTTTAATCCTTATTTAAATCTAATCGCAGAAAGAACACGCCAAGAATTGGGGGTGAATAACATTCGCTTTCACCAATTAGACTTTTGTGAATATGAAACAAATAAAGTCTACCAAGCCATTTTTTCTCTTGCCAATCACTGTACGATCGATGGAAATCTATCAATAAATTTTGTGGAATACATAGCAAAATGCTTTAACTTACTCGATATCGGAGGTTACCTTTTCTTCGAAAGTCATAATGTATTCGGGCCAGGAACGGGTAGCGTCGGTGACGATGGAGATATAAACACCAAATTTGATGTGGTTGAGCAATACTTTGAAGTTATAGACTTTTATATGACACGAAAATTTGTTCCATTGATCGATATTGACAAGCTATTTGTCATTTTGAAACGGCGGTCAGCTCATCAGCCAACCGCACCCAGAACCTTCGATCTCGAACGAGCCAAACAGGTTTATTACTAGACTGGTCGATCATCAGTACGCCAGTCATGGCTCCAGCCAGGTTCGGCAATCCGTCGTTCATACAAAACGATGTCTGACGGATTGTCCACTTCGACCCAACCTCCCGAGATGGCAACCGTCGCGATAGGAACGCCCTGAGACAATAACAAGCGCAACAGGCTTGTCATATCCAGTTTATCAACTTGCTCGGAGGAAAGATTGGATAACAGCGAGAATACACGTCGCCAACCCTCGGGGGTAAACTTCAACAAGCCCATGAACTGCCCTTCGATCTCCTCTCGACACTGAACCCGTTCGCCAATAGTGATCAATTGCCCCTGTTGCTGCCGGAAGCTCTCTGCATCAAGCAATGGATCCTCAAAACGGGCCGACCAGAGCGACCACCATGCCTTGTCATAGCTGATGGCTAAGGGTGCATCGGAGGCCATCAAGGTCTGGATTATCAGCGGTCGATATACAATATCACCGTAACAAACGAGAGTCGGGGCCTCTGACAACACAGCATCGGCGCACATCAAACTACGAACCATATTGGAGCTAGCCCAGTGGGGATTCACAATACGACTGTACCCATAGCCCTGAAGTGCATCACTGCAATATCCACAGACCACATGAACATCGTCGATGCCTGCGGCCGCTAGAGACGCCAACTGCCACTCGATCAACGGTTTGCCTCCCAGCTTAGCTAACGGCTTAGGTTGGTTCTCGGTCATGGCTCCAAGCCGGGAACCCCGTCCGGCTGCTAGAATTATGGCTTGCATATCACCTCACTGAAAAAGCCATCGGCACAGCTGCCGATCAAATTCATTACTCAACACTTCACGCTCCGGATGCCACATGATCCCTGCCAGTTTCATACTCTGATGGAGAAAAGCCTCACAATATCCATCCGCATCGATCGCCAGAGCCCACAAGCCGGTTGGTAGGGGTAAGGGAATCCGGTTGGCATGATAGGAATTGGCCTCCAAGTGTAATTCTTCATTAACACCACGCCATGGTAAACCACGGCATAAAGAAACTGTGTGCCGGGTTGACACATGATGCTCTCCACCCTCAACAACCAGCTTCCCCCCAGAAGACCGCTGTATCAACTGCATTCCCCGGCAAACCCCCAGCACAGGCAAACGCTGCATTATTGCATGTTTCAGCAGGGCAAGCTCACTCTCGTCCCGCAAAGGATCCGAACCAAGATCCTCTCCACCACTTAAAATGAGTCCCTCTATGTGCTGTGCCTGTGCGTAGGCCACGCTCTGTGCACCGAGATTAGGTAACAACACCCAGTCCCATCCCCAGTCCATTTGTTGCAGGAAGCGATACCAATCCCGAGCCAGACCATCACGGGCTTCCTGGTAGCCTAGAGCTTGGCATGTCCGTAGCGTGATACCTATTCGTTTCATGTGTCTCAGACCAGATTAATTGTCTTGTCCTGACAGTTCAGGACGATACCCCGGCAACGCAACAGGCGGCTAAATAACTGCTCACCACACCCGATGGCCGCAGGGATGCCGAATTCAGCACAGCGAATAGCCATGTGGGAATTGGCTCCTCCGTATTGTGTCACCAGACCGGCAATACCTCGAGTAAATACCCAGTCATAACCAGGGTCCGCATTCTCGATGCAGACAATCCGCCCCTGCAAAACAGTTGTCACTGGCGTATCTTGTTGCAGCAATACCCCTTCCGCTTCTACACGCTTGTGTGTAATAAAATTTGGCATGCTACGGTGTAATGGCACAACAAACACATCATCTGATGCCGCAATCAGATGACCGAGTTTCAACGTCATGGCTTGCTGATGCTCATGTCGTGCCTTATTCACCTGATTTAACAAGACACGATCAATATCATCGAGCAAAGGGGAAACCAGAGTATCCAGCAACGGAAATATATCCAGGTAGGAGAGATCCTCTCGTGACAAACCAACCTCCCCGCCCCAACGAATCAGTAATGCCAGTGCATCCGACAGGTCACGGGTAAAGATCAGCTTGGCAAACTCCCGGGCCTGGACCGCCTGGCTGGCATAGGTCAGTAAAGCGGCAGCGGTAACGGGCCAGCCCCGTTCATCCAGCAATCGCTGCAGCGCCTGTTCCTCTTCTGCACGTAACTCAAAACGCCGAGTCTCATGGTCCTGCTCAATAAAAGCAGATACTGGCGCAAACAGATCATGACGCTCATCATACCGCAGTGACGTAATGTCATAGGTACCCGGGCGTAAGTGACCAAATCGGGCAAGGAAATCACCCACGGGAAGCGTACCGCCGCAGACAGCGGCGTAGTCTGTGGTGAGTTCAGTCGTCACTGTGTGAAAGGATTGCTTCCAGAGCTGTAACCGTTCAGAGGAAAGAGCGCCTCGGCAACATGCCGAGCGCAACAATGCCTCAGCAATAAAGGCATGTCGGGCCAGGATCGCAAAATTCACCGTACCTATCTCTCGACACTCGAATAATAGGCGTCTGACGGATGATAAATCGGCCGTCAGTCCATCAACGGCTCCCCGTTGCTGTTGGGTGTTCGCTCGAGCATGGATGTTCGTCATCGCAGAGACTATCGACCCTTCACCGTCACCGACTATCGCCCGACACGTCAATGCATCAAGAGCCTGTCGATAGACATGAAAAGTATCTGGGGTCAGGCAACCGGGATAGCGAGCCTCGAAAACAGCTTCGAAGGTAAAATCCAGACAGGTTGGCACCACCTCAAACTCTACTTTGTCATGCCATTCGGGATGCTCACGCAGGCGCACTAACCAAGCATTGACCAAGCGGTCACAGATCCCCTTATCAAGCCCAGCTGGCAGGAAGGAGTTGAAACTACTGCGTGCATCAATGTAAGGATGATGCCCCAGCATCACCATCAGCGTGTGATGACAAGGCTCGTGATACCCCATCTTGGCTCTGGCCTCACGCCATGCCGAATCCGTTACCAATAGACGATAAAGAGAAGAAGCCAATGGTCGTGGTGTGGTTCCGATGATTTCCGCAGGATTCCAGTCTGGCATGACACCAAGGATCGCATGGTCACCTGATAGATCGCATTGTGGGGCCAGACGCTGTTCGAGATAGTTGCGTATATGCGTCAGTTGTCGAGCGACTCGCCGTTCAGTGACCGGGTGCCAAGTATTGCAAAGGGTAATGCGTCGAACCTGAAAGACATAGACCTGCTCGACATGGCCCACTGCAAACTCAATGTCCAACGGAACCGATCCGCACAGAAACTCCAACTCACGACAGGCGGCGAGCACAGCTCGTATCCGACGCGAGCGGATAAGGTTGCTATCGGTATCCCGATAAATCAGCACCGTTTTCTGGATCCCGATCCCTCCGGTAATAGTATCGGTCAACCCGCTCTCATCGTCATAATTGAAGACATAATAGGGTGCACCATGCTCCAGATCATGAGTCATCACAACGCCGCTCATATGGATCTCTTTCAGCATAGGTTGCACCAGTATCTGGTTATCCTCATGCTGATGCTGTCCGAAAGAAGTGATGACACGCTCAATCGCTAGCTCCAGAGCCAACTGGTCAGCGACCGACACATTCAGGCAACTGGTAAATGCACCTGCCATGGAGTTTCGCGGGCTATCTTCATTCTGTGCGCTACTACGAATGATCACACTGCCGCCATGCTCCATCCCAACAATAGCCGCCAAAATGGCTGTTTTCTGCTTGTGCCACTGAGAGGCAGCGAAATAATACAGCGGCAAAATTTGTGAGCAGGTAACTAGAGGTTTTAATTGAGCTAGCGTTTCGGACTTAGTACCAAAGATAAAATCCGGAGCAGACGAATTCATGAGGACCGAACCTTCTTATCAATGGCCAACAGGGCCATGTGCTTGAGCAGGGGATGGATGATGAAATAGGGAGGCGAGTCCGTTTGTTGTGGTATCCTGGACCACGGCAATCCGGCCTGCCATTGAGCCAGAACAGTCACCAGCAGATCGGCACGAATCATGTTGTCATAGAGGTAATCCACATCCACGCCCGGAGGAGGCAGCGGATACTGCTTGCGCGCCAGAATTGGCCCCGTATCGATAAGCTCATCCAGCAGCAGAGCACTAGCGGCACAGACGCCCTCTTCGATAACCTGATAATACAAGGTCGTGCTCCCCCGATAATCGGGAAGCCAGCCGGAATGGACATGGAGCACCGGGTAACATTGCAGCAGCGCTCCGGGTACCAACTGACCGGCATAACCTGAGTAAACGATCAACTCGGGATTCTGCACATCCAGCATCGCCATCAACTCAGGGTCCGATAGGGACTGTGCAGAGCATGTTCGGTAGGTCCAACCCCATTCATCGAGGCAATCCACCAGTCTGCGAGAGGGATCAGGAGTGAACAACCCATTTACAGTTACACCTTTCAACTGGCGCGTGGAGTGAACTGCCCCCCCCTCATTTCCGTACACTAGGACAGAATCCGGAACTATGCCCGCATGCGCCAACGCTTGCACATAGACAGAGGAACGGACTGTATGGCCACACAGTAGTACCAGATGTTGTCGGCTCATAATCCAATTGCCTCGCTCAATTCGGCCAGAGATTGCTGTTCAGTCATCAGGATCCAAGCTAGGTGTGCTCCCTGTTCCACATTAAGATGCGGGATCTGTGAAACAAGAGTGTCGTTCAGTTTGAGTACCCCACTGAGAAAATAACCGGCTGGTTGACGTTGCCAAGCCCGGAGCAAACACTCTGCCAGCCATAGGTAAGGGTCAGCCGCGAGATAATCACTATCAGACAATGGCGGATGCGGCTCCTGGATCTGGTAACCCGCGTACAGACGCTTGCTGACCTCGAATTTTTTCAACAATCTGGGAAGCCAATAATCCAGAATCAGCCGATCGGAAACCTCGGCCACGGGCGCACGCAAGGCACGACACATGATCTGCAGCAGTGCCTGTGTATCTTCGGCATCCGCCACACCAGTCGACTTCAACGCCGGTAATGCTGGGGTGGGCAACTGTTGGCTAGCAAGCTCCCGCGAGACACGCCAAGCATAGATAAAAGCTTCGCCCATGAAAGGGGTATAGTGATAACGCTGCGGAGTCTGTAATAGATCGCCTTCCGAATAGGGATAGCTCATCAGACACCTCGCCCGCAGATCTGGCGGATCCGGCTCACATATTCATGCAACACCGCCGGATCGAAGCTATTACGAATCACCAGATCTGGAGCCACTGGCGTACAGTATTCAATATCGACCCCGACAACGTTACGTTGACGACCGCAGAGGGCTGCCTGATATAGGCCTTTATTATCGCGCTGCATCAACACAGGGAGGGGCACATCCACAAAAATTTCCCGGTAGTCAGAAAAAAGCTCACGATTTTCGGCACTAATATCTGGGAACATAGCTAGGATACAGCAAACCACATCCATTTTTTGCCCATCCAACCAGCGACAAAGCGCTTGAATACGCTCGGCATTCATTCGGCGCCCCGCCAACGAATAAGCATCTTCAATCTGATCATGACGGAATAACGCACGAATTTCATCACCATCGACAAATACCGTCTGTGGGCGATCCTGCTTCAGACTCGCACAGAGACTGCGTCCAATGGTACTTTTGCCAGCACCCGACATACCCACTAACCAAATGACCATATCTACCCCTGTCTGATCAGGCTTTCAATATTCTGCAAAGCCAGCACAGCCAGCTCGGCAGAGAAACCATAACTGGCGGCAAAATAGCAGTGGCGCAATTGACGACGAACCGGCACCTGACTAGCCCAAAGCGCGTCATCTTGTAACAGTTCAGGTAATTTCCAACGATCAGCCGCATCTAGATGTACTATATTTTGCCGCAACTCGATGTCCGGGGACTTCTCCCCCATCAGCTCATGCCCTGCAGCATCAGGGACATTGAGCAACAATAAATTTTTATCCAGATAGATAGCACCAAAAGGTGTTCCACCATAGTCGCAAACAATAAAATCAGCACATCGAAACAGCGCAAGATTATCATAAACATGGGTGATGACGGCAGTAAAGGGATATTGCCTGAGAGCTTGTAAGACATCAGGCTCATTTTTAGCCGATAGAGGATGAGTTTTAACGATCACATTGTATTGATCACACAAGGCCGACATGGCATCCGCAAATAGAGGTAACGACGAAAGCTCAAGCCAGGTGGGCAACCAGAGTACCGTTTTTTTATCTGGATCCAGCCCCAGATCCGCTGGACAGACGTTCTGGAGATCCGGCTGAAGAAAATAATCATCATAACGTGGATAACCCATCTGAAATGTAACAGCGGAACAACATTCCTTCATACGCTCCGCCTGCCAAGGACCAAAACAAAGAATCAGATCATAATGCGAATTCCAGTTGGAAAAATTATGTTTTGCCTTACCAAGAGCATACATGAAGCGAACTTGGTATCGTCCCAATGCATGAATGAGTGGTTGTCTACCGTGATCAAACATACTGTGATTCGAGACCACTATGTCGTAGTAATGGCCCGACTTAAGCACGTAACCACTATTATGGCACGTATAGCCCATCCTCCCAATAAAGGCACGACTTTCGGCCATTTCACTTGCGGTTCCATGCAATACCACATCAAACCCATCCTGGCCCAATATACGCCACACGGACTGGTAGTGATTACACATTTCTGCGGTATGAACAAAGAAGGCTAATTTCCTGAATGCTTGGTTTATCGCCATTTTGCTGCCTGCTTTTATATCGAAAACTGATTAATTATTTTTATAATGTATTCTTGCGACTCGTGACTCAGCGTCGGATAAAGCGGCAAAGACAAGATTGACTCATGGGCTCCGCCATTTACTTCCGAATTGATAACTTTCAGATTTGAATAAGGTTTATGGTAATCAACAGGATATGGGTAATGTATCATGGTCTGAATATCGTGAACGGCCAGATATTCCTGAAGTTTGTCACGAAATGAACAACGGATGACAAACAAGTGCCAAACGTGACCGAACCGGTAATTCACTTGCGGTAATATAATCAATGGATTGTTAATCTGAGTTAAATAGCGTTCAGCAATATCTCGTCTTTGCTGTGTATCGGCATCCAGATACACAAGTTTTACACTGAGCACTGCTGCCTGAATTTCATCGAGCCGGCTATTCACGCCAATATAGTCATGATGATATTTAACACTCGAGCCATAATTGCGCAGCATAAATAGCATATTGGCCAGAACAGTATCATTGGTCGTGATACAACCGGCATCACCGAGAGCCCCCAGATTTTTACCTGGATAGAAACTGAAAGCAGCAGCGTCTCCCCAAGCACCCGCCTTGATACCGTTTACCTCAGCACCATGAGCTTGAGCACAATCTTCTAATACAAGCCATTGATATTCTTTAGCTAATGCCATAATTTCTGGCATCGGTGCTAACTGGCCGTACAAATGCACAGGAATAACCACGCGCGTTCGAGGTGATCTGGCCTGCACCAACAATCGTGGATCTAAATTGAATGTTCGAGGATCAACATCGACTAATATTGGAACTAAACCACTTTCAACAATCGCTGAGACGGTAGCAATAAACGTGTTACGTTGAACAATAACCTCATCACCGGGCTGCAACTTTCCCAGTTCTTTCCAAGCACGAAGCACCAAAGACAACGCATCACAGCCATTGCCAACACCGATAGCTGATTGGACTCCATTATAATGAGCAAAATCAGATTCAAATTGAGTTAGCTCTTTTCCCGCAATATACCAACCTGAGTCAATAACTCGTGCACATGCTGATTTTAATTCATCAGCATATTTATTATTTACAGAACCAACATCTAAAAATTTTATCATAATGACGGACTCAGATACCGACCAAATTTCTGCAACAAAACCTGATGATTATCTCGATTAAATATAAAGAATACATCTTGTTCGTCACGGTGAGTTTCCATGGCTCCCGTTTTTAAATGGAAGCGAATGACATGCTGATTTTCAAGACGAACATCGAAATGCGATTGTGCAAATGCCAATAGATAAAATCCGACATGATAAACCAATAAAGTACTTTCAATTGCCGCTGTCGATGTCTTGTGTTCATTCAAGATCCAACTGCCCCAACAGAAAGAATTAATATCTGGTCTGAAATCATATAGCCGTACAGTTCCGATCGGTACGCCCTCAATACGCTCGATAATGAAATAATACTCTTTACCATCCAGCTCGCGCTGCTTGTAATTCTCGAGCCAGAGTCTCTGTTCTATCTCTCCCCCCTGAGTTTGCGACAAGTGCTGATTATATCTTTCATTCGAACGTAATGAGTGAATGAAAGCAGCATCTGCGGGCATTGCTAATCGAAAGCGAATCGTTTGTGCACTCAGGGAATCAAGAAGAAGCATAATAACCTCCAACTAATTGCAGAAATTCTTCATAACTGCGAATATAATCGACTTCCTCATAGCGTTTATCGGCAATAACAAGCAATACACAATCTTCAGAAAAATTGTACATTTCTCTCCAGATAAACGAGTCGATATATAATCCCTGACCAGGATTATCCATCAGAATATCAATTCGTTCCTTACCATCATCAAGAACAAAACGGCAAGAGCCACTAATAACGATAGCAATTTGCTTCAACTTTTTGTGGGCATGAAAGCCACGACGAACACCTTCTTTAGTATTAAATATGTAATAAATACGCTGAATTTCGAATGGAATATTTTTTCCTGTTCAAGAGAAATCAATGAACCACGATCGTCACCATGTGTCTGAAACTGAATAAAATTAATCTTCATACAGCCCCCTCATAATTCAACTCTATATTTGCCTGATTACAATTCTCTTCGGGCAGATTATTTTTTACCCAGCTAACAATCCGATTAGGATCCATAGTGTAGGATGCATAATAAATTTCCCGTGTATTTGATGTTCTGACTTCATAACTCAAATAATTCAAATCGATATCCAGCACATAGGCTATATTTGAAAAACAGGAAAGGTCTCCCGCATCCCTAGCCATCCAACATAAAGCTTTAGTTCCTGGCGAGGCAAAAATTATATTTGTCCAAGCAGCGCCTGTTGGCCCAACAATAAATTCAGCTTGAGCCATCAAGGAAACTTGCTCACAAAAGCTAAGATCTTCCATATAAACAAAAGTAAAGCCGAATACCGACAGCGCGTCCATTATTTCATTTTGGTTATAATGGCGAATAAAGCCTTTTCTGGCGAAAAAAATACGCTTGGGAAGCGGAGCGCTTGCTGAAGAAAGACAAGCCTGAAATGCTACATGGCGTAGATAATCAATGGACTCCTTTCTAACATAAGAGTTAACCACATTACTCCAAGTCGTATCTTTAAGATTAGCAACCAGATTATTAGGAGGAGTAATCAATAATAGATCTTCGACCCGATAGGATGTGATATTATTTAAATAAATAAATCTGCGACTAATTTTTGCTGCATCAATGAAAGTCTTGATAGACGAGATTTTTTGGCTAGAGACAGAAATAAGAATTGGATAACCATTATATTCATCAGGCATCTCCTCAATAAACTGAAGCTGACTCAATATTTCCAGCATCCAATGATAATAATTGGTTTCACTGCCGCCACTAATGAGAATCCCTTTATCAATATATTCTGGTTGATCTTGTCTGACCAATGCCAGCTTTTCCCCATGGTAGAGAAGGTGAGCACAGCTATAGTCGGCATTGTTTGTAACAGCCGGTATGACACGCTCAATTAAAAGTCTATTTCCAGGCAAGATGACAGAGCGAGAAACAGAACAGACTTGACCATCGTGGATACGATAAAGAGCCACTTCCGGCAATACAATATCAGCGATTATTTTTGGACGATCGAGATAGGCAGGTCCCCTAACCACAGCAGGTATTGCCTCGCGGAAAATATGAATCCGAAAATCACTTTGTGTATCCAGCCAGCTGAATGGCATCATTTTCGTATTACTAGAACCACGAATACGACCATAGAACAGATTAAATAATAGCGTGGAAATCCATCCTGACTTTCGGCACATGATTAAATAGCAACGCTGATCAATTAATTTTTTTAGTCGATACCACCAAGAAGTATTTATCAAGTGACTGGGTTGAAATACCTCTATCCTTTCTGCATCCACTTCAAGTTGTTTTATTAACTGGGCATGGATTTCGACATAGTAATCACTGGCGATGATTATCTTATCAAATGACAAGCTCCCCAGTGATTGCGGTGCATATATCGATTGACCAAATAATTTATGTCCATGCTTCTGCTTGTTATTATCCAGAAACCCAACAATCTGATAACGGCTACGGTTGTTCTGGTAGAAGTTCATTCCGCCAGATCCGGTACCAAAGATCAGAACTTGCTCTTTTTTCTTACCAAAAAATGTTATCATTTATCCCCTGTCTCGTATCCAGTAGTGTCCATCCGGCGTTACCCCCGGACACAACGACTATAAGCGTTCAATAGATCCTGCCCATCCCAGAACCAGTCAAAGGCCAGTGCCTGCCCAGGCGCAACCACCCTGTCAATTCGAGTAGCGGGATATTGACGCCCGAGTTCATGCACTCGCGCCGGAGCAATACCGACACACACACAGGTCTGTATGTTCTCACCGCGGCTCAACCACAATGCCAGAGCCTGTTCGGCGGTATCGGCCAGTACATTCAGCTCCAGTAACACTCCCCCTCCAACCGTCAGTGCACCCTCCTCATGGGCCCGGCGCAGCAAGGTCAATCCCTTCTGCATTCGACAAACACTGGCCGCTCCCTGCGCTACCGCAAGCTGACAGTTGACCAGACGGGTCATACCCCAAGACGGTTCGGCCAAGAAGGGCTCAGCCAGCGCCAGGTATACCCGTTCGCGTAATGCAGTGGGTATCTCACCCAGCCACACCAAGGTGGTTGGCGATGCACAGGCTTGTTGATTGAACTGGCTTATATCCTGCGCCAGTCGCGAGCAGGTCATAGCCAGCTCAACCTCCGACAGCAAAGCCAATCCCTCGCCAGACAGTAGAGCCAGGGAACGACGATCGGGGAACACCAGCTCCCGCGCCTGCGGAGCCAGGGCTATTGCACGGATCTGCTGCACAGTCCGATCACCGCCCCAGATCACCCGCAGTTGACACAGCGCCGAGAAGCGGGCCGTCAAATGGTCATCATGGGCATAGCGAATAAACCGCACCCGGGACGCGATGGCCTGCCAATCAGGCTCCGCCAACAAATCGGCACACACCGCCAGCAACTGCTGTTGAACCGGATCCTGCCGTTGTGACAAGCGAAGGATGCTGCTGTTGCCCATGAAAAGCGCCATCAACCACGAGAAGATCGCCAAGGTCGGTACATTGGAGGGGACGAGGTGAAAGCTCAGACCTAACGGCATGGCCGAGCCGTAAGCCGCCAGATGGCTTCGCACCGCCGTCGGCCGCAGCCAGAAACCTAATGCAACCAGATCCGGCCACAGGTTTCCCTGCGCCATCAGACGCCTGGACAGCACCGACACAAAGTCCAGCACCACTGCGCTACTCGCCGGCAATGGCGCGGACTCAAAGCCTCGCCAGTCACAGGCAGGCATGACAAATTCGATGCCATCACGCGGCAGCGCATCCGCTATTGAAAGGTATCGCTGCATCCGCGCACCTCCGCTCCACTCTGGCGGCCCAGCACCGTAAAATAACGGCCGCGACGGCCGCAGGGGCAATCATCCTCACCCAGCAACACACCAAGATCCTCGGTCAGCAGACTGTGTCCTGGGTAGCTCTGCGGGATCGCCGATACAACTTGCAACAATCCGCGTTGTCCCTGCGAGAGCGGCAATAGACTCACCGGATCCCGCACCAGCACATCGGCAAACACCGGGGCATGCAGATGACCGGCTTTACACTCGACGAAGATGGATCCCACCTGCTCCACCATGCCATAGAAGTTGTGTACCCGACCCAGCCCAAACTGCTCGCGGCAGCGCGCCTTGAAGGCGGGATTGTCCACCGCCAGATGCTGCAGCTTCTTCCAACCACCGCTGTGAAACAAAATACCCTGCTCAAAGGGCAGGTGCAGTCCGCGCTCGCGCAGGGGCTCCAGCAGGCATTGCCAGACCATGAAGGTAAAGCCGAACAGCAACACAGGCTGACCGGCGTATTTGTCACAAAACGCCTCTATCACCGGCCAGTTGGGCCGCATCTGCTCGTCGAGGGCATAGGTGTGGTCACGGCCGAGGAAGGAGAGCCCCAGGGCGCCTGCGCCGCGCGCCGAAAAGCCGTTGCGGTTCTGGATGAGGGCGGGCTGCTCCACCAGCAACATGGGCAGACGCTGCTTGCCGACAAACTCTTGCAGGATCTTCACCAACACCTTGCTCTGCAAGGCGGCAGTATCCCGATCGAGCACGATGCGTGACGGCGTCCCCGTGGTGCCAGAGGAGGTG
>RCUL01000430.1_pt1 | contig 22298 bp, 21 predicted proteins | sample 2167521 | NCBI WGS metagenome assembly RCUL01 (sample SAMN09932745, study PRJNA488358) | compost metagenome | feature: garden; material: soil; isolation source: compost soil in acetic acid-enriched culture | place: Germany: Experimental Botanical Garden Goettingen | collected 2016-01-27
CTCACGCAGGAAGCCCGTGCGATATGAATGTCCTGATCGTCGACGATGAACCCCTAGCCCGCGAGCGCCTCAGCCGCCTGGTCGGCGACCTCGAGGGGTACCGTGTCCTGGAGCCTGCCGCCAGCAATGGCGAGGAGGCACTCACCTTGATCGACAGCCTCAAACCGGATGTGGTCCTGCTGGACATCCGCATGCCCGGCCTGGACGGGTTGCAGGTGGCCGCCAGGCTCTGCGAGCGCGAGGCGCCGCCGGCGGTGATCTTCTGCACGGCCCATGACGAGTTCGCCCTCGAGGCCTTCCAGGTCAGCGCCGTAGGCTACCTGGTCAAGCCGGTGCGCTCCGAATCCCTGGCCGAGGCGCTGAAGAAGGCCGAGCGACCGAACCGTGTGCAACTCGCTGCGCTGACCCGTCCTGCTGCGGTCAGCGGGAGCGGTCCCCGAAGTCATATCAGCGCACGCACCCGGAAAGGCATCGAGCTGATCCCCCTGGACCAGGTGATCTTCTTCATCGCCGACCACAAGTACGTGACCCTGCGCCACGAGCACGGCGAGGTCCTCCTGGACGAGCCCCTCAAGGCGCTGGAAGACGAATTCGGCGACCGCTTCGTGCGCATCCACCGCAATGCCCTGGTGGCGCGCGAACGGATCGAGCGCCTGCAGCGCACCCCGCTGGGCCACTTCCAGCTCTACCTCAAGGGTATGAACGGGGAAGCCCTGACGGTCAGCCGCCGCCATGTCGCCGGCGTGCGCAAGCTGATGAACAACCTGTAGCGTCGTAGGCGGTCGGGGGACGGTGGGGGTGGCCGGATGGTCGCCCGCTGCGTTTCTTCGACAACCCATGTCGCTCCGCGACAACCGCCCGCGCCCAGGCCGTACGCGGGCCTGTTATGATTCCGGCATAACCGTTTCCGGAATTGATCATGTCCCGCGAGATCCGCATAGCCACCCGCAAGAGTGCCCTGGCCCTGTGGCAGGCCGAATACGTCAAAGCCCGACTGGAGCAGGCCCACCCCGGTCTCAAGGTCAGCCTGGTGCCCATGGTCAGCCGTGGCGACAAGCTGCTCGATGCGCCCCTGGCGAAGATCGGTGGCAAAGGCCTGTTCGTGAAGGAACTGGAAACCGCCCTGCTGGAAAACGAGGCTGACATCGCCGTGCACTCCATGAAGGACGTGCCGATGGACTTCCCCGAAGGGCTCGGCCTCTACTGCATCTGCGAGCGTGAAGACCCGCGCGATGCCTTCGTCTCCAACCGCTTCGACAGTCTCGACACCCTGCCTGCAGGTAGCGTGGTCGGCACGTCCAGCCTGCGCCGCCAGGCCCAGCTGCTGGCCCGCCGGCCGGACCTTAAGATCCAGTTCCTGCGCGGCAACGTGAACACCCGCCTGGCCAAGCTGGATGCCGGCGAATACGACGCCATCATCCTCGCCGCCGCCGGCCTGATCCGCCTTGGCTTCGAGGACCGCATCCGCTCCTCCATCAGTGTCGAAGACAGCCTGCCGGCCGGTGGCCAGGGTGCCGTGGGTATCGAATGCCGCACCGGCGACAGCGAAATCCATGCCTTGCTGGCGCCCCTGCACCACCAGGACACCGCCCTGCGCGTGACCGCCGAGCGCGCCCTGAACAAGCGCCTCAATGGCGGCTGCCAGGTGCCCATCGCCTGTTATGCCGTGCTCGAAGGCGACCAGCTCTGGCTGCGCGGCCTGGTCGGCCAGCCCGATGGCGGCCAGCTGCTGCGCGCTGAAGCGCGTGCCGCGGCTGTCGACGCCGAGACGCTTGGCGTCAAGGTCGCTGACCAATTGCTGGAACAAGGCGCCGAGGAAATCCTCAAGGCCGTCTATGGCGAGGCCGGCCACCCGTGACGCAATGGCGGTTGCTGCTGACGCGTCCGGTCGAGGAGTGTGAAGCCCTGGCCGCGACCCTGGCCCAACAGCAGGTATTCAGCAGCAGCCTGCCGCTGCTGGCCATCGAGCCCATTGCGGAAACGCCCGAGCAGCGCGCGCTCATCTTCGACCTCGATCGCTACTGCGCCGTGGTGGTGGTCAGCAAGCCGGCGGCGCGCCTCGGCCTCGACCTGCTCGACCGCTACTGGCCGCAGCCGCCGGCGGAGCAGCGTTGGTTCAGCGTCGGCGCGGCCACCGGCGCCCTGCTCGAAGACTACGGCCTGGCTGCCTTCTGGCCGGCATCCGGTGACGACAGCGAAGCGCTGCTGGAGCTGCCGCAGTTGGCCGAGGCCCTGGCCGTGCACGACCCCAGGGTGCTCATCATGCGCGGCGAGGGTGGCCGAGAATTCCTGGCCGAGCGCTTGCGCGGCCAAGGCGTCGCGGTCGACTATCTGGAACTCTACCGGCGCTGCCTGCCGGACTACCCGGCGGGCACCCTGGCGCGCACCGTCGAGGCGGAACGCCTCAATGGCCTGGTGGTCAGCAGTGGTCAGGGCCTGGAAAACCTCCAGCGCCTGGCAGGAGAAGCCTGGCCCGAACTGGCCCGCCTGCCCTTGTTCGTGCCCAGCCCGCGGGTAGCCGAACAGGCCGTCGCCGCGGGCGCCAAGAATGTTGTGGACTGCCGTGGCGCGAGTGCCGCGGCCTTGCTGGCGGCGCTCAAGCTTTATCTCGCGCCGGCCCCCTGATGCGAAGGATGGATACGTGAGCGAAGCAGACTCCCCGAAACAAGAGCAACCCACCGTAGCTGCCGAACCCGTCACCCCTGTCAGCGCCGCGCCTGCCTCACGAGGCAATGGCCTGGCCGCGCTCGCCCTGCTGGTGGGTGCCGCCGGAGTCGCCGTGGGCGGCTGGGGCCTCTGGCAGGTTCGTAGCCTGGAGGCCCGCGACCAGCAGCAACTCAGCATGGTCGAGGACGCCCGTGGCCAGACCCGTGCCCTGGCCCAGCGCGAGCAGCAACTGACGCAACGCCTGGAAGAACTGCCCAGCGCCGCCGAACTGGATGAGCGTCGCCGCCTGCTGACCGATCTCCAGGGTGACCAGCAGCAACTGCGCCAGCGCCTGGAAACCATACTCGGCGCCAGCCGCAAGGACTGGCGCCTGGCCGAGGCCGAGCACCTGCTGCGCCTGGCCAGCCTGCGCCTGTCGGCGCTGCAGGATATCCACAGCGCCACCGCGCTGGTGCAGGCCGCCGACGACATCCTGCGCGAGCAGGACGACCCCGCGGCCTACGCTGCCCGCGAGCAGCTGGCCAAGAGCCTGGTGGCGTTGCGCACCACCCCGCAGCCGGACCGCACCGGCCTGTTCCTGCAACTGGGCGCCCTGCGCGAGCAGGCCACCCAGCTCAATCCGCTGGTGCCGGCGTTCGAGGACAAGGGCGGTGTGCTGCTCGACATGGCCGCCGAAGGCGATGGCCGCAGCCGCTGGTCCGAGTGGCTGGAGAAGCTTTCGCACTACTTCCGCATCCAGTTGAATGCCGAGCAGGACATCAAGCCGCTGCTGTCCGGGCAGAACCTGTCGCGGGTCCGCCTGGCGCTCTCGCTTTCCCTGGAGCAGGCGCAATGGGGCGCGCTGCACGGCCAGACCCAGGTCTACCGGCAGTCCCTGGTTCAGGCGCGCGACGTGTTGCAGGGCCACTTCAATCAGGAGAACCCCGACAGCCGCGCGTTGCTGGCGCGCATCGACGAACTCGCCAGCCAGCCCGTCGAGGTGCAGGCGCCCGATCTCGCTCCGGCGCTGACCGCCCTGCAGGCCTACCTGCAGCGCAGCCCGGATGCGGCCGCCGCCGAAGCCGAGGAGCCAGTCGCCGCCGAGCCGGCCAAGGAGGCCGGCCAATGAAGCGGCTGCTGAAGGTCCTGCTGATCCTCCTGGTGATAGGCGCCGCCGCCACCCTGCTCGGCATGGCCGTGGCCCAGCACAAGGGCTACGTGCTGGTGGCGTACAAGGGCTTCCGCTACGAATCCACCCTCTGGGCCACCCTGGCGCTGCTGGCGGTGCTCTGGCTGCTGTTCGTCGGCCTGCGCTACCTGCTGCGGCTGGTGGTGGTCTCCGGCGGCGTGGTCAATCCCTGGTCGCGGCGCAACGCCCGGCGTCGCGCGCGCCTGGCCTCCGAGCAGGGCCTGCTGGACCTCGCCGAAGGCCGCTGGGCCCGTGCCCTGCGTCATCTCAAGCGCGCCGCCGAGAACGACCCGCAGCCGCTGATCTACTATCTGGGCGCGGCCCGTGCAGCGCAGAAGATCGGCCAGCACGAAGAGGCCGAGCAACTGCTGGAGCGCGCCCTGGAGCGCCAGCCCCAGGCCGAGCTGGCCATCGCCCTGGCCCATGCCGAATTGCAGCTGGACCGCGGTGATTCGGAGGTCGCGCTGGAAACGCTGAAGGCCGTGCATGAGCGTCACCCGCGCCACCACCAGGTGCTGCGGCAGATGCTGCACCTGCATGAAGTGCGTGGCGACTGGGCATCTCTCGTAGGTCTGTTGCCCGTCCTGCGCAAGGAGAAGGCGCTGCCGGAAAGCCGGCTGGCCGAACTGGAATTGCGCGCCTGGAGCGCCCGCCTGCACCAGGCCGGCGAGGAAGGCCTGAACGAAGGCGAAACCGCCCTGCAACCGCTGACCCGCGCCTGGCAGCAGCTTTCTTCCGCACAGCGCAACGAGCCGCGGCTGGTGCTGGCCTTCGCCGAACAGCTGCGTCGCCTGGGCGCGGAGCAGGAAGCCGAAGAGGCCGTGCGGGGCGCCATCAAGCGTGGCTACGACGATGCCCTGGTCCGGCTCTATGGCCTGCTGCGCGGGAGCGATCCGACGCGCCAGCTGCAAACCGCCGAGGGCTGGCTGAAGGAACACCCCAGCGATGCCACGCTGCTCCTCAGCCTCGGCCGCCTGTGCCTGCGCAATCGCCTCTGGGGCAAGGCGCGGGAATACTTCGAGAGCAGCCTGAGCTTCCGCCGCGACCCCGAGACCTGTGCGGAGCTGGCGCGCCTGCTGGCACAGCTGGGCGAGGTGGAGCGCAGCAACCAGCTGTTCCAGGAAGGCCTGGGATTGCTCGATCAGCGCTTGCCGGCGTTGCCCTTGCCAGCCGAGAAGATCGCCTGAAGAAAGGCCCGGGAAGTTCCGGGCCTTTTTCGTAGCCGGCCGATAGGGTGCGCCATGCGCACCGAGGCCTCCGTGCGGAATTGCCGGTGCGCGCAGCGCACCCTACGGCTCACTCTGCCTAGCGCCCCACGTAGTCGATGCGGTAGATGGCGCCGGCCTCGTCGTCGCTCACCAGCAGGGCGCCATCCGGCGTCACCAGCACGTCAGCCGGCCGCCCCCAGACGCTGCCGTTTTCCAGCCAGCCTTCGGCAAATACGCTCTGGCGCTTCAGGCTGCCGTCCTCGTTGAGTTCGACGCGCTTGATCCGATAGCCGATCTTCTCGCTGCGGTTCCAGGACCCATGCTCGGCGATGAACAGGTTGTTCCGGTACTCCTCGGGAAACTGCTTACCGGTATAGAAGCGCAAGCCGAGAGGGGCGACATGCGGACCCAGCTTGGCCACCGGCGCAATGAACTCGCTGCAGGGGCGACTGGAGAATTCCGGGTCGGCGACGTCGCCGGCATGGCAGTAGGGGAAGCCGAAATGCTCGCCGGGCTTCGTCAGCCGGTTCAGCTCGCAGTCCGGCACATCGTCGCCCATCAGGTCACGGCCATTGTCACTGAACCAGAGCTCGCCGGTCTGCGGATGCCAATCGAAGCCCACGGTGTTGCGTACGCCCCGCGCCACCAGTTCCAGGCCGCTACCGTCGGCGTTCATGCGGTGGATGGCGGCGTAGAGGTCAGGGTCGTCGTCGCAGAGGTTGCACGGCGCGCCTACCGGTACGTAGAGCTTGCCGTCGGGACCAAAGGCGATGAACTTCCAGCCGTGGTGGGTCTTTCGCGGAAAGCCGGCGTAGATCACCTCCGGCTCGGGTGGCGAGTCCAGCCGCGACTCTATGTCGCGCAGACGCAGGATTCGGCTGACTGCCGAGATGAAAAGATCACCATCCTTGTAGGCGACTCCCACTGGAAGCTGCAGGTCGTTGGCGATGGTGCGGACCTTTCCGCTGGCGGGGTCCACTGCGTAGACCTTGCCGGCTGCATTGCTGCCGACGAACAACGTGCCGCGCTCGCCCCAGGCCAGCTCGCGGGCGTTGGGCACCTGGTCGCTCACCAGGCTGATGCGAAAGCCTTCCGGCAGCCTGATGCGATCCAGGGGCAGGGCGGCGTTTGCCAGCCAGGGCAGCATGAAGAGCGAAAACACGAGCAGCCGGCACATGGCGTTGTTCTCCAGATGGGCAACCCTTTCCATCCTAGACGGTCGCCTTGAAAGGCCGGGGTCCTTTCCACTACCGTAACGCCCTTCCAGATAACCCATCGGAGCCGCCATGTCCCTGGCCAGCCCGCGTTCGCTCTTCCTGTTCGCCTTCTTCGCCTGCGTCGCAATCATGGGCGGTGCGCTGTATCTCGAGCATGTCCTCGGCCTCGAGCCGTGCCCGCTGTGCATCGTCCAGCGCGTCTTCGTCATCGCTTTCGGCATCGTCTGCCTGATCGCCGGCCTGCACGGTCCGGAACGCGTCGGCCGCCGCGCCTATGCGGCGCTGGCGCTGTTGTTCGCCGCCGCAGGCGCCGCCAGCGCCGGCCGCCAGGTCTGGTTGCAGAGCGTTCCCGCCGACCAGTTGCCCGCCTGCCTGCCGAGCCTCGACTACATGATGGAGGCCTTGCCCTTCCAGGACATCGTCAAGCTCATGCTCCACGGCACTGCCGATTGCGCGGAAGTGACCTGGACCCTGTTCGGCATGAGCATCCCCGAATGGAGCCTGCTGGCCTTTGCCGGCTGCATCCTTTTCGCGCTCTATCAGCTGCTGCGCCGCGCTTGAACGATGGGGCGCATGGGACTTCCATGCGCTCCTCGGCTGGCGGTGTCCCGGCACTCTCCGGGGCTTTTCCCGTTACGCCAATCGGCCGCGCGCTGCCAAGACCTCCGGCCAGACCGGCCGCGGCCTATCGATTAAACGCTCGTATGAATTTTTTCCCGCCAGCGCCTTGATGGCACTACCCCGGCGGGCATACTCTGGCCCGCACGCGCCGCCGGAATATTGCCGTTTCAGCGGCGCCTTCCCAAGATCTTGCACCGGTCGACAAAAAACCGTCTCGGAGCAGACGTATAACGGCATTACCGAATTAGGGAAGTGAGGTCGTCACCATGCTCGAAAGTTGCCAGAACGCTCAGGAACGTTGGGGTGGCGTGCACCAGTTGATCGACCGCTGGTTGCAGGAACGCCAGGAGCTGGTCCGCGTCTATGGCTCGCTGAGCGACAAGCCCCAGGCCCCCAGCGCCAATGCGGAAGCACTGCAAAGGTTTTGTGAGGTCCTGCTGGACTACGTTTCCGCAGGGCACTTCGAGGTCTACGAGCAACTGCTCAACGAGGCGAAAGCGTTTGGCGACCAACGCGGCCTCGACCTCGCCAAGCAAATCTATCCGCGCATCGAAGCCATCACCGAAGTCGCACTGGCCTTCAACGACCGCTGCGACAACGGCGACTGCCGTGATATCTGCCTGACCAGCGAACTCACGAATCTCGGTCAGCTGCTTCACGAACGCTTCGAGCTGGAAGACTGCCTGATCGAAGTGCTGCACAACGCCCATCAGGGTGAGGCCTCGCAACCGGCCTGATGGAGTTCCTGCCCGGCGCCGGATTCCGGGGTGCGCGATATCGGCTGCATCCCTGATTCCAGAGCCCTCGCGGCGCCGTGCAGCGGTTGGTGCGAAGCTCGTTTCCGACCTCGTTTTTTTCGAGGTTGGAGCGCATTGCTCAATGGGCTTCGGGCAAACAGTCGCAAGGCCTTGGCGGGCTGAATGGCGCGGCCTCTGGCGACTCGCGAAACAGGCGACTAGTATGGGCCAAATAACGCCCGCCAGGAGGCATACCATGTCGGCCAAGAAGAAGCCCGTAAGCACCCCGCTGCATCTGCTGCAACAGCTTTCCAACAGCCTCATCGAACACCTTGAGAACGCCTGCACTCAAGCAGCGGTCGACGCAGAAAAACTGCTGGCCAAGCTGGAGAAACAGCGCGGCAAGGCCCAGGAAAAACTCCACGCTGCACGCGTCAAGCTGCAGGATGCGGCCAAGGCCGGCAAAGCCAAGGCACAGGCCAAGGCCAAGGACAGCATCGGCGAACTCGAATCGCTGCTGGACACCCTGAAGAACCGCCAGACCGAAACCCGTGCCTACATCGCGCAGCTCAAGCGTGACTCCCAGGAGAGCCTGAGGCTCGCCCAAGGCGTCGGCAAAGTGCGCGAAGCCGCGAGCAAGGCCCTGACCGCCCGCGCCGCCAAACCGGCCGCGGCTGCCAAGCCCGCTGCGAAGCCTGCCGCCAAACCTGCTGCCAAGCCCGTTGCCAAAGCTGCAGCCAAGCCTGCTGCGAAACCGGCTGCCAAGGCCGCGGCCAAACCGGCTGCTGCCAAGCCCGCCGCGAAACCGGCCGCCAGGCCAGCCGCTGCCAAAGCTGCAGCCAAGCCTGCCGCGAAACCTGCGGCCAAGGCCGCCGCCAAACCTGCTGCGAAGCCTGCGGCCAGGACCGCCGCCGCCAAGCCGGCTGCCAAGCCCGCTGCTGCCAAACCCGTAGCCAAGCCCGCCGCGAAACCGGCCGCCAAACCCGCCGCTAAAGCTGCAGCCAAGCCTGCGACCAAGGCCGCCGCCAAACCCGCAGCGAAGCCTGCTGCCAGTGCTGCGAAGCCGGCAGCCGCCGCCAAGCCCGCTGCCAAACCTGCGGCGAAGCCGGCAGCAACTGCCGCCAAGCCCGCCGCGAAACCGGCTGCCAAACCTGCAGTGAAGAAAGCCCCGGCCAAACCTGCCGCGAAGAAGGCCCCTCCGGCCAAGCCCGCAGCAGCCAAGCCAGCCGCTACACCGGCCAAGCCCGTCGCTACCCCGGTCAAGCAGCCCGCTGCTACGCCGGCGTCGCTGGCTGCGGCCGTCAAGTCGGCTACCGGTGCTCCGGCCGCTCCGGCACCCGCCGCCGCTCCGGTTACCAGCGTGGCTCCGGCCAGCAGCAATGGCGCCGCGCCGACCTCGCCGTCGAACTAAGCCGCCAGGGCCGCGGCGCGCAGCAGATCCAGCGCGTCGCGGTCCAGCTCCTCCAGCCTCGGGGCACAGCCCTGCAGCCAGTCCTGCAACCGCTCCACTCCGTCCCCGCCCCAGCCAGCGGCTGTCTGCTCCAGTCGCGCCAGCAGCTCGCGCTCGGCATCCAGCTCGATTGCCTTGATCCGCTCCCTCAATCTCGCCAGGGCCTGGTCGCTTTGCGCCTGCGTGCGCCAGGCCTGCCGCAGCGAGCGCAGGGGTTTCACCACCTGTTCCTGCCAGGGCCCGCAGAGTTCTTTCAGGCTGTTCGCTCGCAATGACGTGAAGGCTGCACCGCGCCGACCCAGCCAGCAGGCGCAGAGCAGCAGGCAGACGTCGGCGCCATCCGCCTGCAGGCGCAGGCAGGCCTGCTCCACGCCGGGCCGGGCATAGAGGTGCAGGGCGAAGGTCCACAGGTCTGAAGGCATGGCACTCCCCGGGCGGTGGGACGACGAAGCTGATAAACTCCGCCGCCATCATGATCCGACTGCAAAATCTCACTCTACAGCGTGGTCCGCAGCGCCTGCTAGAAGGCGCTGAATTGACCCTGCACACCGGCCAGAAGGTCGGTCTCATCGGCGCCAACGGCGCCGGCAAATCCAGCCTGTTCGCCCTGCTGCGGGGGGAGCTGGGACCGGATGCCGGCGACTGCCAGCTGCCCGCCAACTGGCGCATCGCCCACATGCGCCAGGAAGTGGACAACCTGGAGCGCCTGGCCGTGGACTACGTGCTCGACGGCGATCTGCACCTGCGCCGGGTACAGCGCGACCTGGACGCCGCCGAAGCGGGCCACGACGGCACCGCCATCGCCCGCCTGCACATCGAACTGGACAGCGCCGATGGCTACACGGCCGACGCCCGCGCACGCAAGCTGCTGGCTGGCCTCGGCTTCAGCGCGGAGCAGATGGACCGCCGCGTTGGCGACTTCTCCGGCGGATGGCGGATGCGCCTGAACCTGGCCCAGGCACTGATGTGTCCGTCCGAGCTGCTGCTGCTCGACGAGCCCACCAACCACCTCGACCTCGACGCCATCCTCTGGCTCGAAGAGTGGCTCAAGGGCTATCCGGGCACCTTGCTGCTGATCTCCCACGACCGCGACTTCCTCGACTCGGTGGTGGACAACGTCGCTCACCTGGAGCAGCAGAAGCTGACGCTCTACCGGGGCGGCTACTCGGCCTTCGAGCGCACCCGCGCCGAACGCCTGGCGCAACAGCAACAGGCTTACGAGAAGCAGCAGGCCCAGCGTGCGCACATGGAGAAGTACATCGCCCGCTTCAAGGCGCAGGCCACCAAGGCCCGCCAGGCACAGAGCCGGATCAAGGCCCTGGAGCGCCTCGAAGAACTGGCGCCGGCCCATGTGGACTCGCCCTTCGACTTCAGCTTCCGCGAGGCCGACAAGATATCCAGCCCTCTGCTGGACCTCGCCGAAGGCCGCCTCGGCTACGGCGAGAAGACGGTGCTCGAGCAGGTCAAGCTGCAACTGGCTCCGGGTGCGCGCATCGGCCTGCTCGGCCCCAACGGCGCGGGCAAGTCGACGCTGATCAAGACCCTTTCCGGCGACCTGTCGCCTCTCGGTGGGCGCCTGGCGCGCGGCGAGAACCTGGCCATCGGCTACTTCGCCCAGCATCAGCTGGATGCCCTCGATCCCAAGGCCAGCCCGCTGCTGCACCTGCAACGCATCGCTCCGGCGGAACGCGAACAGACCCTGCGCGACTTCCTCGGTGGCTTCGACTTCCGTGGCGATCGCTGCGACGAGCAGGTGGCCAATTTCTCCGGGGGCGAGAAGGCGCGCCTGGCCCTGGCGCTGATCGCCTGGCAGAAGCCCAACCTGCTGCTGCTGGACGAACCCACCAACCACCTCGACCTGGAAATGCGCCTGGCCCTGACCATGGCCCTGCAGGATTTCGCCGGCGCCGTGCTGGTGGTGTCCCACGACCGCCACCTGCTCAAGAGCACCACCGACGAGTTCCTGCTGGTGGCCGACGGCCGTGTGCAGGCCTTCGATGGCGACCTCGACGACTACGCCCGTTGGCTGGTGGATTTCCGTGCGCGCCAGGCGCCTGCGGCGAGTACGCCGGTGAACCCGGACAAGACCGACAAGCGCGCCCAGCGCCAGGCGGCCGCCGCGCTGCGTCAGCAACTGGCCCCGCACAAGCGCGAAGCCGAGAAGCTGGAAAAGGACCTGGGCAAACTGCATGAGCAGTTGGCCAAGGTCGAAGCGCGCCTGGGCGACTCCGCACTCTACGAGGCGGCACGCAAGGACGAACTGCGCGACCTGCTGGCCGAGCAGGCCCGCCTGAAGACCCGCGAGGCCGAACTGGAAGAGGCCTGGCTCCTGGCCCTGGAAAGCCTGGAGGAGCTGCAGCGGCAACTGGAGGCCGCGGATTGATGGATGACCTGCAACTCTTGACCACCTGGAGCGAGCCGCTGATCCGTGCTGCCCAGGTTCTGCTGATCCTGCTGCTGGCCTGGCTGGTGCAGCGGATCGTCACCCGCGGCATCACCCGTCTCGGCCAGCGCTACCCGCAGCTGCCCCAGGAATTGCTGCTGCCCCTGCGCGGCCTGTTGCGCTGGATGATCCTCGGCAGCGCCTTCATGCTGGTGCTGGAACGCTTCGGCGTTTCGGCCGAAGTGCTCTGGGCCGCGCTGACCGGGTTCACCGCGGTGGCGGCGGTGGCCTTCTTCGCCATCTGGAGCGTGCTCTCCAACATGTTCTGCGCGGTGCTGATCTTCTCCCTCGGGCCGTTCCGCATGGGCGACCAGGTGGAGGTGATCGAAAGCGCCGACAAGCCCGGCGTGAAGGGCAGGGTGATCGCCATCAACCTGTTCTACACCACCCTCGAGGACCTCAGCGAAGGCAACCATGGGGCGGTGGTGCAGGTGCCCAACAGCCTGTTCTTCCAGAAGTCCGTGCGCCGTTGGCGCTGAAGGGACTGGGCAGGCGTTTTGCCAAGGGGTAGGCTGAGCGGCCTGTCCTTTTCCGCTTTTTGAGGTATCTGCCATGGCGCTCCAGACCTGGCTCGCTTTCCTGGTTGCCTGCTGGGTGATCAGCCTCTCGCCGGGTGCCGGTGCCATCGCTTCCATGTCGTCCGGCCTGCAGTACGGCTTCTGGCGTGGCTACTGGAACGCCCTCGGCCTGCAACTGGGCCTGGCGCTGCAGATCGCCATCGTCGCCGCCGGCGTCGGCGCCATCCTCGCCGCCTCGGCCCTGGCCTTCAGCCTGATCAAGTGGTTCGGCGTGGCCTACCTGGTCTATCTGGCGGTCAAGCAGTGGAAGGCGCTGCCCAGCGACCTCGCGGATGGCTCCACCGAGCGTCCCATCGGCCGTCCGCTGACCCTGGTGCTGCGCGGCTTCCTGGTGAACTTCAGCAACCCCAAGGCGATCGTCTTCATGCTCGCGGTGCTGCCGCAGTTCATCGATCCCCACGCGCCGCTGGTGGAGCAGTACCTGGTGATGGGCGTGACCATGATCACCGTCGACCTCATCGTCATGGCCGGCTACACCGGCCTCGCCGCCCGCGTCCTGCGCCTGCTGCGCACGCCGCGCCAGCAGCGGGTGATGAACCGCAGTTTCGCCGCCCTGTTCGTCGGCGCCGCGGCGCTGCTGGCCACGGTGCGACGCGCGGTCGCCTGAGCCAGCTACCTTCCGGCGAGCGTCCGCTCGCCGGAATCCTTCCTGTCGAAATACCCTTCCAGCGGTCTCCTTGCGGGGGCCGTCAAAGCCCGTTGGCGTGCGGCCGCGGCCGAACCACGACCAGGCTGCGCAAAGAGCTCGCATGTTTGGGGTTGAGCTGAATCGTTAGGAAGGTAACAATTCCACTCCCCATTCTCATTTGAGATTGACTCATGTTGCCCATTCCGAGATTGCTCGGCTGGCTGCTGATGCCGTTGATGGCGCTCTGCAGCTTCAGCCTGATGGCCGACCAGGCCGAAGGGGCCGCCCAGGCCCTGCACCTGCTCAGTTACATTGGCGCCGACTACCCGGCCACCGTGGTCGATGGCAAGGTCATCGACGCCAGCGAATACCGCGAACAGATCGAATTCCTCGGTGTGCTGCAGGGCCTGATCGTCGCCCTGCCGGCCCGTGATGGCCAGAAGGACCTGGAGCAGGGCGTCGCCACCCTGCGCCAGGCCGTCGAGTCGCACCAGAGTGGCGTCGACGTGGCGCGCCAGGCACGCCAGTTGGCCGCCCAACTGGCGGCGGCCTATGAGGTCAGCCAGGCACCGGTCATCACCCCCGACCCGGCCCGTGGCGCGCCGCTCTATGCCCAGCATTGCAGCGTCTGCCATGGCGATGCCGGCGCCGGCGACGGTCCGGCGGGCATGGGCCTCGAGCCGCCGCCCGCCAACCTGCGCGACCAGGCGCGGATGGACCGGCTCAGCCTCTACGACCTCTACAACACCCTGGGCCTCGGCGTCGAAGGCACCGACATGCCGGCCTTCGCCGACCAGCTCGACGACCGCCAGCGTTGGGACCTGGCCAGCTACATCGCCGGCTTCAGCGCCGACCCGGCGGTGAAGGGCGAGGCCATGCCATTGGGTGAGTTGGCCGGGCGCACGCCCGAGGAGATCGGTGCCAGCCAGGGTGCCGCGGCCCAGGCCCTGTTCCGCGCCCAGCGTGCCCAGCCGCCGCTGCAGCAGCGCGGGCCCAAGGAGCTGATCGGCCACACCCGCGCCACCCTGGAGCAGAGCTTCAAGGCCTACCGCGATGGCGATGCGGACCAGGCCTACGACCTCTCGGTGGCGGCCTACCTGGAAGGTTTCGAGCTGGTGGAAAGCTCGCTCGACAACCTCGATGCCGTGCAGCGCAAGACCACCGAGCGCGCCCTGATGGCCTATCGGCAGGCGCTGCAGGACCGTCAGCCGGTGGCCAAGGCGGCGCAACTGCTGGAGCAGGCCAAGGTGGAGCTGGACAAGTCCGCCGAGCTGCTCGGTGCCGATGGCCTGAGCGGTTCGCTGAGCTTTGTCTCCAGCCTGCTGATCCTGCTGCGTGAAGGCCTGGAGGCCATCCTGGTGCTGGCGGCGATCCTCGCCTTCCTGCGCAAGACCGGCCAGGAACACGCGGTGCGCAGCGTGCACGTCGGCTGGGGCCTGGCCCTGGTCGCCGGCTTCGCCACCTGGGCGGTGGCCGCCTACCTGATCGACGTCGGCGGCGCCCAGCGCGAGTTGATGGAAGGCTGCACGGCGCTGTTCGCCTGCGTCATGGTGCTCTGGCTCGGCGTGTGGATGCATGACCGCCGCCACGCCGCGGCCTGGCAGGGTTACATCAAGGAGCACCTGCTCGGCAGCAGCGGCCGCTTCGGCTTCGCCACCCTGGCGTTCTTCTCGGTGTACCGCGAGCTGTTCGAGGTCATCCTCTTCTACGAAACCCTCTGGCTGCAGGCGGGGCCTGCCGGCCACAACATGGTCATCGCCGGCGCGGCGACGGCCCTGGTGCTGCTGGTGGGCCTGGCCTGGGTCATCCTGCGCGGCTCGGCCAAGCTGCCGCTGGGGACCTTCTTCAGCGCCAACGCCATCCTGCTCTGTGCCCTCTCGGTGGTGTTCGCCGGCCATGGCGTGGCCGCGCTGCAGGAAGCCGGCGTGCTGGGCACCCGCCCAGTGCCGTTCTTCGAGTTCGACTGGCTGGGCATCCACCCGGACGCCTACAGCCTGTCCGCCCAGGGCCTGGCGCTGCTGGCCATTGCGGCACTCTACGGCCGCAGCTGGCTGCGCGAACGCAGCACAGCCCAGGCTTGAACCGGGGGCGGGGAGTGCGATACTTCCCGCCCTTCTTCTTTGCGAAAGGTGGTTCGATGCGCGTCTGGATCGATGCCGATGCCTGCCCCCGGGCGGCCAAGGACCAGGTGATCAAGTTCGCCTTGAAGCGCAAGTTCGAGGTGGTGCTGGTGGCCGGGCAGAGCCAGGTCAAGCCGGCGTTCGCCTGCGTGCGGCTGATCGTGGTGCCCAGCGGGCCGGATGCCGCCGACGACTATCTGGTCGAGCACGCGGTGCCCGGCGAGCTGGTGATCTGCAGTGACGTGCCGCTGGCCGACCGCCTGGTGAAGAAGGGCGTGGCCGCGCTGGACCCGCGCGGCCGCGAGTTCGACGAGCGCAACATGGGCGAGCGCCTGGCGGTGCGCAACCTGTTCACCGACCTGCGCGACCAGGGCCAGATGGGTGGCGGCCAGGCCGCCTATGGCGAGAAGGATCGCCAGGACTTCGCCAATGCGCTGGACAGGTTGCTGACCCGATTGAGCCGCGCCTGATCAAGGCACATTGCGTAGGGTGAAAATCCGCGTGGCGGATTTCCACCGGCAGGGCCCTCCCATGACGCGGGCCGATTTCGCGAACGAATTCTCTCCCACAGGTGGTTGCCAGGCTTGCGTCGTAGGGTGCGCTGTGCGCACCAGCAGTTGCGGCGGGGCCACTGTCCTGGCCGCATGTTCCGGCTCCGTCCCGGTGCGCACGGCGCATCCTACCGATCTGAGCCGTGCCGGCGGCTCAGCCGCAGAGATAGGTTCCCGTACCCACTGCAACCAGGGTGCCGTCGTCGGCGTGCAGTTCCGAGCGCACCACGGCCACCTTGTTGCCCGAGCGCAGCAGCACGGCGGTGGCAGTGAAGTGCCGGCCGCGGCCGGGACGCAGGTAGTCGATGCGCAGGTCGATGGTGCCGAGCTTGGACAGTCGCGCCATGCGTTCGCTCGTGGACAAGTGCTGGTGCCGCTCGAAGGCGCCGATCAGCGCCATGGCGCCTCCCACCACGTCCAGCAGGCTGGAAATCACCCCACCGTGGAGGATGCCCTGGACGAAGTTGCCGATCAGCTCGTCCTTCATCGGCAGGTGCATCAGCACCTTCTCGTTGCTCATTTCGCCGAGCTGGATGCCGAGCACGCGGTTGAAGGGGATGCGTTCGAAAAAGGCGCGCACGGCGTCTTCCAGTTCAGGTGTGAGAACAAAATCGGTCTGGCTCATGGCGGCTCCTGGAGGCGTATAGCCTGCGACGCTGAAGCAGAATCGGCCGGGATGCCAGAGGGGCGGCGGGAGAGGCGGGTGGATTGGCCGGATCGGCACGGGGCGGGCAGCCGGCGCTGCCCGCCCGGACTCGTCAGTGGGTCAGTTCCAGCACCCGGTCCACCAGTTTGTAGATGCCGGAGGCCGCTTCGCTGATCGATTGCGCCAGCATGTAGGCCGGGGTGGTCACCAGCTTGCGCTTCTCGTCCTCGACTATCTCGCTGACCACGCAGTCGACGTGCTGGGCGCCCATTTCACCCAGGGCCGCGGCGGTGCCGGCGTCGTTGCCGATGGTGCAGGTGACGCCTTCGCCGTAGATCTTCGCCGCCAGGGCCGGGGCGATGCAGATCAGCCCCACCGGTTTGCCGGCCTCGGCGAAGCCGCGGGCGGCGGCCAGCACTTCGGGTTGTACGGTGCAGGCGGCGCCGCTGATGGCGAAGTCGGAGAGGTTCTTCGCCGCGCCGAAACCGCCCGGGACGATCAGGGCGTCGAAGTCGGCGGCGTCCAGTTCGCGCACGTCCTTGATCTCGCCGCGGGCGATACGCGCCGACTCCACCAGCACGTTACGGCTTTCCGGCATCTCTTCGCCGGTGGTGTGGTCGATCACATGGTGCTGGGCGATATTCGGGGCGAAGCACTGGACCTTGGCACCGCGCTGGTCCAGGCGCAGGAGGGCGATCACGCTCTCGTGGATCTCCGCACCGTCGTAAACGCCACAGCCGGACAGGATCACGGCAACTTTCTTGGTCATGGACATCTCCAGGTCATTGGGCCGGCCCGAGGCTTTCGCGCAGGAACGCCAGGGCGCGTCGCTGGGCATCCTCGGCCAGGCCGGGTTGGTAGGTATTCAGGTCGCTGCGCTGGTCGAAGACGTGGTCGGCGTTGCCGTACTGCACCAGCTCCAGGCGCTCGCCGGCCAGGCTGCCGAGGGCTTCGATGCATTGCCGGGGGTCGGTGATGTGGTCCTTGGCGCCGAGGAACATCAGCACCGGAGCCGCGTGGGTGAGGCCATCGCGCAGGTGGGCGGGGAAGCCGCAATAGGGGTAGAAGGCGATCACGCCGCGCACGCCGGCGAGCACGCCCTTGCCGGTGGCGGGAAAGCCGTGGCCGGCGCTGCCGTCGTAGGACAGGGCGTCGAGTATGGTCCAGCCGCCGTGGGAGTAGCCCAGCAGTGCCAGTTGGCGGCTGTCGATGGCGGGGTTCCTGCGCGCCAGGGCCAGCGCTGCATAAACGTCGATGGCGCGCTCATTGCCCCACAGGCGCTTGCCGTCGCAGACCGGGTGCCAGTCCTTGATGTCGCGGGCCTTGTTGCTGTCGACGAAGAGCACCGCATAGCCGGCGGGCAGCAGCCAGCCTTTGACGTTGCGCACGAAACCGGGGCTCTGGCCGTTGCAACCGTGGAATACCACGACGGTGGGGAAGGGGCCGTTGCCGTCCGGGGTGAAGAGGCTGAGGTGCGGCCCAAGGCGCTGCTCCGCCGCACCCAGGTCGGAGGTTTGCGGCAGCAGGGCGGCGCGATAGGGATAAAGGCCGAGCAGGGCGGTACAGGCCAGGAGGAGCAGGGCGATCAGGGCGGGTTTCAGGAGTCTGCGCATGCTGTCGTCATATGCCGCTTGGGTTGGCACGCCATGCCGAGGAGAGGGGAAGCTCCCGGAGTAGCATCTACCGGGCAATCCTAGCAGGCCGGGGAATCGGGTCGCGAGCGCCGCGCCATCCTTCAATGAATCCTGCGGGTCACCGGACAGGCATGACGACAAGGCCTCCCCATGAATTACGTGCTCTACGCAGTGCCCTTCTTCTTTCTCCTGATCGGCATCGAGTTGCTGGCCGATCGTTGGCGCGGGATGAGCAGCTATCGCACCGCCGACAGCCTGAACAGCCTGAGCGCCGGGGTGCTGTCCACCACCAGCGGATTGCTGACCAAGGTGGTGGGGCTCCTGACCTACAGCTTCGCCTGGGAACACCTGGCGTTCCTCGAGTTGTCCGCGCAGAGTCTCTGGGTCTGGCTCTCGGCCTTTGTCTTCTATGACTTCTGCTACTACTGGAACCACCGCCTGGGCCATGAGCGCAATGTCCTCTGGGCGGCCCATTCGGTGCATCACCAGAGCGAGGAGTACAACCTGTCCACCGCCCTGCGGCAGACCAGCACCGGCTTTCTCTTCGGCTGGATCTTCTACCTGCCCATGGCGGTCGCCGGCGTGCCGCCGCTGGTGTTCCTCACGGTGGGCGCGCTGAACCTGCTCTACCAGTTCTGGGTGCATACGCGCCACGTATCCAAGCTGGGCTGGTTCGAGTGGGTCTTCATCACGCCTTCCAACCATCGTGTCCACCATGCGCAGAACCCGGTGTACATGGATCGCAACTATGGCGGTGTGTTCATCCTCTGGGATCGCCTGTTCGGCACCTTCCAGGAAGAACTGGACGAGGAGCCGGTGATCTTCGGCGTGACCACGCCGCTGGCCAGCTGGAACCCGCTCTGGGCCAACCTGCAGTTCTACGTGCAGCTGTGGCGCGACGCGGCGCGGGCCGAGTCCTGGTGGGACAGGCTGCGCATCTGGTTCATGCGCACCGGCTGGCGTCCGGCGGACGTGGCCGAGCGCTACCCGCTGGCCAAGCCGGATTTGTCGCGCTTCAGCAAGTTCGAAGTGCCGCTGGGCCGGGCGCAGAAGTGGTACGCCGGACTGCAGTTCGCGCTCTACGTGGTCGCCGGCACCTGGATACTGGGGATTGGCGGTGAAGCTTCGCTGGCCGGGCTCTGGCTGGCCTGGGCCTGGATGGCCTTCGGGCTGTTCGTGATAGGCGCCTGGCTGGAGAACCGCCCCTGGGCGCGCGCCCTGGAGCTGGCGCGCCTGTTGCTGAACGGGCCGGCGCTCTGGGCCGCCGCGGCGCTGGGATTGCTGCCGATGGGGGCGGCGGGTTGGTGGTTGCTGGCGCTCTACAGCCTGGTCAGCCTGGCCGGGCTCTCCGGCCTGCCGCGCCGCGAGGCGGCGCCGGCGCTCTGATCAGCGCTTGCCGTTGCTGCGCAGGCGGCGGCGCAGCCAGAGGAGACCGCCAATGGCCAGCAGGCCGCCGAGGACCATCAGCTCGTAACGCTTGAGGTTGCCCAGCATGCCTTCGAGCACGGCGCCGAAGTGAAAGGCGGCAAAACCCAGGGCCAGGGCCCAGATCAGGGCACCGATGCCGTTGAGGATCAGGTAGCGCAGCGGCGGGTAGCCGGACAGGCCGATGGCCACCGGCATCACCGTGCGCAGGCCGTAGACGAAGCGGAAGCTCAACACCCAGATATCCGGATGGCGGCGGATGTGGGCCAGCGCGCGGTCGCCCATGGCCTGCCAGCGCGGCTTGCGGGCGAGGATCTGGCGCCCCTTGTGGCGTCCCAGGTAGTACCAGAGCTGGTCGCCGGCGTAGCTGCCGAAGAAGGCGGTGGCCACCACGTAATTGATGTCCATGTAGCCGCGGAAGGCGAGGAAGCCGGCCAGGACCAGGATCGTCTCGCCCTCGAAGAAGGTGCCGAGGAAAAGGGCGAAGTAGCCGAAGTCCTGGAGAAATTGTTGCAGCATGGTCGGGTAGCGCAGCGAAATGAACGCGCAGCCTAACCGGGATGACGCCCCGGGGAAAGCTCCGGCCCGCGCCGATGGCCATCAGATTGATCTCGGACAATGCCCGAGGCGCCGAAGGATGCGCGGTACGCCGGTCGACGCGACCACGGGTCGCTGTCGCGCATTGTTACCATTCGGTCATAATCGGCCCTTATATTTGTCACATTGCGTCCGTTCCGGGCCCTGGAGTCGTGCTGTGAGCTTTACCCCCGCCAATCGCCTGTTTCCCGCCACCCGCCTGCGCCGCAACCGCCGTGACGATTTCTCCCGCCGCCTGGTGCGCGAGAACGTCCTGACCGTCGACGACCTGATCCTTCCGGTGTTCGTGCTGGACGGCGAGAACCGTCGCGAAGCGGTGTCCTCGATGCCCGGCGTCGAGCGCCTGTCCATCGACCTGCTGCTCAAGGAAGCCGAAGCCTGGGTGGCCCTGGGTATCCCGGCGCTGGCGCTGTTCCCGGTGACGCCGCTGGAGAAGAAATCCCTCGATGGCGCCGAGGCCTGGAACCCGGAAGGCATCGCCCAGCGCGCCATCCGCGCCCTGCGCGACCGCTTCCCCGAGCTCGGGGTGATCAGCGATGTGGCCCTGGACCCCTTCACCACCCACGGCCAGGACGGCATCCTCGACGAGAACGGCTACGTGCAGAACGACGTGACCGTCGACGCACTGGTCAAGCAGGCGCTGTCCCACGCCGAAGCCGGCGCCCAGGTGGTGGCCCCCTCGGACATGATGGACGGCCGCATCCAGGCCATCCGCGAAGCCCTGGAGCTGGCTGACTTCCCCAACGTGCGGATCATGGCCTACTCGGCCAAGTACGCCAGCGCCTACTACGGCCCGTTCCGCGATGCGGTCGGCTCGGCCGGCAACCTCGGCAAGGGCAGCAAGAATACCTACCAGATGGACCCGGCCAACGGCGACGAGGCCCTCCACGAGGTGGCGGCGGACCTGGCCGAAGGCGCCGACATGGTGATGGTCAAGCCGGGCATGCCCTACCTCGACATCGTCCGTCGGGTGAAGGATGAATTCCGCGCGCCGACCTTTGTCTATCAGGTCAGCGGCGAGTACGCCATGCACATGGCGGCGATCCAGAACGGCTGGCTGAGCGAGGCGGTGATCCTCGAGTCTTTGGTCGCGTTCAAGCGCGCCGGGGCCGATGGCATCCTCACCTATTTCGCCAAGCGTGCGGCACAACTGTTGAAACAACAGGGCTGAAGGCCCTGCAGGAACAAGCGATGAACAATCCAGGACTGATTGATAGCGAACTGCCGGAACAGCCGGTGGCACCTGCCCTGCTACCCGAAGCGGAAGCGCCCGCGCTGCCGGCCATGGCCGAGCCGCAGGTCGAGGCCGTGGAGGACGTCGTCGAGGCGCCGGCCCCGATACCGGGGCTGGACGACAGCAGCCTGTACATCCACCGCGAGCTGTCGCAGCTGAAGTTCAATATCCGCGTCCTGGAGCAGGCGCTCGACGAGTCCACCCCGCTGCTCGAGCGCCTGAAGTTCCTGCTGATCTTCTCCAGCAACCTCGACGAGTTCTTCGAGATCCGCGTCGCCGGCCTGAAGAAGCAGATCACCTTCGCCCGCGAACAGGCCGGCGCCGACGGCCTGCTGCCGCACCAGGCGCTGGCGCGGATCAGCGAGCTGGTGCACGAGCAGGTGACCCGCCAGTACAGCATCCTCAACGACATCCTGTTGCCGGAGCTGGCCAAGCACCAGGTCAACTTCATCCGCCGCCGCTACTGGACCACCAAGCTCAAGAGCTGGGTGCGCCGCTACTTCCGCGACGAGATCGCGCCGATCATCACCCCCATCGGCCTGGACCCGACGCACCCCTTCCCGCTGCTGGTGAACAAGAGCCTCAACTTCATCGTCGAGCTGGAAGGCGTCGATGCCTTCGGCCGCGATTCCGGCCTGGCGATCATTCCGGCGCCGCGCCTGCTGCCGAGGGTGATCCGCGTGCCCGAGGACATCGGTGGCGCGGGGGACAACTTCGTCTTCCTCTCCTCGATGATCCACGCCCATGCCGACGACCTGTTCCCCGGCATGAAGGTGAAAGGCTGCTACCAGTTCCGCCTGACCCGTAACGCCGACCTGTCGGTGGACACCGAGGACGTCGACGACCTGGCGCGTGCCCTGCGTGGCGAGCTGTTCTCGCGCCGTTACGGCGACGCGGTGCGCCTGGAAGTGGCCGACACCTGCCCGAAGAACCTCTCGGACTACCTGCTCAAGCAATTCGGCCTGGCCGAAAGCGAGCTGTACCAGGTCAATGGCCCGGTGAACCTGACCCGCCTGTTCAGCATCACGGGGCTGGACAGCCACCCGGAGCTGCAGCACCCGACCTTCACCCCGCTGATCCCCAAGCTGCTGCAGAAGGCCGAGAACCTGTTCAGCGTGGTCGGCAAGCAGGACATCCTGCTGCTGCACCCCTTCGAATCCTTCACCCCGGTGGTGGACTTCCTGCGCCAGGCGGCGAAGGACCCCAACGTGCTGGCGATCAAGCAGACGCTGTATCGCGCCGGCGCCAACTCGGAAATCGTCGACTCCCTGGTGGAGGCCGCGCGCAACGGCAAGGAAGTCACCGCGGTGATCGAGCTGCGCGCGCGCTTCGACGAGGAGTCCAACCTGGCCCTGGCCAGCCGCCTGCAGCAGG
>RCUL01000431.1_pt1 | contig 22292 bp, 23 predicted proteins | sample 2167521 | NCBI WGS metagenome assembly RCUL01 (sample SAMN09932745, study PRJNA488358) | compost metagenome | feature: garden; material: soil; isolation source: compost soil in acetic acid-enriched culture | place: Germany: Experimental Botanical Garden Goettingen | collected 2016-01-27
GTGGAAAAGGTGAAGTGCTCGGACGCGATGGTGTTCATGTCACTGCCAACCCCCGTGCCGCCGGTGCCCACGTAGCGCATCTGCGCGCGGCGGTACTTGGGGTCGTAGTCGGCCTGGAACTTCAGCGCATCCCAGTCGTAGCGGCGCGTCTGGTAGCGCGCTATGCGCGTCTGCATCCAGCTGGCCAGGTCGGCGTCGGCGGGGCGGTCCCAGGATTTCGGGGCGTCGTGTTGCACAGAGAGGTCAGTCATGGAGGTCTCCTTTGCTCAGGGCATGACGAACCCGCCGTTGACCGGCAGGGTTTGTCCAGTGATGAAGCGCGACAGGTCGGACAGGGCGAACAGCACCGCGCCACTGACGTCGTCGGGCAGTTGCGGGCGCTGGATGGCCCGTTGTTCGGTGTACAGCCGGTGGCGGGCCTCGGGCACATAGGCGGTGGCTTCGACCAGCACCAGGCCGGGGGCGATGGCGTTGACGGTGATGTTGGCGTTGCCCAGCTCGCGGGCCAGGCTGCGGGTCATGGCGATCACCGCGCCTTTGCTGGCGACATAGGCCAGCAGGTTCGGCGCCCCCCACAGCGGGGTGTCGGAGGCCAGGTTGATGACCGCGCCACGGCCGCTTTCGCGCAATGCGGGTAGGGCGGCGCGGGTCATCAGCCAGGTGCCGCGCACATTCACCTGCATGACCTGGTCCCAGGTCTCGATGTCCAGTTCCTCGCAGCTCTTGCCGCCGGAGTTGGTGATCGAGGCGTTGTTGACCAGGCCGTCCAGGCCGCCCAGGCGCTTGACCGTGCGCTCGATGCAGGCCTCGATGGACTCGGGGCTGGCAAGGTCCAGGCTGACGCCGCTGACATCCAGGCCCATACCGCTCAGCTCACAGGCAGCCTGTTGCACGCGCCCGGCGAGCACATCGGCGATGACCACCCGGGCGCCGGCCTGGGCAATGGCCTGGGCAAAGGCATAGCCCAGCCCGCGGGCACCACCGGTGACTAGCACGCGGCGGCCCTGGAGAAGGTTGTGGAAGCTGCTCATCATTGGCTACTCAACATGGCTTTGGGGAGGTAGTGCAGGACGCGCTTTTCGGCCCACACCACGGCGCCGTAGGCGAGCACGCCGATCAGCGTGAGCATGACGATGGCGACGAACACGCCCGCGGTGTTGCCCTGGCCTTCGGCATCCACCAGGAGAAAGCCCAGGCCCTGATTACCGCCCACCAGCTCGCCGACTGTGACGCCGATGACGGCCAGGGTCGAGGCGATACGCAGGCCGGAAAACAGCGCGGCCATGGCCGAAGGGAACTCCACCAGGCGGAAGATCTGCCAGCGGCTGGCGTTCATGGTGCGCACCAGGTTGATCATGTCCGGGTCGACGGTGCGGATGGCCGAGAGCACGTTGATCATCACCGGGAAGAACACGATCAGCACGGCGATGAGGATCTTCGGGTACACCGTGTAGCCCAGCCACATCACGAACAGCGGGGCGAAGGCCACCTTGGGTGCGATCTGCAGCGCCAGGATGTAAGGCGAAAGCATCGCTTCGGCCGAGGGCGACAGCCCCAGCGAGACGCCGATGGCCACCCCCAGCAGAGCACCAAGGGCGAAGCCGACGATGATTTCGAAGGCGGTGATCAGGGTGTGTTCCAGCAGGCCGCCGGAGTGCCACATCAGCACGCTTTCCTGAGCCACCCGGCTCAGTTGCGGCATCACGAACTCGGGCATGCCGACCAGCCCCGGGCCCCATTGCCAGAGCACCAGGAACAAGACCAGCAGGGCGATGCTGCCGGCCACAGAAGGATTGATATTTCTCATCGGGCGCTTACCTTGTCATTGCCGGGCCGTCATTGGGCCGCGGTACGGGTTTCGATGAACTGGTTGCTGTAGAGCTCGTCGAGCTTGGGTTCGCGGTTGACGATGCCCTCGCTGACGTAGAACTTGCGCACGGTGTCCAGGCGCGCAGGGTCGATGCGGCCGAGTACCGGCTGGCCGGCGTAGACGTATTCCACGTACAGGCGCAGGGTCTTTTCCAGCGAGGCTTCTTTGCCGGCGTAAGCCGGGACTGCACGGGCGAACGTGGCGGCGGCGGCTTTGGGGTCATCGATGATGTCCTGCAGGCCACGAAGGGTGGCCTGAACCACACCGCGGACGATTTGCGGGTGTTGTTCGATAGCGTCGTCTGAAGCGAGGATCGCCTGGGCCATGCTTTCAAATACCTGCTCGCGCGGGATCAGCGCGTACTTGAGCCCGGCGTCTTCGGCGTTGACCACCCAGTCCGGCACCCCGGCCATGGCCTGGGCCTTGCTGGCCGAGAACAGTTGCCACACGCCCGAGGGGCCGGCTGCCTGGATATCCACATCGTCCTTGCTCAGGCCAGCCTTGCGCAGCGAAGCGAGCAGGGCGTAGTAGGTGGTGTCGGAGTAGGACATCACTGTCAGGGTCTTGCCCTTGAGCTGGCTGACCGAGTGGATGTTTTCGCTGGCGTTGGTAGCGATCATGGTGACCCCGCCGCCACCGAGCACCGCCACTGCACGTACCGGGATGCCGTTGGGGCGCACGATGATCGGCGTGTCACCGATGGCGCCGCCAACCAGGGCGTTGCCCGCGCCGATCTGCTTGGCCACGTCGACTCCGCCTTTGGCGGCGATGAAGGTCAGGTCCAGGTCCTGGGCCTGGTAGTAGCCTTTTTCCTTGGCGATGATCCAGGGCGCGAACGCTGGCAGGCTGGGTGGAGCAGGCAGCAGGTAGGTGACCTTGGTGGGCTCGGCCTGGGCATGGGCTGCCAGGCTCAGGGCCAGGGTTGCCAGGGCGGTATGAGCCATGCGCTTGAGGTGTGTGGTGAACATGCTAACTCCCAAGTGGTGAGTGGGGCGTCGGTCAGTGCAGGTCGAGGTCTTCGCCGACCTTCAGCAGATCCATCAGGCGGCCGGCCAGCGGGCCGATTTCCGGCAGCTTTCGGCGTTCCAGCGGGTTGTTGCGATAGGGCAGGTCGATCTCGATTTCTTCGATGATCGTGCCAGGGCGGGCGCTCATCACCAGCAGGCGGTCGGACAGCGCAATGGCCTCGACCAAGTCGTGGGTGATGAACAAGGCGGTCTTCTTTTCCTCGAACAGCATCTGCGCCAGGTCCTGTTGCAGGATCATCTTGGTCTGCGCATCAAGGGCCGAGAACGGTTCGTCGAGAAACAGCACCTGCGGGTCGATCGCCAGGGTGCGGGCCAGCGCGGCGCGCTGGCGCATGCCGCCGGACAGCTGGAACGGGTAGTGGTCGGCGAAGCCTTGCAGGTGGCAGCGCTTGAGCAGATCCTCGGCGATGACCTTGCGCTGGCTGGCAGGCATTCCCTGGATTTCCAGGCCCAGTTCGACGTTGCGGCGGATGCTGCGCCATGGCATCAGCAGGTCTTTCTGCAGCATGAAGGCAACTTTGGGGACGGGGCCGTTGACGGCTTCACCGCCGACCAGCACTTCGCCTTCCGTGGGCCGGTACAGGCCTGAGCCCATGTTGAGGATGGTGCTTTTGCCACAACCGGAAGGACCGATGATCGACACCACTTCGCCGCGACGGATCTGGAAGTTCACGCCTCGGATGGCGAATGGGGCATCCGTCTTGCCCTTGGCGGGGAAGGCCTTGCCGACATTACGGAATTCGATTTCCGTGGGGGCCGGGTCTTCGTTGCGCTGCGGTACATGCCATTGCGGGGCGATTGCGTACATCTCTTTCACAGCCATGGGCGCGGTCTCTGGTCTGTTTTATAGGTGATACGCCGTTTAGTGCATGAACAATGCCAGGTGGGTAATTTCCAGAATTAAATATGAAAGTGCTTAGTTATTAAGTGTTTGCGAGGTCATGACCTGTTTTGCTTTGTTTTATATATGAAACGTAGTTTTCTATGTGGCACAAAAATGCCCAGCAACCGCGCATGAATTTGGCTTCGTGCGTAGTTGCCGGGCATTTGGGGTAACGTCAAAGTGTGTGGTTTTACTGGTGAAACGGTGTTGGATTGATCGCCGACAAGCCGGCGCCTACAGGGTTGCTGTATCAGGCCTGAGCGCGGCGCGCGGGCTTGAGCACGAGCCACAGCGCGGCAGCGATCAGCAGGCCGCCATACAGGTGGCCCATCGACAGCGATTCGTCCAGCAGCCACGCGCCCCACAGCACACCGAAGACCGGAATCAAGAAGGTCACGGTACTGGCCTTGACCGGGCCAATCTCGGCCAGCAGGCGGAAGTACAGGATGTAGGCGAAGGCCGTGCACACAAGGCCCAGGCCCAGCAGCGACAGCCACACCTGCCAGCCGCCCCAGCTGGCAGGCGGCTGGGTCAGCGCACTCCAGGCGAACAGTGGCGTCATCATCAGCGTGGCGCCGAGCATGCTGCCCAGCGCCGAGAGGCGGCTGTCCAGGCCGCTGATCCAGCGCCGCGCCAGAAAGCCTGCGAAGCCATAGCAGGTGGTTGCCGCCAGGCAGGCCAGGGCGCCTTGCAGCAGTGCCATGTCCAGTGCCACCGGGCCCGCGCCACTGAGAATGCCGACACCGAACAGGCCAAGGAAGATGCCGCACAATTTGGGCAGGGTCATGGCCTCGCGGAAGAACAGTGCGCCGATCAGCACCCCCATCAGTGGCGTGGTGGCGTTGAAGATCGCCGAATACCCCGCCGGCAGTACCTGGGCTGCCACCGAATAGAAGGTGGCGGGGATGCCTGAGTTGATCATGCCCAGGACCAGGCAAGCGCCGAGTTTGCCCTCGAAGTTCCAGCGTACGCGGGCTGCGGCGAGTATGGCGATCAGGCCGAGGCAGGCGATGGACACGCGAAAGAAGGCGGTAGGCACGGTGCCCAGCTCGGGGGCGATGATGCGCATGAACAGAAAGCTCGCCCCCCAGACGGCGGCAAGGGTCAGCAGGCGGGTCAGGGCGATGGGGCTCACGGTGGTCTCCGGGTACAGGGCAGGGCGCGAGTGTACGCGATGGCGCACGGGCGGTTCTTGTCCTTTCTTGCGGTGTAAGCCGGTAGAGGCTCCGCAAAGTTGCACAGGCGACTAAGCTGTCTAACTCACCCCGCACCGAGGTGTCCTGCATGACCCAGCACTGGCCGGCCGGCGAAATCGCCCGGATGATCCTCGATGGCTTCGACGACTACCGCGAACACTTTCGCCGCATCACCCTGGGCGCCCGAGAGCGCTTCGAGCAGGCGCGCTGGCAGGACATCCAGCGCGCAGCGGCGGCGCGGATCAACCTCTATGAGCAGAAGGTCGGTGAGGTCAACGGCTGGCTGCGTGACGGGTTCGATGAGGAAGTGCTGCTGGAGGCCGAACAGTGGCCCTTGGTGAAAAGTGCCTATATACGCCTGATCGACCTGCGGCTGGACGATGAGTTGTCGGAGACCTGGTACAACTCTTTGTTCTGCAGCCTGTTCAGCCATGACCAGATCAGCGATGGCTGCATGTTCATCCACACCACCCGGCCGTCGATACGCAGCCACGAGCGCGCTGCCCAGACCCGCACCTATATGCCCGATGGCAGCCTCAAGAGCGTGTTGCGGGCTATCTTGCGCGACTATGCGTTCGACTACGGTGATCTTGAGGGCGACCTGTCGCGCCTTGAAGAGCAACTGCGCGACTGCCTGCCAGACTGGGTATGCAAGGACCCGGCCCTGGCCGTTGAACTGTTCGTGCCGGTGCTGTACCGCAACAAGGGCGCCTATCTGGTGGGCCGGCTGTACAACAGCGATGAGCAGTGGCCCCTGGTGATCCCGCTGCTGCACCGCGAAGGCCATGGCATCGAGGCGGATGCGCTGATCACCGATGAGGCCGAGGTCTCGATCATCTTCTCCTTCACCCGTTCGTATTTCATGGTCGACGTGCCGGTGCCGGCCGAGTTCGTCAATTTCCTCAAGCGCATACTGCCAGGCAAGCACATTGCCGAGTTGTACACCTCGATCGGCTTCTACAAGCACGGCAAGTCGGAGTTCTATCGCGCGCTGATCAACCACTTGGCCAGTACCGAAGACCGCTTCATCATGGCACCCGGTGTGCGCGGTATGGTGATGAGTGTGTTCACCTTGCCGGGCTTCAATACCGTATTCAAGATCATCAAGGACCGCTTTTCGCCGTCCAAGACGGTCGACCGTGCCACGGTGATCGACAAGTACCGCCTGGTGAAGAGTGTCGACCGGGTTGGGCGCATGGCCGATACCCAGGAGTTCGCCGACTTTCGTTTCCCCCGAGGCAAGTTCGAGCCTGAGTGCCTGGCCGAGCTGCTGGAGGTGGCGCCGTCCACCGTGGCTGTGGAAGGCGATACGGTGCTGGTCCGCCATTGCTGGACCGAACGGCGCATGATCCCGCTCAATCTGTACCTGGAGCAGGCCAGCGAAGGCCAGGTGCTCGAAGCGCTGGAGGATTATGGCCTGGCCATCAAGCAGTTGGCCGCAGCGAACATCTTTCCAGGCGACATGCTGCTGAAGAACTTCGGGGTTACCCGCCATGGTCGTGTGGTGTTCTACGACTATGACGAGATCAGCTACCTGACCGAGGTGAATTTCCGCCATATCCCACCGCCGCGCTACCCGGAGGACGAGATGTCGGGGGAGCCGTGGTATTCGATCGGGCCGCACGATGTATTCCCGGAGGAGTTCCCGCCGTTTCTGTTTGCCGATATGAGCCAGCGGCGTTTATTCAGCAGGTTGCATGGGGAGCTGTATGACGCGGATTACTGGAAGGGGCTGCAGGCATCTATCCGCGAAGGCAAGGTGATCGATGTGTTCCCGTATCGGCGCAAAGGGCGCTGAGGCGGGTTATTGGGCGGACACCGATTGACCTGCCTATCCCTTAAGGCACTTGAGCTCACTGAAGTCGGTACGCACCTTGGCCAGCCGCCCCTGAAGATACTGCCGCTGGGCCGGGCTGCTCTGTTGCAGCAGGTCGATCAACAGGCTGCGTGTCTGTTGCTCGCTGTTCTCGAAGGCAGCGCGGTATTGCGCAGTCCACAGGCTTTCCTTGCGCTGCAGCAATTGCGCCAGGCGCGGTTCGAAGCTTTCGTCGCTGCGCTGGTTCATGGCCATCATCAGCTGTTGTTGCCAGTGCGCACGGTTGGCGATCCACTGGCGGTTCTGGTCGCCCAGCGCCTGTGCCCAGGTTTGCACGCGCTGGCGTTGTGCTGCGGTGAGTTCGCCGAACCAGGGTGTCAGGCGTTTTTCCATGCGCTCGGCGCGGCGGGCGACCTGTTTGGATAGGGGTGTATCGACGTATTTCTCTTGCCGTTCACTGATGTCTTCACGCAAAGCTTCGCCCAGCTGCGCGACCTGGGCATCGCTCATGCCGCGCAGCAGCTCGGCGGCCGACGGGGTGATGGCTTCTGCAACGCGACCGATCGCCTGCCGGGCTTCGTTCATGCGCTGTTGCAGCGCCTGGTCGGTCACTTGCCCCTCGGCGACCATGCTGCGTACCCGGTCGAGCCAGTCAAGGTACCCGGGCAGTTCGGTCGTGCAATGCCAGGCCAGGTGCTGCTTGAGCCGTTCGTCGAGCAATGACCTCTGGTCACGGTTCATGGCCAGGTAGTCGTCCAGCGACCATGGGACCAGCCGGTCGAGGTTGCGGTAAGCCAGGTCTATACGGCTGCAGGCCACCAGTGCCAGCGCAAATGCCGTGGCGATGATCAGGGCTTTGGACAGGCGTAGAAACATGTGCTGATCCCTTGCAGATGGCTGGCCACACGGTAGACGCGAGTACTCCACGACGGTTCCGCCGAATCAGCGGTCGGGCGGCGCGCTGGCTTCAGGTGTAGAATAGCCGCCTTGTCTTGAGGAACATCGGAAATGGCTCTGCTTGGGCGTTACAACAGTTTGCAAATCGTGAAACACGTGGACTTCGGCCTGTACCTGGACGGCGGCGCCGACGGCGAGATCCTGCTGCCCGGGCGCTACATCCCGAAAAACGCCGAAACCGAAGTGGATGACTGGCTGAACGTGTTCATCTACCTGGACAGCGAAGACCAGCTGATCGCCACCACCGAGAAGCCCAAGGTGCAGGTTGGCGAGTTCGCCAGCCTCAAGGTCAAGGACATCAACGGTGCCGGCATCTTCCTCGACTGGGGCCTGTCCAAGGACCTGCTGATGCCGTACTCGGAAGAGGCGCGGCCGCTGAAGATCGGCGACTACTGCGTGGTGCATGTCTACCTCGACAAGCGCACCCGGCGCATCACCGCCACTTCACGCCTGGACCGCTATCTGGACCGCACCCCGGCCGATTACCAGGTCGGTCAGCCGGTCGAGCTGCTGGTGGCGGGCGAGACGCCGATGGGCTTCAAGGCCATCATCAACAACCGCCATTGGGGCCTGATCCACAAGAATGAGATCTTCAAGTTCATGCGTTCGGGCATGCATGAGAAGGGTTTCATCAAGGAAGTGCGCCATGACGGCAAGATCGCGTTGAGCCTGCAACCGGTTGGCCAGGCGCTGGCGGACGGCTTGCATGAGCAGATCATGCAGCGCCTGGAGGCCGAAGGGGGCGTGTTGCCGGTGTGCGACAAGAGCGACCCAGAGGTGATCAGCCGCATGTTCAACGTCAGCAAGGGCAACTTCAAGAAGGCCATCGGCGCGTTGTTCAAACAGGGCCGGATCGTCATCCATGACGATCGCATCGAGCGGGCCTGAGGTCAGGCCTGCACGAATGTGCTGAAGTCGAGCTGCTCGCCGCCTGGGCGGGTGTCGCGCAGCAGCGAGTCACGGTCGGCGCTCAGCGCCAGGCTGATGGTCGAGCGGCGCTTGCCGGCATTGCGCACTTCCATCTGTTCCTGATGCGCCTTGAGGAAGTTGGTGGGGACCTTCAGGTGCTGCAGTTCGTCGCTTTCAGGGGTATGCAGCAGCAGGTTGACCCAGTCGGGCTGGCCCTTGCGCAGCAGCGCCACCGGCACCTCGAACCACCACAGGTTGCGCTTGCGGTCGAGGATGGCGAACAGGGTGTTGCTGCTGGTCAGCACCGGGCGGGCCAGTGCTTCGTTACGCCGGGCGATGGCGGCGGGTTTGTCGAGTTTCATGCAGGTTCCTGCGGGTTGACGCTATGAAGGCCTGCATTGTGAGGGGTGGCGGGTAGCGGGGCAAGGTTTGCCATCTGCTCTGTCTGTAGCGGCCTCTTCGCGGGCACGCCCGCTCCCACAGGTGCAGTACAGGTCTCAAGTGCTGTGCCGTATCTGTGGGAGCGGGTTTACCCGCGAAGAGGCCGGTACTGGCGTAAGCAAATTCTTGCAGCATGGCCGGGATCAGCACGGCAACGGCATGGTCTATTAAACTTGTCCGTTGTATCGATCAAGCGGCGAAAGGAGACGCTATGATTTTCCCCGACCTGCGCGGCCTGCCCCTGCACCGCGTGCTGGTACGCACCGTCAAGGAATTCCTCGACGACGAGATGTCGACCTACGCTTCCGCACTGGCCTACCAGATGCTGTTCTCGTTGTTCCCGTTCCTGCTGTTCCTGATCGCCCTGATCGGCTTCCTGCACCTGCCGGACTTCTTCTCCTGGCTGCGACTGCAATCGGAACTGGTGCTGCCACCCCAGGCGCTGGAGCAGGTGAACCCGGTGATCGACCAGTTGCAGCAGTCCAAGGGCGGGCTGTTGTCGGTGGGTATCGTGATTGCCTTGTGGACCGCATCGGCCGGTGTGCGCCTGATGATGAGCGCGATGAACGCCGCCTACGATGTGCCCGAGGGCCGCCCGGTGTGGAAGCGCATTCCGTTGTCGATCATCTACACCGTGGGCATTGCCGGCATGTTGCTGGTGGCTGCGGCGCTGATGGTGCTGGGGCCGCAGGTGATGGAGTGGATTGCTGCCCAGGTCGGCATGCAGGAGGTGATCGTCACGGTGTGGACCATTCTGCGCTGGCCGGCGATCATCATCCTGATGATGGTGGCGGTGGCGCTGATCTACTACGTGATGCCCGATGTGAAGCAGCAGTTCCGCTTCATCACCCCGGGCTCGGTGCTGGCGGTGGTGGTGTGGATCGTTGCGTCGCTGGGCTTTGCCTACTACGTGAAGACCTTTGCCGACTACAACGCCATGTACGGCAGTATCGGTGCAATCATCGTGCTATTGCTGTATTTCTATATCTCTGCCGCCGTTTTGCTGCTGGGCGCGGAGATGAACGCAGTGATCGAGCACATGTCGAGCGAGGGCAAGAACCCTGGCGAGAAGGACGTCGATGAGCACAAGCCCCGCGAAACCATTACCGTGCTGGGCCATGAGCACCCTGTACCGAGCGAGCACCAAACTTCCGAGCCGAACCCCCGATGATCCGTGACATTCTCAAGATGGGCGACGAACGCCTGCTGCGCATCGCCCCGCCAGTGCCCGAGCACATGCTCGGCAGCACCGAACTGCAGCAATTGATCGACGACATGTTCGAAACCATGCGCCATGTGGGCGGCGTGGGCCTGGCCGCACCGCAGATCGGCATCGACCTGCAACTGGTGATCTTCGGCTTCGAGCGCAGCGAGCGTTACCCGAATGCCGAACCGGTGCCGCAGACTATCCTGCTCAACCCGGTCATCACGCCGACGTCCAGCGAGATCGAGGACGGTTGGGAAGGCTGCCTGTCGGTGCCCGGCCTGCGCGGCGTGGTGCCGCGTTTCAAGCACATCTGCTATGAGGGCATCGACCCCCAAGGCAACCCGATCAACCGCTTTGCCGACGGCTTCCATGCGCGGGTGGTGCAGCATGAATGCGACCACCTGATCGGTCGGTTGTACCCGTCACGCATCCAGGACTTTTCCCGGTTCGGTTACACCGAGGTGCTGTTCCCCGGGCTTGACGCCAGCGACGACTGACCCCGTTGCAGTGCCACCAGGCGCTTGCTGCGCTGATAGCGCTGCAGGCGGCCAGCCAGGGCTTCCGGCAGCTGCAGAGCGATGTCGAAGCCCAGGCGCTGGTAGAAGGGCGCAAGGTCCGGGTGGCAGAACAGCCAGGTGGGCCCGCCAGCCTGCGCCAGCGCCGCCTCGACCAACCGGCCCGCCACCCCCTGGCTGCGCCGCTGCGGGGCGACGAACAACCCGGTCAGCCAGAAGCCATCGCCCACCGGGCTCAGGCTCAAGCCCGCGATGATGCCGGGGCCCCGCGCCACCCACAGCTCAGCATCGCCCGCAGCACGCATGCGTGAGCCGTGCTGGCGGTAAAAGTGGTCCAGCAGCCGGCGTTCTGCGTCCGAAAGTTTCGAACAGTACAAGTTTTCAGAAATTGCGCGTCCTACCCTGAATGGCGGCCAGAGGCTCTGGCCCGATGTTTTGCGGTGAACTTGTCGCAGATTGTTGCATATCTGGCAAGGGTGAATGTCCTAGTTCGGGGTTCAACTATTCCAGGCCGGGAGTAGACTTTTAGCCATCCCCACTGGCAGTACGAAGCGGGATCGGTACTTCGTGCCATCTTCACCGCAGATGGCAACTTCTCCGCGCCGGGCACGGCAATAGAAGTCAATCGATCAGCTTGAATGCTCAAAAGGCAAACTCACATGAAACCATTACTGATTCTTGCATTGGTCGGTATGTCCTCGTTCGCCCTCGCCGATGAGGCCAGACCCGTCTCCAGCGAGCCCGTCGCCCAGCAGTACGACTACTCCATGAACCTGGACATCAAGCGGGTGATCAACCTGTCGACCATCCCCAACGTCTGCGAAGTGGTACCTGCGACCATGACCTACGAAGACCACCAGGGCCAGGTGCACACCATCCAGTACCGGGCCATGGGTGAGGGGTGCCAGCAGGGTTGATCGGGCTCTTGCCTGGTGTTGATGGCCCTTTCGCCGGCCTGCTGGTGACGGGGCCATCAACCGTCTTGCAGTTCGAGCACCAGAAAAATCCTGAATGAATATCGAGGAAAAAGTGCTATCTTAATTTGATAGCATTTTTCGATGAACACTCGATACCGCAAAGTCCTCGACGCAATTTTCCGAACGCCGACCACGGCGTCGTTGGCTTTCTCCGAGATCGAGGCATTGGTACTCCATCTGGGCGGTGAGGTGCTGGAGCGGCAAGGCTCCAGGGTCAAGCTGGTGCTGGGTGGCCAATGCTGGAGATGCCATCGGCCTCATCCAGGCAAGGAAGCCAAGCGGTATCAGATTGAAGAAGCCCGTGAATTCCTCTTGCGGGCAGGAGTCAGGATATGAGTTGCATGCGCTACAAAGGCTACGCCGCCCGTATCGAGTACGACGCGCGTGACGATATCTTCGTCGGCCGTGTGCTTGGTATGCGTGACATCATCAGTTTTCACGCAAGCTCGGTGCCCGAGTTGCATGAGGCGTTTCGCGATGCGCTGGAAGATTACCTGGCCGATTGCGCAGAGCAGGGCATTGCGCCGGAAAAACCTGCCTCGGGCAAAGTAATGCTGCGTATCCGGCCCGAAGTTCATGCTGCCGCGAGTGTTGCTGCCCGTGCTGCCGGCAAAAGCCTCAACCAGTGGGCCGACGAGGTCTTCGAACAAGCCGCAATGGCCTGAACAAGCCTGCTTTCGTTGTTTCTCGCGGGTATTCTGCAATTACCCATGCAGAATAGTTTCCGTTGCCTGTCGATTCCTCCAGTTCCCGTTCGACCAATAGGTGAGAGCACGTTGCACCCCCGTGCCCAATCACCCATGACCTGTCGGAGGAACCCCCGATGAGCACCGCAGCCGAAACCGAGATCCGCCAATTGATCGAGCGCTGGATGCAGGCCGTGCGCGACCGCGACATCCCCAACATCGTCGCTCCCTATGCCGACGACATCGTCGCCTTCGATGCCATCCAGGCCCTGCAGTTCAAAGGCAAGGCAACCTACCAGGCGCACTGGGAAATGTGCATGGGCATGTGCCCCGGCCCGATGGTTTTCGAATTCGCCGAACTTACCGTGCATGCCGCTGGCGACCTGGCCCTGGCCCACTGGCTGAACCGCTGTGGCCCTGCGGACAACGAAAGCCAGTGCGGCTTCATGCGCGCCACCGTGGGCTATCGTCGTCAAGGTGGCCAGTGGCAGGTAATCCACGAACACTGGTCGGCGCCATTCGACATGGAAACCCAGAAAGCCCTGTTCGATCTCAAGCCCTGAGCCGTTATCGCCAAACGCACTTTGCCAATGCCCTGGAGGCGACCATGAAATACCTGTGCCTGGTCTATTGTGACGAGGGGCTGCTGCACAGCCTGCCCGACAGCCCGGAAGACGCCGAATGCATGGCGTATGCCGAATCCATCCAAGGCTCCGGGCGAATGCTGGCGGCCGAGGCGCTGAAGCCGGTGCAGACCGCCACCACAGTGCGCATGCGCAACGGGCACATGAGCCTGACCGACGGCCCGTTCGCCGAGACCAAGGAGCAGCTGGCGGGCTTCTACCTGGTGGAAGCCCGCGACCTGAACGAGGCGCTGAACATCGCCAAGGGCATCCCCGCCGCGCGGGTCGGCAGTGTCGAGGTGCGGCCGGTGCGCGAACTGCAACCCTGACAGCAATGGAGACCTACCAGCATGAGCCTTGCACACCCCGCGCAAGCGCAACACGAGTTGTCCATCAGCCGCCTGATCGACGCGCCACCGGCCAAGGTGTTCCGCGCCTGGACCGAGCCCCAGTGGCTGATGCAGTGGTGGGGGCCGCACGGCATGACCACCCCGGAGTGCGAGATGCAGTTGTGGATCGGTGGCCTGTTCCGCACCCTGATGCGGGCGCCGGATGGCAGCGAGTACCCGAACCAGGGCGTGTTCCTGGAAATCGCCGCGCCGCGGCGGCTGGTGTTCACCGATGCCTTCGGCCCAGGCTGGGTACCTTCGGACAAGGCCTTCATGACTGCCGTGATCAGTTTTGACGAGGAACAGGGCAAAACCCGCTACACCGCCCGCGCCTGGCACTGGAATGCCGCCGATTGCCGTGCCCATGAGGAAATGGGCTTTCACCAGGGTTGGGGAGAAAGCCTGGACCGCCTGGTGGAGGTGGTGACCCAGCGGATGCCCGACTGATGACGGCACTGGCGCAGGTGCGCGCCGAGGTCGAGGCGGTCTACCGGAGCGAGTCACGGCGCATCCTGGCGACGCTGATCCGCCTGCTGGGTGATTTCGACCTGGCCGAGGAGGCCATGCACGATGCCTTCTTCATCGCCGTCGAGCGCTGGCAGCGCGACGGTATCCCCGATAACCCGCGGGCGTGGCTGGTGTCCACCGGCCGCTTCAAGGCCATCGATGCGCTGCGTCGGCGGGCCCGATTCGACCGTTCCCAGGCAGACCTGAGCATGCTGCTCGACGGCCAGGCGCAGGACCCCAGCGAAGAAGAGCTGCTGGCCGACGACCGCCTGCGGCTGATCTTCACCTGCTGCCACCCGGCCTTGTCCGCCGATGCCCAGGTGCCGCTGACCCTGCGTGAAGTCTGCGACCTGACCACCGAGCAGATCGCCCGTGCTTTCCTGCAGAGCCCGGCCACCATCGCCCAGCGTATCGTGCGCGCCAAGGCCAAGATCCGCGATGCCGGCATCCCTTATCAGGTGCCGGAGCTGAACGAACTGCCCGAGCGCCTGGAGAGTGTGCTGCGGGTGATCTACCTGGTGTTCAACGAGGGCTATTCGGCGTCGTCGGGCGAGGCGTTGTTGCAGCAGGAACTGAGCGATGAAGCCATTCGCCTGGCGCGCCTGCTGGTGCAGTTGCTGCCCGACCCGGAGGTGGTCGGCCTGCTGGCCCTGATGTTGCTGCAGGCGTCCCGGCAGCGGGCGCGTACCGATGGCCAGGGCAACCTGGTATTGCTCGAGCAGCAGGACCGTAGCCTGTGGGACAGGCAACGCATTGCCGAAGGCTGCGAACTGGTGCGCCAGGCCCTGCAAAGCCGGGCGTTCGGTGCCTATACCGTGCAGGCGGCGATTGCGGCGGTGCATGCCGAAGCGGCCACAGCCGAAGCGACCGACTGGGCGGAGATCGTCGGGCTGTATGACGTGCTGCAGCGGCATTGGCCGTCAGCAGTGGTAGAACTGAACAGGGCCGTGGCGCTGGCGAAGCGGGATGGGCCGGAGGTTGGGCTGCGGGAAGTCGAAGGGATTCTGGCGAGGGGAGAGTTGCTGGACTATCACCTGGCGCATGCGACGCGGGGCGAGCTGCATTACCAGCTGGGGCATATGGAAGAGGCCCGGGCGGCCTGGCGGCAGGCGCTGGCGCTGACCCGGCAGGAGCCGGAGCGCAGGCATATCGAGCGGCGGTTGCAGGCTATCGAATGATGTTGGCTGCCCCGGCCTCTTCGCGGGTAAACCCGCTCCCACAGGATTGCGTCACGGCTTGATGCTGTGAGGTCCATGTGGGAGCGGGTTTACCCGCGAAAGGGCCGGTACTGCCTACATCACTTTTCAGCTAGCCACAAAATTCGGCGGCGACACCAGCTCGACGGTCTGCTGCTTGCGCGGTGCGAGGATCTCGGCCTCGCCCTGGACCACCAGCTCATCATTCTGGTTGTAGACATTGGTGGCGATGCGCACCTTGAACTTGGGCAGCTTCTCCAGGATTTCCAGGCGCACGGTCAGGGTATCGCCAATTTTCACCGGCTTCTGGAAGCTCATCTGCTGGCCCAGGTAGATGGTGCCAGGGCCAGGCAGGGTGCAGGCCACTGCAGCACTGATCAGCGCGCCGCTGAACATGCCGTGGGCAATGCGCTCGCGGAACATGCTCTTGGCAGCGAACTCGGCGTCCAGGTGTACCGGGTTGTGGTCACCGGACATCGCGGCGAACAACTGGATGTCGCGTTCTTCGACGGACTTCTTGTACTCGGCCTTCTGGCCGACTTCGAGGGCTTCGTAAGGCGTGTTGGTGACCTGGGACATCGGGGCTTCCTTAAGCGGTAGGCGAGGGCGGCTGTCATTCACTGCGCACAGGGCGGCCAAGAGCCAGCGCCTGTTCAAGCCAGCCGAGAATATCGGCGGTGACCTCGTCACGGTTGGTTTCGTTGAGTACTTCGTGCCGCGCCTCAGGATAGACGCGCAGCTGTACATGTCGATTGCCGGTCGCGCGCAGGGCGTCGGCCAGGTGGGTGAGACGCTTGCCGGCACTGACCGGATCACATTCACCACCGATCACCAGCAGCGGCAGGTTCGGATCGATCTGCGCGAGGTTACTCGGCTGGCTGATCTGCGCCAAGCCTTGCAGCAGGTCGAGCCACAACTGGTTGCTGCAGCGAAAGCCGCAAAGCGGGTCGTTGACGTACAGGTCGACCTGCGCCGGGTCGCGGCTGAGCCAGTCGAACGCCGTGCGGTTGGGCTTGAAGGCCTTGTTGAACGAGCCGAACGACAACCACTCGATCAGTGCGCTCTTGCCCAGCGGCCCCTGGCGCCAGGCTTCCAGCCGGGCAATCAGCCGCGCCACGTGGTACAGCGCTGCCGGTTGGTAGTTGGAGCCGCTGAGGATCGCCCCATGCAGGCTGCCACTGTGGTGCAGCAGGTAGGCCTGGGCGATGTAGCTGCCCATGCTGTGGCCGAGCAGGAACAGCGGTGTGCACGGGTACTGCTGGCCGATGTGCTGGGCCAGCAGCCCGAGGTCGTTGACCACGGCATTCCAGCCATGATGGCGGGCGAACAGGCCGAGGCTGCCCAGTTCGGCGGTGCGCCCATGGCCGCGCTGGTCGGCGGCGAACAGGGCGAAGCCGGCCTCGCTCAAGGCATGGCCCAGGTGCTGGTAGCGCCCGGCATGCTCGGCCATGCCATGGGCCAGCAACACCACGGCTTTTACCGGTGTGGCCGGCAACCATTGGTGCACGTACAGGCTGCAGTGCTCGCTGGCGGGCAGCCAGAAGGCGTCGTGAGGCATGGCGGGTCCTTGTGCGCACAGGTACCCGAACAGTGTATGCACAACCGACCGGATTGCAGGAAGGGCACAAATAAGATTCACAATGTTAATGGCGGCACTTGGCGTATATGCCGCCTTGGGCTTACCTGCTAACGTCGGATCAACGCCTTTTCGCTTTCGGGCGGGCAGGTGAAAGGACTACAGGACTTACAGCAGGTCCAGGCAGAGGAACAATAATAAATGCAAGCCGACTTCTGGAATGACAAGCGCCCGGCGGGCGTGCCTTCCACCATCGACATCAATGCCTACACCTCGGTCGTCGAGGTGTTCGAGCGCTCCTGCAAACGTTTCGCCGACCGCCCGGCCTTCAGCAACCTGGGCGTGACCCTGACCTACGCGGAGCTGGAGCGCCACTCGGCGGCCTTCGCCGCCTGGTTGCAGCAGCACACCGACCTCAAGCCGGGCGACCGCATCGCGGTGCAGATGCCCAACGTGCTGCAATACCCCATCGCCGTGTTCGGTGCCCTGCGCGCAGGCCTGATCGTGGTCAACACCAACCCGCTGTACACCGAGCGCGAGATGCGCCACCAGTTCAAGGACAGCGGCGCGCGTGCGCTGGTGTACCTGAACATGTTCGGCAAGCGCGTGCAGGAGGTGTTGCCCGATACCGGCATCGAGTACCTGATCGAGGCCAGGATGGGCGACATGCTGCCCACCGCCAAGGGCTGGCTGGTCAACACCGTGGTCGACAAGGTGAAGAAGATGGTCCCGGCCTATCAGCTGCCCCAGGCGGTGTCGTTCAAGCAGGTGCTGCGCCAGGGCCGCGAGCTGTCGCACAAGCCGGTGCCGCTCAGCCTGGACGATACTGCCGTGCTGCAATACACCGGTGGCACCACCGGCCTGGCCAAGGGCGCCATGCTCACCCATGGCAACCTGGTGGCCAACATGCTGCAGGTGCTGGCCTGCTTCTCGCAGCACGGCCCCGATGGGCAGAAGCTGCTGAAGGACGGCCAGGAGGTGATGATCGCGCCGCTGCCGCTGTACCACATCTATGCCTTTACCGCGAACTGCATGTGCATGATGGTCACCGGCAACCACAACGTGCTGATCACCAACCCGCGGGATATTTCCGGCTTCATCAAGGAGCTGGGCAAATGGCGTTTCTCCGCCTTGCTGGGCCTGAACACGCTGTTCGTCGCACTGATGGACCACCCGGGCTTCCGCCAGCTCGACTTTTCGGCGCTGAAGGTCACCAACTCCGGCGGCACCGCACTGGTCAAGGCCACGGCCGAGCGCTGGGAGGCGCTTACCGGTTGCCGCATCGTCGAAGGCTACGGCCTGACCGAAACCTCGCCAGTGGCCAGCACCAACCCCTACGGCCAGCTGGCGCGCCTGGGCACGGTGGGCATCCCAGTGGCCGGCACTGCATTCAAGGTGATCGACGATGACGGCAACGAGCTGCCGCTGGGCGAGCGGGGCGAGCTGTGCATCAAGGGCCCGCAGGTGATGAAAGGCTACTGGCAGCAGCCCGAGGCCACGGCCCAGGCCCTGGATGCGGAAGGCTGGTTCAAGACCGGCGACATCGCGGTGATCGACCCGGACGGCTTCACCCGCATCGTCGACCGCAAGAAGGACATGATCATCGTCTCGGGTTTCAACGTGTACCCCAACGAGATCGAGGATGTGGTGATGGGGCATCCCAAGGTTGCCAACTGCGCGGCCATCGGCGTGCCGGACGAGCGCTCCGGCGAGGCGGTGAAGCTGTTCGTGGTGCCGCGCGAGGGCGGGCTGAGCGTGGATGAGCTGAAGGCCTACTGCAAGGCCAACTTCACCGGTTACAAGGTACCCAAGCACATCGTGCTGCGCGAGTCGTTGCCGATGACGCCGGTGGGCAAGATCCTGCGGCGGGAGCTGCGCGACATAGCTTGATACCGGGTTGGCTTCTTCGCGGGCTTGCCCGCTCCCACAGGTACTGCACAGCATTCGAGAACTGTGAGGTCCCTGTGGGAGCGGGCAAGCCCGCGAATGCCGTGAAACCGCTCTAACAGGCTATTTGTAGCCCGATCTGCGACATTTTGGATAATTACTCTAAAAATGACCTGTATTGTTCATTGAGTCATTTTTGTGACCGTGAGGCCTGTTTTGGCCTCTAGGCGACCCCAGGCAAAGCTGTTACTCTCGGCCCGCTTTCAGATGATCCGGTTTGCAACGAGCCGTCATCTCATATCAATAATAAGCGCATCGACGCGTGAATCGAACTTCGCTGTTGCTGAAGGAGTGGGCTTCCATGATCGAACATTTTTGGAAGGATAAGTACCCAGCCGGGATTACGGCGGAAATCAATCCTGACGAATTCCCCAATATCCAGGCGGTACTCAAGCAATCCTGCCAACGCTTTGCCGACAAACCGGCCTTTAGCAACCTGGGCAAGACTATCACTTATGGCGAGCTGTATGCGCTGTCGGGGGCGTTTGCCGCCTGGTTGCAGCAGCATACCGACCTCAAGCCGGGTGACCGCATTGCCGTGCAGCTGCCTAACGTACTGCAATACCCGGTGGCGGTATTCGGTGCCATGCGTGCCGGGCTGATCGTGGTCAACACCAACCCGCTGTACACCGCACGGGAAATGGAACACCAGTTCAACGACTCCGGCGCCAAGGCCCTGGTGTGCCTGGCCAACATGGCCCACCTGGCCGAGAAGGTGGTGCCCAAGACCCAGGTCAGGCACGTCATCGTCACCGAAGTGGCCGACCTGCTGCCGCCGCTCAAGCGCCTGCTGATCAACAGCGTGATCAAGTACGTGAAGAAGATGGTACCGGCCTACAACCTGCCGCGTGCCGTACGCTTCAACGACGCACTGGCGCTGGGCAAGGGCCAGCCGGTGACCGAGGCCAACCCGCAGGCCAACGACGTGGCGGTGCTGCAATACACCGGTGGTACCACCGGCGTGGCCAAGGGCGCGATGCTGACCCACCGCAACCTGGTGGCCAACATGCTGCAGTGCCGGGCGCTGATGGGCTCCAACCTGCACGAAGGTTGCGAAATCCTCATTACCCCGCTGCCGCTGTATCACATCTACGCCTTTACCTTCCATTGCATGGCAATGATGCTGATCGGCAACCACAACGTGCTGATCAGCAACCCGCGTGACCTGCCGGCCATGGTCAAGGAGCTGGGCAAGTGGAAGTTCAGCGGCTTCGTCGGCCTCAACACCCTGTTCGTTGCCTTGTGCAACAACGAGGCGTTCCGTGCCCTGGACTTCTCGGCGCTGAAGATCACCCTGTCCGGCGGCATGGCCCTGCAACTGAGCGTGGCCGAGCGCTGGAAGGCCGTGACCGGCTGCGCCATCTGCGAAGGCTATGGCATGACCGAGACCAGCCCGGTGGCTGCGGTGAACCCGGCGGAGGCCAACCAGGTCGGCACCATCGGTATTCCGGTGCCGTCCACCCTGTGCAAGGTCATCGACGACAACGGCAACGAGCTGCCGTTGGGCGAGGTGGGCGAGTTGTGCGTCAAGGGCCCGCAGGTGATGAAGGGCTACTGGCAGCGCGAAGAGGCCACTGCCGAGATCCTCGACAGCAATGGCTGGCTGAAGACCGGTGACATCGCCGTGATTCAGCCGGACGGCTACATGCGCATCGTCGACCGCAAGAAGGACATGATCCTGGTCTCGGGCTTCAACGTGTACCCCAACGAGCTGGAAGATGTGCTGGCGGCCCTGCCAGGCGTGCTGCAGTGCGCTGCCATCGGCGTGCCGGACGAGAAGTCCGGTGAAGTGATCAAGGTGTTCATCGTGGTCAAACCGGGCATGACCGTGACCAAGGAACAGGTGATGGAGCACATGCGTGCCAACGTCACCGGCTACAAGGTCCCGCGCCAGATCGAGTTCCGCGACGCGCTGCCGACCACCAACGTGGGCAAGATCCTGCGCCGCGAACTGCGCGATGAAGAGCTGAAGAAACAGGGCTTGAAGAAGATCGCCTGATCAGAGCCCTGCACGCTCAGTGTGGGAGCGGCCTTGTGTCGCGAAAGGGCCGCGAAGCGGCCCCAGCAATTTCAGCATCACAGCTGAGACCCTGGGGCCGCTTTGCGGCCCTTTCGCGACACAAGGCCGCTCCCACAGAGACCGCGTAATCAGCGCAGTTTCTCCAGCATCTGGTAGTACCACATCCCCGCCGCCAGCAGCGGGTTGCCCAGCAAGTCCCCCAACGGCACCCGCACATGCTTGCACTGGGCAAAGGTGTCGAACTTCTCCAGCGTCCCGGTCAACGCCTCGGCCATGATCTCGCCCATGATGTGGCTGGTGGCAATGCCGTGCCCCGAATAACCCTGGCAATACCACACGTTGTCCGACAGCTTGCCCAGCTGCGGGATGCGGTTGACCACGATGCCCATGGCGCAGCTCCACTGGAACTCGATCGGCACGCCTTTCAACACCGGGAAGGTGCGCTCGATGCACGGGCGCAGTTCGCCTTCGATATCCCGTGAATCACGGCCGGAATAGTTGGCGCCACCGCCGAACAGCAGGCGCTTGTCGGCGGTCAGGCGGTAGTAGTCGAGGACGAAGCGGCAGTCGTACACCGCCAGGTCCTGCGGGTTGATCTGTTCGGCCAGTTCCCCCAGCGGTGCGGTGGTGACGATGCCGCCCATGGCCGGGAAGATCTTGCCCTTGAGCTGGCGCTTTTCCAGTTTGTGGTACACATCGCCGGCCAGCATCACCTGGCGCGCCTCGACCCGCCCGTGGGCAGTGACCACCGCCGGGCGCGGGCCGTGGACGATGTCCAGCACTTCGGAATTTTCGAAAATCAGCGCCCCCAGGCCATGGGCAGCACGGGCCTCGCCCAGGCACAGGTTGAGCGGGTGCAGGTGCAGGTTGCGCAGATTCTTCAGCGCGCCCAGGTACAGCGGGCTTTGCAGGTGCTCGGCCATGCCATTGCGGTCCAGCAGTTGCACCTGCTCGCCCATGCCGCGCCGCCGGGCCTCGGCTTCGAATGCGCGCAGCTCGTCCATGTGCGAGGGCTTCATGGCCGCGTGCAGGTGGCCGCGCTTGAGGTCGCAGTCGATGCCGTAGCGCGCCACGCGCTGCTCGATCACCTGGTGGCCGCGCCAACGCAAGTGCCAGATGAAGTCATCGACCTCGGCACCCAGGCGGTTGCGCATCTGCGAGCGCATGGCTTCGTCGCCCGACAGGCTGCCGGTGACCTGGCCGCCGTTGCGCCCGCTGGCACCCCAGCCGATGCGGTTGGTTTCGACGATGGCCACCTTCAGGCCACGCTCGGCCAGTTCCACCGCCGTGGCCACGCCGGTGAAGCCGCCGCCGATGATCGCCACATCCACCTGTACCGTGCCCTTGAGCTGCGGGTACTCGGTGTGGTCGTTGAGGGTGGCGCTGTAATAGGACGGCGCGCGCTGCGCCGGGCCCTTGTTCAATGCTGCGTTCATGGGGGTTCCTTGTTATCTGGGGGCTCAGGCCTGGTGCAGGTACCAGCGCCAGTCCTGCTCGCTGACTTCGGCCATGAACTGGCGGTACTCGGCGCGCTTGACCTTCAGGTACA